>Ga0070741_10000137_pt1 | contig 288598 bp, 239 predicted proteins | sample Coa_R1_4_FD_66440 | JGI IMG/M metagenome (GOLD analysis project Ga0070741, IMG submission 66440) | Surface soil microbial communities from Centralia Pennsylvania, which are recovering from an underground coalmine fire - Coalmine... | ecosystem: Environmental > Terrestrial > Soil >...
GATCGCTCCCCTCGCCCCGTCGGGCAAAGCCCGCCGGGGCCCCACTCCCCGCGGGCTCGCTTCGCTCGCGCCTCGAGTCACGCTTACTTGTCCGCAACGAGGCGCTCTGCCAAGGATCGTCGCGGTGCCGGCGCGGATGACGAAGCACAGCGACCCCCGTCCCCGGCTAGGTCGGCGCGCACGCAGCTCTTTGCGCGCGTTCACGATCGCGACCGCCGTCGCGGCCCCGCTTCTCGTCGCCGGCTGCGGCGGCGGCGACGACTGCTCGGGGCTCATCACCGTCAACACGAGCCCTGCCGAGTGCGAGGCGCTCGCCGCGCGCTTCGGATGCGGCCGGTTCACCGTCGACGGACCGAGCTGCGGGCTCTTCGCCTGCGCCTCGTGCGGCGACCTGAACGAGCCCACCCCGACGCCGACCGCGCCCGATTCGGCCGTGATGGGGATGCAGCTCGGCGCCGTCGTGGGCCGCTGAGGCTCGCGTCAGACGCGCGGCATGACCTCGCGCGCGAAGCGCTCCTGGTAGGCCGGCCCGCCGAATCCCGACACGATGTAGTGCTTGACGCCCCACTCGCGCTCGCGGCGCTTGAGCTCCGCGACCACCTCGTCCGGCGTGCCGATGAGCGCGAGCGGCATCCGCAGCACCTGGTCGCCGGGGATGCCGAACATCCCGCCGATGCCTGCCGCCGTCTGGCGCGACGCCTCGGGCGAATCGGTGAACATCGTGACGAACGCCGTCGAGCCGAGCGTGATCGCGTCGGGATTGCGGCCAGCCGCGCGCGCCTCCTGGCGGACGAAGTCGAGCTTCCGGAGGAAGTTCTCCTCGGTCACCTTCGCGACCTCGCTCTGGAGGATCGTGCCGGCGCGGCCCGCGTCCGAGATGACGTTCACGATGTCGGCGTGGCGTGCGGCGATCCGCAGCAGCCCCTTTCCGCTTCCGCCGAGCAGGATCGGCGGGTGCGGCTTCTGCACGGGCTTCGGAACGCTGATCGCGTCGACGAGCTTGTAGAACTCGCCCTCGAACGTCGTGCGATCGAGCGTCCAGAGGCGCTTGATGACCTCGAGCGCCTCGTCGAGCATCCGGAGGCGCGGCTTGACGTCGGGGAACGCGACGCCGGTCATCTCGAACTCGGCGCGCGTCCAGCCCGAGCCGATGCCGAGGATCGCGCGGCCGTGGCTCAGGTGGTCGATCGTCGTCGTCGACTGGGCCGTCGTCGCGGGATGGCGGAAGAGGTTGCAGAGGACGAGCGCGCCGACGCGCACGCGCGTCGTGGTGGCGGCGATCGCGCCGAGGATCGTCGTCGCCTCCCAGGCGTTCGCCGCCTCGTCGAGGCCGCCGCCCACCTGGCGCTCGTAGGCCCAGTGGTCGGGGACGTAGACGTCGGAGAAGCCCCACGTCTCCGCCTTGCGGGCCATCTCGATGATGTCGGGCGCCGGGATCGCCGCCAGCTGGATTCCGAACTTCATGGCTGGTGGCTATGCGGTTCGCCTTTCACAGTCAAAGGCCGTTTGCGCGCGCCGGCCCGGTGGCGCTAGACGGCGCGCATGATGCCGTTCCACGAGCGCCTGCTGCGAGCGGTGCAGCTCGATCCCGCCGTCTACGAGGAGGTCGAGAGCGACGAGGAGGCGCTCGGACAGGCGATGGCGGTCGTCGTCGCGGCGAGCCTCGCGGCCGGCATCGGGACGGGCGGCGGCGGCGGGCTCGTCCCGGTCATCATCGCGACGCTCGCGGCGCTCGTCGGCTGGGTGCTCTGGGCGGTCCTCGCGTGGCTGATCGGCACGAAGCTCCTCCCCGGACCCAACACGGAGGCCGACATCGGCCAGCTCCTCCGGACCACCGGCTTCTCCGCGGCGCCGGGCCTCCTCCGCGTCGTCGGCATGATCGAAGCGCTGCGCGGGATCGTCTTCCTCGCGGCCGGCGTGTGGATGCTCGCCGCAATGGTCGTCGCGGTGCGATCGGCGCTCGACTACGAGGGCAATGGACGCGCGATCGCGGTGTGCGCCGTCGGGTTCCTCGCGCAGGCCGCGGTGCTCCTCATCGTCGTGCTGACGCTCGGGCCGGCGCCGGAGACGCCGCAGCCCGCACCAGCGCCCTGAGACGCGCGCGCTCCGGCGCAAGCCTCGACGCTCGTCCGCGTCGGTTGGGGTGTGAGGCGTCCTCGGCGAGAGAAGGCAGCGCGCGGTCGCGCGAGCGTTGCGGTGCTCGCCATCGTCGTCGCGCTGATCGTCTCCGACGGGATCGCGCGCCGGCTGACGAACTTCGATTCTGCCAGCGCCGCGTCGGAGCGCGCCCTCTTTCTGTCCCACCTTCCCGGACACGCGCGCAACCTCACCGATGACGACGATCCCGCGGAGCCCGTGCACCGCGCCTATGGCGCGGGGTACGAGCTGCACCCGTTCTTCGGCTACACCTTCCGGCACGACACGTCCGGCGCAAACAATCGCGGCTTCTTCGCGAGCGGTCGCACCTATCCCTACGTGAAGGCGCCCGACGAGTTCGTGATCGGCATCTTCGGCGGGTCGGTCGCGATGCAGGTCGCGAGCGCGCCGGGACCGCTCGTCGAGCGTCTGCGGCCGGCGCTCTTGGAGAAGGGCTACGATCGCATCGTCGTGCTGCCGTTCTCCGTCGGTGGCTGGCGCGAGCCGCAGACGTTCGCCGCCCTGGTCGCGTATCTTCCCACCATCGACATGGCCGTGAACCTCGACGGCTTCAACGAGGTCGTCCAGCTCACCGACGACGTGCTCATGGCATATCCGGCGAGCTATCCCTGGAGCGAGGTGTACGGGACGCTCGCGGACGAGGCTTCCTCGCCCGACGAGGTGATCCGGCGCGCGAAGCTCGTGCTCGCGAACCGCATCGCCGCGTCGCTCACGACGGCGGCCGACGCGCCCGTTCTTCGGTCGAGCGCGCTCGCTCATCTCGCGTGGCGCTCTGCGGCGTCGGCTCATTCGCGGATCACCGCACGGCTTCGTCGTGATCGCCACCACACGCTGGATAAGACGTATCGGGGGCTCGACCCTCTGCCCGCCGGCGGCGTCGGGGCGAAGCGCGACGCGTATCTCGCCGAGCTCGGGCAGACCTGGCGGCTCTCCGACGTCGTCTGCCGGTCTTCCGGACGACCCTTCTTCCAGTTCCTCCAGCCGAACCAGTACGTGCGCGGCGCGAAGCCCCTCAGCGAGGAAGAGCAGACGGCGTTCACCGCGAAGGAAGGCTGGTTCGACGTGGTGACCCCGGCGTACGAGCGCCTCGAGATCACGACGTCGCGCCTCCGCGCAGCCGGCATCGAGTCGCACTCCCTCGCCCGGGTCTTCGCCGACGTCCCGGACACGCTCTACGCGGACGCCTGCTGCCACCTGAACGAGCGGGGCGTCGCGCTGCTCGCCGCCGCGATGGGCGATCGCATCGCCGCCTCGCGGTCGTTCGCTGCGATCCCACGGCGGCCGAGCCAGGCGGCGTCCTTCGCGAACGCGGCACGCTGAGCGGATCGGAGGAGCGCGGACCTCCGTCCTCGAACCGCTGGCAGCGACCGGACTTTTTCATCAGGCAAAAGTTGACCAGACGGCCCGCATTGCGATAGACGCAGCCCGTGGCGTCCTGCCACGAGCGCCTGAAAGGTCGGTGAGATGTTCGGACACGGGCGACTGCGCGATCGGGCCGTCGGCGCCGCTCTGCTCTGCATGGCGAGCACGGCCTCGGTGCACGCGTCGCAGATGCTGAGTCCATCGGCGCAGGACACCCAGTACGCGATTCGCGGACGCGTTTACCTCTCGGATTCGACGCACGGAATCGCGTGGAAGGGAACTGCGTTCAAGCGCGCGAATCACTTGGTTCTGAACGTTAGCTCAGGGACCACGGCACTCGATGCCGATCTGATCGTGTCGGCAGAGGAAGGCTCGATCGCGGGCGACATCTTCGTCGCCGACGCGATGGTCGCTACGTTCGCCCGGACGCGTCTCTGAAAAGGACGTCTTCGGCGTCGTCAGCCCGGTGACGGGTGGGAAGACGAATGCGCTGGTGACCCTGACGCTGCGCCTGGACGACTCGCAAGAGCTGACGCCCAAGATGATCTTGAGCCGCTGGGGTGAGCTCGGCTTACATAGGGGGCTACGATGACCGGGGTCGGCAACACCTCTCGCGTTCGATGGGCCCGGTACACTGCCGGCGCGATCGTAGTCGGATTCTACGTCTCCCTGGCTTCGTCCTGCCTGCTCGTGACGACGGTGGATCCAAATGGGGACCACGTCTTGACGTCGACCGTTCGCTGGCGAAATACGCCCCTATCGGGAGCATGGACGACGATTCAGCGACTGCCAGCTCCCAACGACAATTCGCTTTTGGCTTGCGAGCAGGCTGCGGGATACAGTCCGCAGCCCGGCGGGAACCAACCGAACGTCACCTACACGTCGGAGTTCGAGGTCGCGGCTAGCGGCTTTCAGACCGTCCGATCGAAGGTCGTCTTTCCGTATACCACCTACACGAGTACTACAGGCGCGTGTGCTGCGGCCCCCGCCGACGACACGGGCGCGAACATGAAGTTTGGGCTCTTTCCGTCCAATAGCGGGTGGGATGCAGGAATCTATCGGCGATGTCAGCGTTTTGCAGACCAATCATTCTGGAAGGATCTCTTCTACTGCCCGGACTCGGGCAAGAACTGGTTCTTCTTCGTCAATTCCGAAAAGCATCAAAACGGGATTACGAGCTCATGCGGAGATCAAGGAACTCAATTTGGTAAGTCCTTCTTACCCGATTTTGTGGCGTCGAACGGCGGATCACAGGGGAACGCGAGTCCAGTGAAGCTAGAATGGCTGCAGCGATCCGGCGAAGGTGGCCGTTACACCGTTGCGATCGGCCTCGATTTCATGGGTCGTACGGCGCCGACGGCCTTCCAGGTCACCCCTGCTGTCCCGCTGCGGGCGGCTTCCCGGCGACGTCGGGCAACGCATGCTGGGCTGGCGGCGCACAGACCGCCTACATCACCTACGCCGCGATGAGCAATGGCGGCACAAGCGCGACGACGCCTGTGCCACCGTTGAGCGACGCGGCGCTCAAGATGGACCTTCGGGTGAGGCCGGGCGTTCAATTCGGAGCTCAGCAGTTCCAAGCGACGAGTCCGTTCGTCACGGCCCAGCTTTTCTATCCGACACTGCCGGCGAGCTTTGCTCCTGAGTGCGGGGGCCAGCCGGCCTGTTCGCCCGGTAGTGTGATTCCTCCTGGATGCGCATGGTGCGATCCTGGGAACCCCAGCGGGAACGTTCCCCGCAGCATTCAGATCGCTCTCGAGCCCGGCGCCTATCAGACCTATTTTTTCGGCCAGCATCCGAACCCGACAGTTCTCGTCTACGCGCGCGAGCGATTCGACGGCGAGATCATCATCATCCGCGGCGCGGATGCGCCGTTCAACTACCCCGCCCTCACGGAGACCTTCGCGCCGTACAAGTTCGATTTTTCGGCCGCCCTGTTCTGGGCAAAGACGATCCAGGTATTCAACAAGTATGGTTGCGGCGGGCCGATCAGCGAGGGCGGCACCGGTTATACTGGGGCTTGCAACGGGACGGCCGTCTGCGGAACCAGCTGTACCTCGTCCTGCTCCGACGGCGGCTGTACCCAGCGGATGTTCAGCGAAAGTCCGGCCGACTGGTCGACGATCGTCTACAACTACGTGGTAGGCGTCGAAGGTCGAGGGTTTCCTCTGACAATGGAGCTGAAGAACTACTTTCCAACGACGTCCTCTGGAAGCTGAAGTCCGCCTGCCGGTACAGATGTACCGCGCGGCGCGGAAGGCGTCACCGGCCGCACTTCACGCGCAGGAGCTGCACGGTCTCGGTCGCCGCCCGAAGGTGAACGACGCCGTCGCGCACCGGTGCGACGGACGTCCAGACGCCGCTCTTCGTAAAGGGCGCGATGTGCCACGGAGTCGCGCCCTCCGGTGTTGGCCCTATCGTCAAGACCTCGGCCGTTGCGGCTGCGCCGCATGTCGTTCCGAGACCGACCCGAACGAAAGAGCCGGGCTCGTCGTCCGCCTCCGCGTCGGTATGCGGCCGCTCGAGATGCCGCCAGAGAAGAAGCCAGCGATCGCCGTGGCCGTCCTCGGTGGCGATCCACCCGAGGCGGTCCGGATCGTCCGCGGAACGGCGGACGGAGACGAGCCGGGCCCTGCGCGCCGAGTGCGGCGCCGGGCGAAGCGCGGTCGCCTCTGCCACCGGCATGCGATCCGGGACCACGTCGCCCGCCGCCAGCGACGCGAGCGCATACGTCCAGTATTTGGGATCGGGTACGGCGAGCTGCGGGTCGGCGAAGAGCCGCCCGAGCCACGGCGCCAACGACGCCACGTTGCGATCGATCGCGAGCGCCAGGAAGTCCGCGTGCCACGCACCACCCCAGCGCGTCGCGTCCAACTCCTCTCCGGTGCGCTCGCGAAACCGATCGACGACGAACGGATGGATCTCGACCTCGTCGAGCTTCACGGGAAGCCCATGGAACCGCGATCGACGCCCGACGGCGCGCTCGAGCCGAGCGAACTTGTAGGTGGCGATGTCGTCGAGCCGGTGCTGGGGCGTCTCGTACAGGCTGAAGGAGAGGGCCGCGAAATCCGTGGACGAAAGGCCCGACCTGGAAATCGCCGGCGTCAGCGCGCCGAGGTACTCCGGCAGCGTGTCCTCCATCGGGTACTGGCCGCCGACGGTGTAGTTTCCGAGCTGCGGCTCGAGACCGGGGAGCCGCGCTCGAAGCGCGGTCGACGTCGCCGCGAAATGCTCCGCATACTGCGCGCTCGTCCCGTCGAATCCCAGGCGGTAGACGATCGGTGGCGCCTCGCCCGTCGGATCGGACGGGGCTTGGATCCAGAGGCAGTTCGGCTCGTTCAAGATCGAGAAGCGCCAGGCGCTCCAATCGGGACGCCGGGCGATCTCCGCTGCGACGGCGTCTACGAAAGCGCGCCATCCCTCGCGGTCCGCGACCGGCTTCTGGTTCCAATGGTACATCCGGTACTGGTGTCCGCCGGCGAGCGCGCACGGAACCGCCGAGAAGTTGACGTGCGGACGGAGCCCGCTCTCGGCGAGCTCGTCGAGGGCGCCGCGCCACGCGGTGAAGTCGAGGCGCGTCGTCGGCTCTTCGTCCTGCAGGATTTCGAGCGAGCCCGCTCGCCGATCGCGGCACTCCCAGTGGCCCGGCGAAAATGGATGGTCGAGCGACTCGATGCCGTGCTCGCAGTCGTCGCGGATGTGCTTGCAGGTGTTGCCTCCGGTCGCCGCCATGACCCGGAGGTGCGTCGCCCACGGGACGAGCTCGCGTAGCCAACCCGGACGCCCCGCGGTCGCGGGCGCGACGAGCCGACGAGGCCCGAAGAGCACGTACAGCTTCCAGCCGTTCACCTCGTCCCAGCGCGTCGCGATCTCCGGTCCCGCGGGAGCGGAGAGGTCGATCGTTCGCCGGCGAGAGCGCCGCGCGCTCGTCGGCGCGCCGAACGCACGTCGCTCGCGTTCGACCGAGGGCGGCGTCGCCGACCCGACGCAGGCGATCGTCGGGCGCAGCCAGACGGCCCAGTCGCAGTCCGCGTTGCGCGCGGCGCCCGAGCCGGTGGTGAGCGAAAGCGCGACGGACCGGGAGGCGGAGCTCGCGCCGTCGCCCGCTGCGTCGATGCTCAAGCGCATGGTGGCGCCGCGTTTGGCCGGCGGTCCGCCGATCGCAGCGATGCTCCGTCGGCCCCGGACGCCGGCAACGAACGTCGCGCCGTCGCTCCGTGCTCGGCACGCGGGCGCGATCGCGGCGACGGCTCGCAGCTCGCGCGCGCAGCCCATCGGTGGGACGTCGACCGTGATCTGGGTGTCCGTTGCGGCGCCGGGATGCGCGAGGATGCCGACGGACTCGCCGTGCTCCGGGAACCGCTCCACCCACACCGTGTCCGCCCCTCCTGCCGAGACGTGCGCCGCCGGCAGAAGGGAAACGAGAGACACCCCGCTGCCGGCATTGGGCTGCGCTCGATCCGTGTCGCCCGTGAGCCGCACGACTCGCTCGGGAACCGACGCGCACGCGCCCGCGTCGCGCAGCTCGTCGCGACCGAGTGCGACCCTGCGAAGCGCGATCGGACGAACTTCGTCCGCCGGCCGCTCCACCGCCAGCACGACCGTTCGCCGGCCGGGACGCACCTCGATCTCGCCGCGCGCCCTCGTATCGCCGGGTCCGATCTCGATCCGCCGCGCCCCGCCCGCCACACGGAAGACCACGGCGCCCTGCGATCCGGGATCGGTCCTGAGCTCGAACGACAGCCGGCGCCCGAAAGCTTCCGGAAGTCGAATGCGCTGGCGGATCGACGACCCGGGGCCCAGGGAGGCGACGAGCGGTGCGCAGCGGTCAGGGCGGCTTCCGCGCGGAACGGTGAGCGCCAGAGGACCGTCGGTCTCCCAGGCGTTCCAGCCGTCGGCGAAATCGCCGTTCCCCGCGAGACCGCCCGCCTCTGGCGAGGGGACGACGTAGCCCACGAGGCCGGTCTGCGCGCGGGCCATCCGTGCGATCTGCGTCGCCGCGTCTCCGCAGAAGCGCCGGTTCACGACCGCGAGCGTCCGGCGCTCGCGCGAGGCGCCGGAAGCACCGCGGCCGCCGGATCGCGAGCGCCCGAGCGGCGCGACCGCCATCTCGTCGAACCGGCGGATGCCCGCCCCCCCGGCAGGGAGCTCGGAAGACTCGCCGTCGGCTCCCGCGGAGCAGAAGAGCCGGGCTCCCGCCCGCTCGCCCTCCTCGAGGCCGGCCGCGACCAGACGCACGAACCGGCGGACCGCGCTCGCGTCGCAGCCGCGGGAAAGCCCGCTGGCATCGATCGTCACGACGAGCTCGAGATCCGTGCGCGCCGCGATCTCCGCCGCGGTGAGAACGCCCCGTACCGCGGCGCGGGTCTCGTCCGACGCGCGCTCGCCGACCACGCCGAACCCGGCCGAGACGGCGACCGCCCGAGCTCCGGCTCGCGCGGCGTCCCGCCAGCTGGCGGCGAGGTCGTCCGCGCACGCCGTGGACGCGGTCGCGAGGTCGGCGGCCGATGGTACCCGGCTCGCGATGCAGAGCCATTCGGCCGGGCACGGAATGCTCGCTCCGGCGTTGGCTGCTCCGCGCTCGCCGATGGCGGCGCCACCGAGCGCCGCGACGACCACCATAACGGCGACCCACGGGAGTGGACGGAGCCCTACGGTCGCCGCGGATGCCTCCCTGCGCGCCAGTCGGCGTAAGGCATCCTCTCGACGTCCGACGGCGCAAGCGGGGCCAGCGGCTCCGGTCGCGGCCGCGCGACGACGATCGTGTTGTGGGTCGGGATCGCCGCGTGGCGGAGCAGCTCCTGCTCGAGGAGCACGACGAGCTGCGCAATCGTCTGGTCCTTCGGATCGCTTTCGAAGTTCCAGTTGAGGAGGATGCGGTTGAAGAGCGGGCGCACGATCGTACCGCCGTAATCGCGACGGTCGATGACCTCGAAGTAGCGATATGTGAGCGGGAGGATTTGCGAGGCGTGGACTCCTTCCGTCGGGTCGCGCTCGCGTTGCACCTCGACCGGCGTGGCTTCGACCCGCTCGCGAACGGCGCCGGTCTCGTAGTCGCGGCGCAGCTCGGGCGCCAGGCACGCATTCACGCGCGTGAGAAGGTCTTCGAGCTCCGGCGGATACTGCTGGAGATCCGGCCCGACGTACTCGTCGAAGAGGAGCAGCCCGTCCGGCCGAAGCACGCGATGCATGAGAGCGAACGTCTCCTCGAGGCGATCGAAGTGATGCAGAGCCGCCTCGACGAACACCGCATCGAACGAGCGGTCGGCGAGACCGGCTTCGAGCGGATCGCCGACCCGGAGGTCCATGCGGTCGGCCCACGGCGTCGACGCGATCCTCCTGCGCGCCGCTTCGATCGCCACGCGCGAGGTGTCGTAGGCGACGATCGTGCCCGCGAAGTCCCGTTCCAGGATCTGCTGCTCGATGAATGCGGGTCCGCAGCCGAGGGCGAGCAGGCGCTCTGGAGGCGGACGGAGATGACGCTCGCCGACGTCATCCAGCCAGTAGCGGGCGCAATCGCCGGTGAGCGGTCGCGAGACGGCGAAATTGTAGAGGAACCAATGCTGCGTGTAGTCGATGGGATCTCGGTCCGGCACCTCGCGAGCGCGGTTCGCCACGTCGTCGGCGTGCTTGCGGTTCCAGAAGTCGCGTGCCCGATCGTCCCCGACGATCGACGCGCCCTCGCGAACGGCATCACCTTCGGGCTCGCGAGCTCGCTCCGCTTCGTCGCTGCGCCGTGCCGCTGCCGAAAGAAGGGCTCCGCCTCGAGTTCGGGAGAGGATCGTTCGCAGTCGGCTCCGCACGTCGCGCCGTCCGGACTTCACGAGCCCGCCCTTCCGAGCGGAGCGCCGGCGAGACGGCCGGACCGCACGATCGCGTCGCCCATGGCGCGTCCCAGCACGGCGATCCCGCGATCGTTCAGATGACAGCAGTCGTCGCTGTAGATCGTCTCGGGCATCGCATCGAATAGATGCCCGAAGAAATAGGATTCCACTCCGTCCGCTCGCAAGGCGCGCGTGCGCTCTTCCAGCGCCCGGTACTGCGGCGTCACGAGATCGAACCAAGCGGTGTTCGAGATCCGCAGCGCTCGCTCCTCGTCGCTGAGCGGCTTCGAGTCGCGCAGGTACTGGTTCGGCTGGACGAAATGGAAGAACGGCTTTCCCTTCTCTGCGGCAATCGCGCTCGAGAATCGGACGAGATCCACGTACAGGTCGAGGTACGCGTCGCGCTTGGCTTGGATGCCGCCGTTCTCGATGGGCTCGACCGCAGAAAATTCGGTACTCACGTCCCGGAGCGTCGCCTCGCGCAGCTCGGACGTCCGCCGTGCGTAGCCGGCGGCATACGCACGCCACACGAGGTGCGCGAAGGCGCTGCGACGGAGCGCGGAATCTTGTACGAGCCGGGTGACGCGCGCCGCACGGCGATTCTCGCGAATGAGATCGGCTCGTCGCAGGATATCGTCGCTCGTGGGCACGCTGCGCGCGAGCGCCGCGTAGACGAGCGACCACGGGTAGCTCGCAGGATACGTCAGCAGCTCGGCGTCTCCCGTGTGAATCACCTCGTTGAACCCATCGAGGTTCAGGATCAGGTCGAGCGCGGGCAGGTTGGATACGAGCGCGAAGAAGCTCTGCGGCTGCCGCCAGCCGGGCAGCGCGAAGCACAGAAGCGTGACGCGATCGTATCCGCGGGCGCGCACTTCGGGCAGCAGCGCGTCGAGAAGCGGGGAAGGCGACGCTGCGACCTGCATCGCAACCGAACCGCCGAAGAGGCCGACGACGAACTCGCCTTCGCGTTTGGAGTACGGGAAGCTCCGGCCGCCGCTGAAAAAGCCCTGGTTGTTCGCGCCCGCGACACCGCGCTCGGCCGTGTACCCGTAGAACGGATGCACCTGGAACGACGTGCCAAACGCGTGCACGGTGCCGCCCGTCGCACCGGCGGCTTGCGGATCTCCCGTGGTCGCGGCGTCCGAACCGCGCGCCTCGCCGTCGTTCCCCGCCGGTGCGCCAGCTCCGCCCGGCAAGCTCCCGAGAAAGTCCGCACGCTCACGCATCGCCGCGTCCGTACCGCCCTCGAGAACGAGCCGCGCCGCGAGCTCGCATCCGACCGCCGTCAAGATCAACGCGGCCGCGACGCCGGTCACCCGAGCCGTCCAGCGTCGACGCGCACGGTGCGCGATCGGCACTTCCGCCGGCGCGCTGGTGTTTCGCGCTTCCTCCATCGTCCCGTCGGTGCGACTGCGGCTCTCGAGGATCGTGCCGTCCGCTCCGAGAGCGACGACGGCGCACCGCGGGTCGCCTCGAATGGCCGTACACCGCGCCCGTTCGAGCCGTCAATGCGCCCGCTCGGCACGTCGGGACTCCGCGGGAGCGACGCGCCGGGAAAGGTGCGCTTGAACGCATCATCGAGCGGCGCGTAGGGTGGGCCGTGAGGACGTTCGAATGAACGACGATCGCGAGCCGTCGGAGAGGTCTTGCGCCGGCCGTACGATCCTCGTCACCGGCGCATCCGCCGGCATCGGCGCCGCCCTCGCCCGCCGGCTCGCCGCCGACGGCGCGCGCGTCCACCTCGCCGCCCGCCGCGCGGAGAAGCTCGACGAGCACGTCGACGCGATCCGCGCGGGCGGCGGCATCGCGACCGCGCACGGCTGCGACATCACGAGCGGCGACAGCGTCGCCAGCGTCTTCGCGGCGATCGAGCGCGAGCACGGGTCGATCGACGCCGTCGTGAACACCGCCGCCACGCTCTGGCTCGAGCCGTTCCACGGGCAGAGCGAGGAGAGCTGGGAGGCGATGCTCGCGACCAACCTCGGCGGCGCGATCCGCGTCACGCAGCAGGCGCTCGCCCGCATGCTGCCGCGGAAGTCCGGGCACGTCGTGCACCTGACGTCGACGGCCGGCAACCTCGCGATCCCCTACCTCGCGGTCTACTCGGCGACGAAGGCCGGGCTCGCGCAGTTCCTCGCGGCGCTCCGCGGCGAGTACGGGACGAGCGGCGTCCGCTTCACCGAGATCCAGATCGGAAACACCGCCGGCACCGAGGGCGGCGGACAGGTGTGGCGCGAGACCACCGCCGACATGGCGCGCCAGATCATGCGCTGGACGGGCGCGCCCGAGATGATGCGCGTCGACGACGTCGTCGACGCGATCGTGTGGGCGCTCGCGAGCCCGGCGAACGTCCGCCTCGACCGGATCGTGCTGCGCGAGCTCGCGGAGATCCCGACGTGATGCGCGCGGCGTCACGTGGGCTCGCGGTCGCGTTCGCGATCGCGGCCTGGTGGACGGCGAGCGCGGGCGGGCTCGGCGTCGCGCTCGCTTCGGACGAGCCGCCGCGGCCGAAGGCGGGGATCGTGCCGCTCGAGCTCGCGCAGGTCGCGGGCGCGAGCGGCGAGGACCTCCGCATCGCGAGCCCGGCGATGTCGCTCGCGGGGAAGCGCGTGCGCTTCGTCGGCAAGGTGGCGGAGGTCTCCGCGACGGCGGACGGGCAGCAGGTCGTCGTCGTGACCGACGGCGACGCGCGCGTCGTCCTCCGGATGCCCGGGGTTCTCGAGGATCCGTCCCGCCTCGACCGCGCGAAGGAGTGGGAGGTCATCGCCCGCCTCGATCGGCCGGTCGGGCTCGCCGACGGGCGGCAGGCGATCGCGGTCGCGCCCGACGCGCTCGTCAAGACGCCGGCGCCTCCGTCCGAGGTTCGCGAGGGCGACGTGATCGTTCGGGTCGCCGCAGCGGCGTCGTTCGTCGACCCGCGCCTCGAGGGCTGGGAGACCGAGGATCCGCTCTACCGGACGCGCGTGATCGCGGCCGGCCGCCGTCCCGAGTTCCTCCACCCGGGCATGAGCGCGCTCGCGTACGTGACGGGCGACGACGGCAAGCGCTTCATCGAGTCCCGCGCCGTCAACCGCGCCGACGACGGCCGCCAGCTCGCCGTGCGCTGCCAGTTCCGGATCGACGGCGGCACGCTCCGCAACATCGCGTACGGCGAGGTCGAGCTCTCGCCGACCGGCGAGCGCACGAGCGAGACCTGGGTCGACTTCGAGGACCAGCAGTACCACGACAAGTGGTCGGCGCGTCTTCGGAGCTTCCCCTTGAACACCGTCGCGGCGTCGTGCCTGTCGGTCGCGATCTCGGGCTTCCCCTTCGCCGAGGCGCGGGTCGTCCGCTTCTATCTTTGGGGCGACAACAAGATGGCCGTGCCGCTCTACGCCTACGTCGACGGCGAGGAAACGATCGACGTCCGCGGCCGACCCGAGCGCGCGCGCCGCGTCAAGCTCGGGCTCGACGTGCGCGAGAGCGCGAAGTCGATCGACGTCCCCGAGGTCTGGCGGCACTTCGCGGAGGCGGGCGGAGAGGTGTGGTTCTCGGGCGAGGTGACGTACTGGGTCGCGGCGGCCTCCCCGCACGTCGTGCTGCGCTATCGCGGCCTCCTCGGAACGGCCGGCGGGCCCGAGGTCGAGATCGATCGCACCCGCTGAAGTCACCGCCGAAGTTTTGGAGGCGGGCGACCGATGACCCTCCATGCACTTCGCCGGCGATCGCGCACTTGACAACGGGGACGAGAACCGTGACAGGGCAGTGGGGAGGCGGATGGCACAGCCCGAGGTAGCGACGGATCTCACGCCCCTCGAGCCGGGCAGGAACGGGGACTCGTTCGAAGCGACGGAGCCGCTCCCGGCGACGCTCGCGCGCTCGACGGTGTGGCTCGAGCAGGCCCGCTTCGATCTCGACCTCTCGAACCGCGTCCAGGAACGGCTCCTGAAGGAGATCGAGCGGCTCGAGCAGCGGCTCGCGGACGCCGAGGCCGAGCGCCTCGAGCTGCTCGAGCAGGTGAATCACCGCGACCGGCTCCTGACGCAGATCTTCCGCTCGCGGAGCTGGCGCTGGACGCAGGCGCTCCGCCGGAGCCTCGGGCGCCGCTAGGATCCGGGGAGTCCCACCGCGGCGACCGACGGCGGGATCACGCGCGAGCACGTCGTGTGGGCGTACCGCCTGCTGCTCGACCGCGAGCCGGAGTCCGAGGACGTCGTTCGCTCGTACGTCGCGAGCTGCCGCCACGCGCGCGACCTGCGCGACGCGATCATGAGCTCCGAGGAGTTCCGGACGAGGAGCGAGCTCGATCCCGCGCAGACGATCGAGTCCTGCGTCGTGCTGAAGGAGATCGCGCCGTCGCTGCGCCTGTTCCTCGACCTGAGCGACGTCGCGATCGGGCTCAACGTCGCGCGCGGCCTCTACGAGACGCGCGAGCTCGCCTACGCGCGGAGCGCGGTGCGGCCGGGTGACGTCGCGCTCGACGTCGGCGCGAACATCGGGTTCTTCACGGTCCACCTCGCGGACGTCGTCGGCCCTTCGGGCCACGTGCACGCCTTCGAGCCGTTCGAGCAGAACGTGGCGCTCCTCGAGCGCTCGATCGCCGAGAACCGCTTCGGCGAGCGCGTGACGGTGCATCGAGCGGCCGTCGGCGATCGCGCCGGACGCACCGAGATGATCGCGCTCGAGCTCGCGAAGGGAGCGCGCAATTCCGGCGGGGCGTACCTCCGCCCCGCGTCGGGCGACGTGCCGCGCGAGCACGTCGTGCTCGACGTGCCGATCGTCGCGCTCGACGCCGTCGAGCTCCCGGCGCGGGTCGCTTTCGTCAAGATCGACGTCGAGGGCGCGGAGCCGCTCGCATTCCGCGGCGCGCGCCGCCTGCTCGATCGCGATCGCCCGAAGATCCTCTCGGAGGTGAACGCGATCCAGCTGCCGCGCGTCGCGGGAACGAGCGCCGCGGATTTCGTCCGCGAGATGGCGGCGTACGGCTATCGCTGCCACCGCCTCGCGGATGGCGGCCTCGGTCCGGCGATCGGGCACGACGTCCCGGCCGACGACGTGTGGTCCGCCGTGTTCGAGCCGGCCTGACGTTCTTTTCGCTTGCGTTTGCACGCGGCGGTCGCCACGTGCGCCGCTGCGCGATCGGCCACGCCGGCGTCGGCCCGAGGCGCTCCGCGTCATCGCCGGCTCAAGCAGGTCGCGCGGACCGCCGAACCGTCGGCTAGAGGGGGAACCGGAGAAGCGCCGAGCGCCGAGCGGCGCTTGCCCGACGGCGATGAGTGCACGGACCACCGGCTCCGCGAGAGCCCGAGCCCCCTTCCCGGCCGCGATCACGGCGGTCGCATGCGCGGTCCTGCTCGCGCTCGCTCCGCGCGCGGCGCTCGCGCAGCAGCCGCAGAACCCGCCGCAGCACGCCGGCTTTCCGTTGACGATCGCGGGCGGCGGCCCTTCGTTCTACTCGCAGCCGGCGGTCGCCGATCTCGGGCTCGACGGCGGCCGGAAGTCGATCGTGTTCGGGACGCAGGCGGGCAACCTCTACGTCGTCCTCGCGACCGGCCAGATCGCGCCCGGCTTCCCGAAGCACGTCCCGGCGCCGATCAACTCGAGCCCGGCGGTCGCCGACCTGGACGGGGACCGGGCGCCCGACGTCGTCGTCGGCTTCGGATCGAGCTTCGACGTCCAGCACCACGGCGGCATCCGCGCGTTCGGAAGGAACGGAACGCTCCTCTGGAAGCGCTCGACGCGCGACTTCGACGGCGACGGCTGGCGCGACGCCGTGTTCTCGACGCCCGCCATCGGCGACGTCGACGGCGACGGGAAGCCGGAGGTCGCGTACGCATCGTGGGACGGACGCGTCTATCTCGTGCGCGGCGCGGACGGGACGAACGTGCCGCAGTGGCCGCGCTTCGTGCGCGACACGGTCTGGTCGTCGCCCGCGCTCCACGACCTCGACGGCGACGGCAAGCTCGAGGTGATCGTCGGCGTCGACGCGCACCTCGAAGGCATCCCGACCAACACGCCGGACGGCGGCTGCCTGCACGCCTTCCGCTACGACGGCACGGAGCTGAACGGCTTCCCGGTGTGCGTCGACCAGGTGATGGTGAGCTCGTCCTCGGTCGGCGACATCGACGGCGACGGCCTGCCGGACATCGTGATCGGCACCGGCACCTACTGGCCCAACCGGACGCACGCGGTCTACGCGTTCGCGCGCGACGGCTCGCCGCTCCTCGGGTGGCCGGTCGCGGTCGACGGGCAAGTGTCGACGTCGCCCGCGCTCGCCGACCTCGACGGCGACGGCGCGCTCGACGTCGTCGTCACGAGCGACGACACCGGCCCGAGCCACGAGTTCCACGTCGACGCTTTCGACGGCGACGGCGAGCGCCTCTTCCCGAGCGTCGTGCCGAAGAGCTTCTCGGGCGCGATGCTGGGAGCGGGCGAGCCCGTGATCGCCGACGTGCGCGGCGACGCGGCGCGCGAGATCCTCTTCCCGACCAACACCGAGGTGTGCGTCGTCTCGAGCACGGGCGATCAGCTCACCGACGACGGATCGCACGACGGCTCGTTCTCGATGTACACGGCGACCGGGCTCGCGGACGCGGTGGTCGACGACCTCGAGGGCGACGGCGTTCCCGAGGTGATCGCCGTCTCCGCGGCGCCCTTCCCGTCCGCGACCGACACGGTCGTCCACGTGTGGAACCCTCTGTCGCGCACCGCTGCGGCGCCGCCCTGGGGCGCGTTCCGTGCCGGTCCCGAGCGGCGCGGCGTCGCGCCGGCGACGGCGGTCGGCAACGGAGCCCGCTACGGCGCGCTCGACCTCTACGTGCACCAGCTCTTCCTCGACTTCCTGCGGCGCGAGCCCGGGCCGGGCGAGATGCAGCCCTGGATCGACGCGATCGAGTCGCAGTCGACGACGCGAGCCGGGGCCGGCCTCGCGTTCCTCGAGACCGAGCAATACCAGCAGGCGAGGGAGACGATCGCCCGCTACACGCTCGCGTTCTTCGGGAAGCCGATGTCGTGGAAGTTCCTGAAGCGCTGGACGAACAAGCTGCTCGCCGCCGGCTGCACCGGGCTCGACTGCGACGAGGCGACGCGGCGCCAGATCGCGGCGAGCTTCGCCGCCAAGGCGCCGTTCCTGGCGCGCTTCCCCGCGACGCTCACCACCCGGCAGTACGTGCAGGCGCTGTACGAGAAGATCCTGATGCGCTCGCCGTCGGCGGACGACCTCGACGTCTGGTCGCAGGCGATCGACGAGGGCGGCATGCCGCGCTCGGAAGCGGCGCGCATGATCACGGAATCGACGGAGTACGTCGTCGATCGCTCGCGCTGGCCGGTGTTCGTCGTGCTCGCGTGGGCGGGCTTCCTGCACGCGAAGCCGCCGGCGGCCGAGCTCGCCGACTGGGTCGCGGCGCTCGCCCTCGACTACCCGCGCGTGAGCCTCGTGCAGGAGCTGATCACGTCGGACGCGTACCTAGCGCGCTTCGCGCCGTAGCGCGCCGACCGCTCGAGGCGCGCGGCTCGAAGTGATCGTGGAGGCGCGTGACGGCGGGCTCGGGAGCCGTTCCGTCGTCCTTCTCGATCAGATCCGGACGGTCGACCGAAGGCGCCTGATTCGTCGTCTCGGAGCCATGCGACGGGAGACGATGGCCCGTGTCGACGCCGCGCTGATGATCAGCGTCGGGCTCGTCGATCTCTAGGATCGTCCGAAGCAGCGCCCCGTTGTCAAGTATGTCTGTGCACGCTAGAATGTAGCCTACGAGTCGCGAATGGCCGCCCGGTCGAATTTGAAGCGGAAGGCGTTCTTCGTCGACGAGCGCGCGCTGCGGAGAGCGCGGAAGGCGCTCGGCGCCGCATCGGACGCGGAGGCGATCCGCCTCTCGCTGTCGCAGGTCGCGGACATGGATGCCTTCTGGCGCTTCATGGAGCGCTCGCGCCGACGCGTGAAGCCCGGCAGCTTCGACGATCGCTGACTTGCGCTGGGCGATCATCGACACGGACGTCTACGTCGGCCACTGGGAAGGCGGGCTGCACCACGAGGCGCTTTCGGACGTTCGGAAGTCGTTCGAGCGGCGCTTGAAGATCCCCATCGTGTACGTCTGACGTCGCGCCGCGCCAGCGCCCTGCGCGCCCTGCGACCGCACCGCGGATCGGAACGCGCTGATCCTTGCAATTCGCGGCCGATCGTGGGATGGCGCGCCCGGACGGACGGCGTGCTTCCGACCAACTTCCGGCACGCCGAGGGGGTGTGGATGCGTGCGTTGATCACGGGAGGCGCGGGGTTCATCGGGTCGCACCTCGCCGAGGCTCTGCTCGGGGCCGGCCACGACGTCGCGATCATCGACGACCTCTCGACCGGTTCGATCGACAACGTCGAGCACCTGAAGCGACGCGCCGGGTTCCGCTACGTCATCGACACGGTGATGAACGAGCCCCTCCTCGCCGAGCTCATCGACGCGAGCGACGTCGTCTTCCACCTCGCCGCCGCGGTCGGCGTGCGGCTCATCGTCGACGCGCCCACGCACACGATCGAGACCAACGTGCGCGGCACCGAGGTCGTGCTGAAGCACGCGGCGAAGAAGCGGAAGCTCGTGGTCGTCGCATCGACGTCCGAGGTCTACGGCAAGAACGCCGACGTGCCCTTCCGCGAGGACGCGGACCTCGTCCTCGGGCCGACCTCGAAGCACCGCTGGGCGTACGCGTGCAGCAAGGCGCTCGACGAGTTCCTCGCGCTCGCGTACCACGCCGAGAAGAAGGTGCCGGTCGTGATCGTCCGGCTCTTCAACACGATCGGCCCTCGCCAGACCGGCCGCTACGGCATGGTCGTCCCGCGCTTCGTCGCGCAGGCGCTCGCCGGCGAGCCGATCACCGTCTACGGCGACGGCAGCCAGTCGCGGAGCTTCACCTGGGTCGGCGACGTCGTGCGCGCGCTCATCGCGCTCGCCGAGGAGCCGCGCGCCGTCGGCAAGGTGTTCAACATCGGGAACGGCGAGGAGATCACGATCCTGGCGCTCGCCGAGAAGGTGCGCGCGATGGCCGACAGCCCGTCGCCGATCGCGTTCGTGCCCTACGACGTGGCTTACCAGGCGGGCTTCGAGGACATGCCGCGGCGGGTGCCCGACATCGGAAGGATCCGCGCGCTCATCGGCTACGAACCGCGGGGGCGGCTCGACGAGATGCTCGCCGCCGTGATCCGCGAGGCGCGCGCCACCTACGCGGCGCTGCATCAGCGCGCCGCCCGCATCGGCGCCGGGTCGCTTCCGAGCGCGCTTGCGCCGACCGCGTTCGTGCGGGAGCTCGAGAGCCGCCTCGCCGCCGTCGCCACGTCGACCCGGTGACCGGGAGATGAGCCGTTCGGCCGCCGGCGCGTCGCCGGTCGCCGACTCCGCTCCACGGCCGCCTCCATCGACGCGCCCGCCGCAAAGCGGAATGATGCGGTCCGCGTGAGCGCGCGTGATCCACGGCTCGACGACCCGGGGGCGGACGATCCGGCCGCCGAGGACGACGGCATCCCGGGCAACCGAGACGCTCACGGCCACCGACTGCGGCACGCGCGCGGTCTCTCGCTGGTCGCGCGGAGCGCGCCGCTCGTCGTCGCCGGCGAGCTCGCGCCGATGGTCGCCGCGCTCGTCGCGATGCCGGCGATCGTGCGCGGGTTCGGCGCCGAGCGCCTCGGCCTGTTGCAGCTCGCGTGGGTGCTGATCGGCTACTTCGCGCTCTTCGACCTCGGCCTCGGCCGCGCGACCACCCGCATGGTTGCGGTGCGAAGCGCCCACGGCCGGAGCGCCGAGATCCCGCCGCTCGTCGTCAGCACCGTCGCAGCTCTCTTCGCGCTCGGCGTGGCCAGCGCGGCGATCCTCACGGCCCTCACACCATGGCTCGTCGATCATGCGTTCCGCGTCCCCAGCGAGCTGCGAGACGAGGCGCGCGTCGCGCTCTACGTCCTCGGCGCGACCGTTCCCGTCGTCGTCGTCACCGCCGCGCTGCGCGGCGTGCTCGAGGCGCGACAGCGCTTCGGGGCGCTGGCGGGGATCCGGATCGGCCTCGGCCTCGCGTCCTTCCTCGGACCCCTCTCGACCCTCCCGTTCACCTCGAGCCTCGTGCCCGTCATGGTCGTCCTCGCGGTCGCGCGCGTGATCGCGCTCTTTGCGCACCTCGCGTTCTGTCGCGACGTCCTGCACGGCGCCGCGCTCGACTGGCGCCTCCTGCCCGAGCTGGTCCGCTACGGAGGCTGGCTCACCGTCTCGAACGTCGTGAGCCCGCTCCTCGTTCTCCTCGATCGCTTCATGATCGGGGCCATCGTCTCCGTCGAGGCGGTCGCGTACTACGCGACGCCGCTCGAGGTCGTGCAGCGCGTGGGCGTGGTGCCGACGGCGGTCGGCATGGTGCTCTTCCCGGCGATCGCGGCGACCGCTGCCAGCGACGACGAGCGCCGCCGCGAGCTGCTGGCGGCCGGCCTTCGGCTCGGTCCGATTGCCGCCTTCCCGCTGCTGTTCTTGCTGTCGGCGTGGACTCCGGAGCTCCTTCGCCTGTGGCTCGGACCCGAGTTCGCGTCGCACGGCACGGCGGTCGTACGCTGCGTCGCGATCGGACTCCTGTTCAATGCGGTCGCCGCCGGACCGATCTTCTTCCTGCAGGCGTCGGGACGTCCCGATCTGCCGGCGAAGTTCCACCTCGTGGAGTTCGCCGGGTACGTGCCGCTCCTCGCGTGGCTGACGGCGCGCTACGGCGTCGTGGGGGCGGCGTCGGCGTGGTCGATGCGCGTCGCGGTGGATGCCGCACTGCTGGTGTTGGCCGCCAACGCCGCGGAGCCGGTACCGAGGGATGCCCGGAAGCGGCTCTTCATCTCGTTCGCCGCCGGCCTCTCCGCGCTCTGCGCGATTCCGCTCCTGCTTTCAGACGCGATGAAGATCATCGCCTCGATCGTCGCGGTCCTCGGGATGCCGCTTGCGGCGATGCGCTGGCTGTCCACCCCTCGGGAACGCGCGTGGGTTCGGCAGGCGATCGGGTGAAGCGATGGGGACGCCTGATCATTGCATTCTCGAACGCGACGCGTGAGATTTCTTGCAATGTCCGCCATATTATGAAATGGCGCGCGCGGTACGGGTGGTGTGCGTTCGGTCGACTTCCGGACGCCGAGCGTCGGGATGTGAGCGTTGATCACGGAGTGCGCGGGCTTCATCGGGTGTGATCCGGCCGACAACCGCGATCCGCGCCACACGCGAGGTCGGCGTCATGGATCGTCGACGGGCTTCCGCTCCGTCGAATCTGCGACGAACGAATCCTCAACGGCCAGCCGTTCGACTGGAGACGCGCGGCCTTCTGGTTCGCGACGAAATCGACGTGCGCGTCACCATGGACGAGCGCACGCGCCCGATCGCCCGCCGTGATGTCGCCCATTTGGGGACGTCTCGTCGCGAACACTGCAAGATGCATTTTGGAGAAGTCATGCCACATCTCGCTCCATCCGGACGAACTCGACGCCGCATGCGCGTGCTCGGCGCTCTTGCTCTGATCGCAGCGCTCGCCTCCGCGACATCGGTCGGCGCAGCGCTGTCGGATATCGAAGCAAATCAAAGGCGCAAGGCAGCGGCAAAAACGCTGCTCTCTGAAATCACGCTTTGGGCGCAGAAAAACGGTTGCCTCCCCGAGATTTCGCGATCCGGCATGAGCTGCTCGCAGGCGAAAGGCAGCGCGGGGTCGAACCGCCTCTCGATCGATGGAGGGGTTTCTTTCGAGAAGCATCTGCCTAAATTCGCAGAAAAGGACCCAACGAGCGAGAAGGCCTACACGCAGGTGAACCTTCCCATTCCGCCAACGAATAGACATTCATCGGAACCCTTGCTCAGCACGGACCAGATCTTCGTCGGGAGCGGTCTTTCGTGCACGAAGAAGGCCGACTGGTACACCACCTCCACCGATCCCAAGCGCCTTGTGGCCGTCTACCGGCTTAGTCCAGTTTCCAAGGTGCGCTACGGGTGCGTCACCTTTGTGGAGCACTGACCGTTGGGGTACGCCCTCGACCGCCTCGTCTCGGAGGCTCGCTTCGATCGAGAACCGGCCTGCAACCCGTCGAGTTCCGATGAGCGACGCCCTGGGCGTGCCGCCTACGACACTCGGCCGAGACGAGTACACGTCGTGGAGCTCGACCGATCTCGTACGGAGCTTCGGCCTCGAATCGCATCGGAGCCCACACGCGGAGCGGAGCGCGCTGCGGCACTCGATGAGCTTCGGCCCGGGAGCACCGTCACGCGGCTCGTGCTCGATGAGCCGGAGAACGGTTCCTGCCACGCGAGCCCTTCTCGGCTACGGGTTGCGCTTTCTAGGACGCTCCTCCCGTTTCGCGTCTGGTCTGCGCTGTCTGCCGCGCATCGCAAGCGGCCCGTGGATATCGTCGCGTGCGACGCGGTCGGCTCGGTCATGTGGCCCGCCCTTCTCTTCGCGCGTCGCAGTGGCGCGCGCGTCGTCGTTCGCCTCACGGGCATCCGTCTGAAATCCCGGCACAGCGGCATCTCCGCGAGCGCGTTCTGGCCCGACATCGCCCGTCGTCTAATGGCGCGGGCGCTCCGGTACTGCGCACACGTGAGGACCGCCGATGAACGCCTCGCTGCGGATCCCTGGCTCCGCAGGTTCGCGCCCGCCATGGAAGTCTGGGTTCAAGACGATGGAGCTAAGAAGTGGGCCCGCATGATCATCGACGCGGCGCGGCCGTCGTTGGGATCGACCTTGCTTCCAGCACGCCGAAGCTTGTGGCGATGGCTCGGGCTAGCAACCTCCCCTTACACCAGCCTTCGGTTCTTGGAACACGAGGCGATCGCGGGCCTCTCCCTTCATGGGCGTGTTCTCGACGTCGGGGGCGGGGCGCGGAGCAGCTACTATCCGCTCCTCAGGATCGACGGTGAGCTGAAGAGCGTCAACGTCGACGAGCGAGTGCGCCCGACACACCTCCACGATTTGAATCGGCCTCTGCCGTTCTCCGACGCCAGCTTCGATCATGTCATCAGTCTCAATACCTTCGAGCACATCCGCGACGATCGACTCGCCATTTCCGAGAGCATCCGCGTCTTGCGAGCGGGCGGTAGCTTCCACTTCGTCGTTCCGTTTCTCTACCGGGTGCACGCCTCTCCCGGCGACTTTACTCGTCGGACGCATGAATGGTGGGAGCAAGAGCTCCTCGGGCTCGGCGTCGATTCTGCCGCACTCCGTATCGAGCCGCTCGTCTGGAGTCGTCTCGTGACTGCCTATTCGTTCTTCGGCAATAGCGTGTCGGGGCGAAGCCTGCGTGCCATGCTCGCATTTCCCGCCGTCGTCCATGACGCGTTCCGTCGGAACGAACGCCTTCGCGACGCGGGACCGCACCGCCGGCTGATCGATTATGCGCTCGGATGGTACATCAGCGGTCTCCGCTGAGCCGCCGTCCGGGCGGCGGGTACTGCTGATCACGAACATCTTTCCGCCCATGATCGGCGGGCCGGCCACGTTCATCGATCGACTCGGCCACGAGCTGTCGCATCGCGGCTGGCGAGTCACGGTCGTCTGTTCGAGCGAATGCGCCAGCGACGCTTCTGATCTGGCTCGACCGTTTCGCGTCTGCCGCGTCCCAGTCGCGAATCGATACCTCTACGAGATACGGGTCAGGATGGTACTCGCGCGCGAGATGCTTCGGCATCAGCGGATCTTCGTGAACCTGCTTGAGGAGTATGTCAGCCAAGTGAACCGCATCTTTCGGCGGCGCTTCGTGCTGAAGGTCGTCGGCGATCGCGTGTGGGAGACCGCCCGCAATCGCGGGGCCACAGATCTCGACGTCGATGCATTCCAAACTGACGCCCACCAACGCGAGATATGGGCCGACGCGATCCGCGAGCGAGCAAGCTGGGTGCGTGGCGCCGAGCTCGTCATCACGCCGAGCCAATACCTCGCCAGGATCGTTTGCGGTTGGGGCGTGCCAGCCGAGCGCGTCGCGGTCGTTCCCAACGGTGTCGACGAAGAGTTCTTTCAAGCCCGCGCCGAGTCGCCCCGCGATGGCGGGTGCCTGCACGCACTCTTCGTCGGTCGTCTCACGAACTGGAAGGGCGTGGATACCCTGCTGCTCGCGCTCCCCCGAGTGCCGAACGTCCACGTAACCGTTGCGGGCGAGGGTCCCGAATACGCGCAACTCACGGGTCTGGCGACCCAGCTCGGCCTTGCGCATCGCGTTTCCTTCACCGGCCGGCTTGCGCGCTCGGAGGTGCTCGCGGCGATGAAACGGGCGCATGTGCTGGTCCTTCCGTCCTTGTACGAAGGCCTGTCGCATACGCTCCTCGAGGCGATGGCGGTCGGCCTGCCATGTATTGCAACTGGTTGCGGCGGGAACTCCGAGGTACTCGTGCATGAGCAGAATGGTCTACTCGTGCCGCCGCTTCATCCCCCGTCGGTCGCTGCGGCGCTCTCCCGCCTCGAACGAGACGAGAACCTCCGTCAAGCCTTGGCGGAAGGGGCTCGACGAACGAGCCGGCGGTACGCTTTCACGAACACGGTGGACAAGATCGTGGCGCGGCTCGGCGAGGTATGGTGAATCGTGGCCTTGGGCTCGCATTCTGTGGTTCGGAAGCGAACAGCTCGCTCGCGTCGGGCAGATCGCAGCGCCGCGTCGCACCTGAGCCGGCCACGGCTGCCTGCGCTGCTCGGCGTCGCGCTCGTTTCGCTGATCTGCACGCTACTGTTCTTGGAGTTCGTGGTGTTCCGAGTGTTTCTGCCAGCGCCCGATGTTCCCGACGTGACGTTCGACGGCGAGATTTTGAAGTATCGGCCAAACCAGACCGGAACTTGGCGCGTCGGAGACGACGTGCACGCCATGTTTCGGATCAATGCCCAAGGATACAACTCCCGACATTCCGTCTACATGAGGGACCGAGATCCGACTCGCCGGAGAATCGCCGTGATCGGCGACAGCTACGTCGCCGCCTTCCAAGTTCCATGGAATCGGAGCTTCGCGGAAGTTTTGGAAGACCGACTTGGAGCGGATCACACCGAAGTCTTCCGGTTCGGTGTCGATGGCAGCCCTTTGGCTCAGTACGTCTACGTCCTCGAACACGAGGTGCTCGCGTATCGGCCCGACGTCGTGATCGTCGTTCTGGTTCACAATGACTTCCTGGAATCGTTTCGACGTGTGGCAGGCAGATACGCAAAGAGCTTCATGGTGCTCGATCTCGCCGGAGATCGCATCCGGGAGCCCGCGCCTCGACCGTATGACGGAGGATGGGCGGACCGAATCCGACGTCTTGCCATCTCGCGATACTTTCTCTATCGCCAGCAGTTGACGGCATCGCCACTCGTACAGGCGATCAAGCAACGCCTCTTCGGAGAACCGGGCGCTCAACGCATCGAGGCGAACGTCGACATGAATGAAGTTCAGCAGGCCGGCCGCCAGATCACGATCGCTACCGACTATCTGTTTGGCCGGCTCGCCGACATGTCGCGATCGGCTAATTTCCGCCTCATCTTGGTCATGGACGCCCCACGAACGGCCGCAGACAATGACGTCGGAAACAGTGGAAGCAATGCGCTGAACGAGCTCGCCGCGCGGCTCGCAAGGAAGCATCGGCTCGAGTTCGTCGATCTTCGTGCCGTTTTCGATCGCCACCGACGCGACGGCTACACCGAATTCGCCTTTGCGACCGATGGCCACTGGAATGAACGCGCACATCGGATGGTCGGCGAAACGCTTGCCGAGTACATCGCGACCCATCCCGTTGAAGCCGAGCAGCCATCGGCGGGTCTGCTCGAATCGGCCTCCGTCACGCACCGCTGACGCGTCGTTCCCCCGCGACGCTCGATGTGACCGCGGCGGAGCCAACGCTTGGAGCGTCGATGAAACTCTGATGCCAGAGTTCGAGCATCAAGAGCGCCCACAACCGATGGTGATGATGAGCGCCACCCGACGCGTGCTCATCGAGTAGGGCCTCGATCGAAGTGCGCCGGAAGTAACCGCGTGAGAGTGCGCGGGTGGAAAGGAGAGCATCTCGCGCAAAGGCCTGCAGGTCATTGCGAAACCACCGATCGATCGGAACGCCGAAGCCGCTCTTTTTTCTGAAGACAATCCCGGCGGGGAGGCGGTCTTTCATCAGCTCTTTGAGCGCCCACTTCTGAGTGAGTCCACGCAGCTTCATCTTCACGGGCATGCGTGCCGCAAATTCGACCACTTGCTGGTCGAGCAGCGGGGAACGCACTTCCAACCCGTGCGCCATGCTCGCAATATCCATCTTGACGAGCAAATCGTCAGGCAGGTACGTCACGACGTCCACTTGGAGAATCCGCTCGACGAACGACGGCGCATCCGCCAGCTCCCAAGCGCGCTCGAAGGTGCAGCCGGGCTTCTGCGTGGCAATCGTTGCAGCGAAGTCCGAGGTGTAAAGGCCCGCCCGCCCTTCGCCGTCGAAGACCGTCGTCCAGCTTGCGTATCGCTCTCTCGGGCCGAGCCCAGCCGCGGCGAAAAAGCGCTGAGCACGATGCGCTAGTGATTTCGGGGATCCCGAAGGGACCACGCGACCGAATGCGCGAGCGAAAGCCGAGCGTGCCGGAGCCGGTACGGCATCGAACGGACGCGCGAGGACACCAGCCAGATATCGATCGTATCCCGCGAAGCATTCGTCGCCACCATCGCCACCGAGAGCTACGGTGACCGTCCGCCGTGCCATCTCACACAGCCAGAATGAGGGAAGGGCAGACGAGTCCGCGAAAGGCTCGTCGTAGTGCCATGAGAGCTTCGGCAGGACCGATGTCGCCTCGGGTCGGATGATGAGATCCTCGTGGTCCGTGGAGAAATGCCGCGCAACTCGGCGCGCGAACGGCAACTCGTTCCACTTCTCGTCCTCGAATCCGATCGAGAAGGTCTTCAACGGCCCCGTCGTCACGCGTCGCATGAGCGCGACCACGGCACTCGAATCGACTCCGCCGGAAAGTAGCGCTCCCAAAGGGACATCTGCGCGCATGCGGAGGCGTACCGCCTCCGCCAGCTTCTCCTCGAGCTCTTCCAGGAGTTCGCCTTCGGAAGCGCGCACCTTCGGCTCGTACCGAATGTTCCAGTAGCGTTGCGTATGCTGACGCCCGTCCCGAAAAAGGGACCAGTGCGCCGGGGCGAGCCGTCGTACCCCCGAGAAGGCCGATTGGGGTGAGGGGACGTACCCGAGCTTCAGGTACTCGTGGATCGCGAGCGGATTCGGCTCGCGACGGACTCCGGGCACGACGAGGAGCGCTTTCGGCTCTGACGCGAATGCAACGCCTTGGGCGTCGATGCAGTAGTAGAGCGGCTTCTTGCCAAGCCGGTCGCGCGCGAGGAATAGCGTGCGATCGTTGTCGTCCCAGATCGCGAAGGCGAACATGCCTCTCAGCCGGGCGACCAGCCCTTCCCGCATGTCCTCCCACAGATGTACGAGGACTTCGGTGTCGGTGTCCGAGGAGAAGCGGTGACCTCGCGCCGACAGTTCGTCGTGCAGCTCCTTGAAATTGTAGATCTCGCCGTTGAAAACGACCCGCACCGACCCATCCTCGTTCGCCACGGGCTGGCGGCCCCGCGGTGACAGGTCGAGGATGGACAGTCGACGGTGCCCGAGCCCCACGCTGCCACGAACCCAAAGTCCGTGGTCATTCGGGCCGCGGTGGTGAAGGAGGTCGGCCATCGCCGCGACCGTCGCCGGCGATACGGCATGCTCCCGCTCGAAATGGACGATGCCTGCGATCCCGCACATGCGCGCTGCCCCCGCCGTGCGTCGTATCACAACCCATGCGCCCAGCTCACCTCAGCGAGCGGTGACGCCGGACACGCCCCGTCTTCGCCGCACGACGCGTACCGAGCGGCCGGACGGTACGACGGAGCCGGTCACTGAAGCCGACTCACCCGGGAGAGGGCACGCTCACTGCCTCTATCGTCACGGCGTCTCTCTCGCTGGGAAAGATGCGACCATTGTACTGAAACAAGAGCCGCAGCCGAGTCCGTCTCAGGCTTCTTACAGGAACATTGCATACTCGTACGTGCAGCTGGAAGTCGCCCCACGTATCGTAGTCGGTCGTCGCTAGAGTCCGCGAGCTTGCGGCTCGGCCGGGCCTGTTTAGCCGCGGATTCAAGGGAGCGTCTTCGACGGCCCGTATCATCCCCCCGTCGTCTACGAGAAACACGGACGCGCGACGCGGCACATTGACCAACCCGCTGTCGATCAGCGCGTACGGAAATTCGATGTCAAATTGAGCGCAACGCTCGGGCGTACTCTCATCGATCCCGTGGAAGAAGCTGCGGAGGTCGAGATCAGCGATCCCGAATTTCGTGTCGCGCGTTCGTTCTAGACCGATCGAGTCGTCCGGACTAACCGGTGGGAAAGCGACGGTCAGACTGCCCAGGGGTTCATTAGTAAACCACAAGCTGTCGCCATTTGCGAGGATGAGAGTCATTGGCTGCGGATCTACGACGCCGCTCCGACGGAGCACCAGGCCTGGATCTGCGGCAACCTCTTCGTCGGTATAGACGTCGCTGTAGTGCAAATAGTCCATGAAATACGACGCCGGGTACGCCGAATGGTCTTGGGTGAAGAGAGATCCCGGAATAAGCACCTTGTGGTCGGCGTCAACATAGGCAGCTCCGTTTTCCTCGTCCCCCGCCTGGATGGCGACGTGCACAGGAGAATAGAAGATCCACGCCGGGAATCCTGCCACCTCGAGCAGGGAGCCGAGGATGGGATCGTTCACGTCCGAACAACACCCGAACGAGTTGGAGTAGATCCTGCTCAGCAACGAGCCTGACCGATGCCACCAGGCCCTGAAGGGCGAACCCTGCGAGCAATAATGCAAGAATGCATTCGAGGTCCAGCGCCAGATCGTCTCGATCTGCGAAATCTGGCCAGTGGCCGATCCTTCGAGAATGTCACTGACGAGCTGCTCGGGGGTCAGACGGCCGATTCGGTATCGCTGGTCGCCGTCCGTCAGCAGCACTTGGCTGATGCAGCCACTCGAAACGTTCTTCACGACGATGGTCCCGTCCGACTTGCGAAGCGCGACCGCAGCTCCAAGAGTCCCCGCAGAGCCGCCGGCTCCGCGGCATGCCGCGACCGGATCGCGCAATCTGTCGACGCCGTTTGAGGCGGAGAAGCTTGCGCCGGCCTGCGCAACCATGGCGACAAAGACAGCGGCGCCACATGCCGTGGAAGAAATCCGAGCAATCCCCCTCATCGCCTTGGACATCGGCAAGCCTGGCCAGCTCCTGTAGCGTTTTCTCGAACACAGGCCGAGCTCGAGATCCCTGTCCGCCACGCCGCGCCGCATCAACTGGCACGGCGTCGCGATGGTGCAGTGGTGCTGGACGCGGACGACGCTCGCGCCGACGGCGACGCGTGCGATACCCGGCAAGGCATGACGGAGTTCGGCATCATGCCAGCCGCGCATCGCGGACCGAGCGTGCACACGTTTGACCTCAAACCATCGGACGCGTAACCGCAGGGCCGGGGGACTCTTCAAGTGCATTGGGAATTGCCGCTTCGACCCGAGGGTCGACCGTCCGTAGTCGAGCGGCGACAACTCGGCGGCCTACTGGACGAGACCGGCTATGGCGCCGCCGCTGGACTCCCGACGAACGTTCGTGCCTCCACAATCCTTCATGTTCTGAGCCTCGGCTTCACGGTCGATCTCTGGCGGCCGATTTCCGAAGCGACGGATGACACCCGAACCCGGCTCGACGAATACTCGCGCTACCTCGCCTCCTACGATGTCGTCGCGCTCGGCCGAAGACGGATCTCGCCAAGCCGCCTCGAGCTCGGCCGAAACTTCACTGCTCATGCCGCGTGTGGCCGGTCGTGGGTGGGGGCTTTCGCGTCGGCTCTCCGGATTGCGAATGGCATCCTGCGGAGGAAGAAGATCGACCTCATCCAGGCCCAGGACCCTGTTCTCACCGGCGTCGCAGCAAGCATTCTGGGAAGTCGATACCGCATTCCGGTGAACGTGTGCGTGTACGGCGCGAATCCGTGGGACGCCGGATGGCTCAGCGAACGCCCCCGCCGTCTGCTCCAGGCGCGGATCGCCAGGTCCGTATTACATCGCGCCGCTGGCATTCAGGTCGACGGCAAGACCACCGAGGCGTCCCTTCTCCAACACGGCATTGCAGCCGATCGGATCGCTCGTAAACCGATGATTCCTTCGATCATCGACCGGCTGTTCGAACTCCGGTCGGATTCCGCCTTGCGCGGCGTCCTGACCGAGAACGGCCGCTGGCCGACAGTCGCGTTGTTCGTTGGCCGACTGGCGCGGCAAAAGAACCTCTCTTTCTTGCTCGACGTTTTGAGCGATCTGAAGAAACGCGGCCTTGCGGTGCGACTCGTCATCGTAGGGTCAGGCTCCATCGAGTCCGAGCTCCGCTCGCGCGCGCGCGACTTGGATGTCGGTGATCGAGTCCTCTGGCTCGGTGAGCAGCCGCATGCGAACATCGGACCCCTCATGGCGGGATCCGACGTCATCGTACTTCCATCGATCTACGAAGGGTTCGCACGAGTGCTCGTGGAAGCGGCCGCGGCAGGGCGGCCCATCGTCTGCAGCTCGGTCAGCGGCGCGGACGAAGCGGTGGTGCACGGAACTACCGGGTTCGTGTGCCCGATCGGAGATCGATCGGCGTTTGTCGCCGCGATCACGCGGCTGGTTCAGTGCCCCGACCTCGCTAACGAGATGGGACGACGTGCGCGGATTTTCATCCGCGGCGAGATCGAACCGCTTCGCGATCTATCGCTACAGGTCCGCATTTGGGAGCGGATCGTTCAGAGGACAGATCGCGCCGGGGATCTCGGAGCTTAGAAGAGAGGACATCGCCCCTTGGGCGGGCGCGCGAGATCGGGGCGGCGAAAGCACATACCGGGCTCCCACGACCTCGATCGAGAACCAGATCTGGAGAAGCGCCAGAGCCCCGACGAAAGACCGCGCGAGCGACCGCGGAAAGCCATGTCGCGCACGCACGAGAAGGGGTAGGAGAATGAGCGGCAGAAGGGGCAAGAGGTATCTCGCCTGCGGGTGTTGAAGATTGTGGTGTCGGAGCACGAGCCCAACCATTCCGACGGTTGCCGCGGTCCCCGAGATTAGGAGCAGCATCACTGATTGACGCGGTCGCGCGACGTGCAGCCGGACGCTGGCAATCGGTAGTGCGATGATGCCGGCGACCGTTAGCCAGCGAGCAACGGCATACACTCCATTGGAGAAGGGGACGTCGTGCCACCCGCCGATTCCAAAGGAGATCTTCCAGCCCAGGGGATCCTGATCCCAAGCGAACGTCGACGCGAGGTGAGCTCGAATGTGGGCAACCATCAATTCACCAAACGGCAAGAAAACCCGCTCGTAGGGTACGGGGACATACGTCAACGCAGCGAACGCTACGGCGAAGAAGGAGAAGATGAGCGCAGAGCGAGCGATCGCGACCTTTGCGTGCCACTCCGCCGACCTGCGCCGGAAGGCAACCGTACAGCTTGCGGCGAATAGCGCGGTCGCGAGTGGGATCAGAGCGGCCGCGAGTGCCGTGAAGTCACCTGGACGCTCGCGAAGCCGGTAGTATTGGCTCCACAAGGGACCGTTCATCGAACCGATCCGTCTCTGCACTTCGAAGAGCGCGACACCCGTCACGAGCGTCAGGAAGGCGATGCCGCCCACCATCGGCGGGACGCGGCGCCGACGCAAAGGGGCCGCTATCGCCGCCGCCCTCGGACGCCGACGCAACGATGCGAGAAGCGACAACACGACTCCCGCGACAAACGAGCCTCCGAGCATGAAGAAATCCGGCCACACATCTCCACCGGCCAGCGCAATCACGGGTACGGCGATGCAGCAGATCGCGCGTGTGGTTCTACGCCTTCCGAGGATCGCCACGATTGAAAGCCCAGCCAACAAAGATCCCACGCCTATTGCGGTGGCGTAGTTCGAGCCGCTCGCGACGACGATGACCATCGAGGGGACCAGACAGATGACGCCATACGGAAGCGCCAATGTTTCCGCGTCCTCGCAATTGCCCAACAAGACCGCACCCGCGGCGATCAACACGACCGCCGACAGCGTGGCCAGAAGTCGGTAGACCGCGATGCGGTCGAGAACGCTCATCCCGCGCACGAGCGGACCGCTGGCCGTCATGAGCGCAAAGAAGAGTGGAGCGCGGTCTCCGGCCGACTGGGAGAACGCCCCAGCCGGCGGTGGGGCGGCCTCCGTCACGCCTTGGTGCATCCGGTGGCGAAGTAGCTCGGACAGGCGCAGCCTTTCGCTCTCGTTGGCGAGTGGAAGGGGTTGGTCGCGATGGTACTGCACGCGATCGAGGTCGAGCGCTCGAGCGAGCGCCACCAGGGACGACGGGTACACACGAGTCTCGTCGAGGCCCGGAGCAAGGGTTCGCACTTCGACGGTTGCAAGAGTCGACGTTTCGTCGGCGCCTTGGAGCGGAGGAAGCAGGGAAGCATGGAGCAGCGCAGCCCCCGCAACGAGAAGAGAAACGGCACGTGTGCTGCAACCGGCGACGAGGTCTCGCCACCCGACCGCGAAGGCCGTCACGGCGACGACAAGCCCCAAGGTGAGCACGGAACTGCGGCTCACGAAGAAGAAGAGACGCGCGAGCACCTCTGCGGGCGCGGCGGGCGAGCCGCGATACACGCGATAGCGCACCGGAGAGCCGGGGGGAGGCAACGTCGGAGGGTCGGCACCCTGGATTTCGACGAGGGCGGGCTCCTCCGCTCTCACGCCGGGGAGCAGTCGGGCGAACGCGAAGGCCGAGGGGAGGAGACCGACGATCTGAACCCGACGCACGTGGCCGACCGCGGGCAGTCGGCCCAGATCCACCCAATCTCGGTCGCCAACGACTTGGAGGCTCGCTTGGCCAGATACGACATCGCGCAGGGCCGCGAGACGAGATCCGTCCTGGCCCCCCGTCCGCACGGCCAAGATTTGCGTTCTTCCACGCGACAGCATCTGAACCCGAACGGAATCGTCACCCCGCCGTGAGCCACCCGACAACGGCAGCACCGCGACTTCGTGAATACGCTGAGGAGCGTACCCGGGGTAGACGAGGTCGACGATGCGTGAGCCTGACGAGTTCAGCGGAGTATCGAGGTTCGTTGCAACGATTCGCTCGCCGGTGGCGCCGCGTGCGGCCAGCGCCACGAGCGCGGCGCAGACGACCATCAGGGGGGCTGCGAGCACGAGCGCGTGTTGCAGACGCCGCAACAGTGATCGCGCGCGCCGCTCTTCGGAGCGCCCAGACGTGGCCGGGTCCGGCGCCGTCCTCGCGACGGACGGCTCCTCCGGTTGCTCAGCGGGCATGCCCACGGTCGCGTCCTACATCTGAATGCGAGCGTAGAACCCACCGGTCCGCTGGACCATTTGCTCGACCGAGAAACGTTCTCGCACCCGCTGCCGAGCCCGGTCTACGAGCTCCCGGATAGCACTCGCGTTCGAGCGCACGAGCGAAATGCATTGAGCCAGCTCATCCGGATTCGCTGGATCGAACAACAAGCCCGATCGTCCGTCCTCTAGGATGTCCGGGATCGCACCGGCGCGGCTGCCGATGCACGGGACGCCGCGCAGCATCGCCTCGATCAGAACTAGCCCGAGTCCTTCGAACCACGAAGGCAGACACAGGACGTCGAATGCGCGCATGAGCCGAGCCGCGTTCTCACGCCCGTCCACGAAGTGGACGTGGCGGAGTCCAAGATCTCCGGAGAACTGCTCCAGGGAAGACCGCAATGGACCGTCGCCCACGATGCACCCATGCGCGTCGGGCATCTGGGCGAGCGCTCGAAGCAGCACTGGCACGTTTTTCTGCTCGACGAGCCTGCCGACGAACCCGATGACGAACGCATCGGCCGGCAGCCCGAGCTCTCGACGATCGACATGATCGTCCTCCGGCTCCGGCAACCCGTATTCGATCACATCGATCTTCTCGAGCGGTGCGCCAGACACGACGGCCCAGTGGCTCCGCACCCGCCGGGAAATCGCCGCATATCGGCCAAAGACGCCATCCGTCCTGCGAAGCCACCAGCGCCAAAAGAAACGAGCCCAGGCGGGGTGGTCCACGTGAATCGTGGTACACACCGCTCTGCAGCGGGCGATGGCTGCCACCGCCGGCATTCCGATCAGGTCGAGATGGAGATGGATGATCCGGTCCCGTCTGCCGCGAAGAACCGCGAAGAGACGCAGGTACCACGAGGCGACGCCCGGGAGCTTTCGAATCCGGTGGCCGGAGGAATGCCGGTCGAGCTGAACGATCCGCACACCGCCCCGCCGCATCTCGTCGAGTCCTTCGAAGATCCGCAGACCGGGGTTGGTACACATCACCACGGCCTCCACGTCGTGGCCGGCTCGCGCCAATGCGGGCAGCAGCACGCGCAGGTGGCGCTCGGCTCCGCCCCACGCATGGTGGCCCGCCTTTTCGGTCAGCTGAAAGACGTGCGTCAACCGCAACATGCTTCCGACATCGAGCGAGCGGTCGCATCACGAACGCGCAGCAGCAGAAACATCGTCCGCGTCGTCAGCAACGGTCGGACCGGCATGCCCGCGCGCAGAAGGGCCAGTGCAAAAAGTCGACCTGCACCACGTCCTTCGACCTCGTCGACGACTCGCGCTACGCGAAAGCCTCCTTCGCGCGCGACATGCGCCACGAATGCGTCCATCTGCGGGTAGCTCGTGAGCCACCGGTGACGATCGGCGCTCGGCTCCGGTCGAAGATCGTACTTGTCGGTCGCGAGCCGCCCGCGGATTGCGAAACTGAGTCGATGCACCCAACTCGCGAGGTTCGGCAATGCCAGCAATGCTCCGAGAGAAGCGACTCGTAGAAGCTCCATGGTCGCGTGATGAATGGCCTCCACGTGTTCGAGCACGTCGAGAGCCACGACATAATCAACGGAGCGGTCCGCGAACGGCAGCGGCTGTTCCAAGTCGATGAGGTGATCGTGAGGACCGAACAGGTCGGCGGAGCGATAGGACAAGCACGATGGGTCGAGGTGTGCTGCCAGCTGTCGGTCGCGTGCACCAACATCGAGGATGGTCCCATAACAGCCCGCGAGCATGTCCGCCGCGATCCGAAGTCGTCCGCGTGCCGACACTCCTCGTTGAAGAGCAACCATCTTCACATCGCCGCCTGTAGAGGACGCCGCCGCCGTCCCCCGAATCGGGACGCCGCCGCCTCCTCCAACACCGCGTAGATCCGGTCGACGTGACCGCCCAAGTCGTGCCGATGCGCGACTAGCGCACGTAGCCGCTCGGGCACAAACTGCGAGTGCGTCGCATGTAGTATTTGGAGCTGGCGCGCGATGGCCTCCGGCGACTCATCGTAGACCAGCATGGCCGGCAGCTCCGCGAGCGTATTGCGAAATGCTTCGTTGCTCGTCAGCACCGGGCACCCGCACGCAAGCGCCTCCATCACCGTCTTATCCATGCTGCCCGTCGCGCTCAGGTTGAGATGCACGAATGCGGTCCCGTAGAGCTCCGCGATCTCCGACATGGGAATGGGACCCAGCCACTCGATTCGCTCGGCACAACCGAGACCGTGAGCGCGACGGCGTACGGCTTCGGCATAACGCCGGTCCTCGCGTGTCACGCACGGGCCGATCAACCGCAGGCGGTATGGCGTCGTCGGATCGATTTTCCCGAGAGCAGCAAACGCCTCCAGGACCAAGTCCACGCGCTTTCTCGGGCTGATTCGACCGACGTACAGCACGTCGTGCCCACCACGTGTGTTTGGCCGAGGGACGAACACGTCCGTATCGACGGCTTGCCCGATGACACGAACCTTCGCAGACGGAATCCGAAAACCCTCGGGGGTCGAGGTCACCACGCGATCCGCGCATGAGAGCGCCAGCCGTAATCGCCAGCTTACCGCCCCGTGCGCGTACCACATGACGATCGGAACGTTGAGCATCGTCAGAATGGGACGCAGACGATACGCCCACGCGATGTTCATGTGGACCAAGCAAACGTCGAACCGGCGATTCCGCACCATGGCGAGAAGGTACGGCAGCATGAGCCACTTGGCGCGCAAGAAGCGAAGTGGTGCCCGACAGAAAGCGCGAGGTACGCCGACGACCTCGAGATTCGCTCTCTGCTCGAACCCACCGAGCTGCTCGGTCAGCACGACGATTTGGTCGCTGCGATCGGCGAGCCGAGAGACCAGCCGTTGCTGCCATGCCAGCACGGGTGAAGCGTCGTCCATCGCAAACGTGACGACGAGCAGTCTCATCCCGCGACTCGAGGTGACGTGGTGTACGTTCCGGTCGCGACATCGGGCGTGGCCGCGTCCAACTCGCGCCGATCGAAGCGCAACCACCTCTGGAGCACCGCGTAGAGCAGCACGTAGTGTGCGCAATGCCCGGCCGCGAGCCATGCCGGCGCCCATTCGCGAGTGACCCAGGTTCCGAGCCACGGGATCAGGTACTGACCGACTGCCGTGGACACGACGGCGACCTGCACGAACCTGCCCACCAGCCCGCGGTACACGATCACGGGCCAAGCCCACAGCCCGACGCCGCAGACGAAGAAGATCTGCGTCGTCAGGATGAGCACCGCGGGCACCGCGTCGACGTATTGCGCACCGAAGATGGTCGCGATGGTGGGCTCGAGAAAGACATATTCGCCGGCGAGCAACGCGACTCCGATCGCCGAGCTCAAGAGAAAGATCCTACGGGCCGCCCGCCGCGCACTCACCATGTCTCCGCATTGCAATGCACGAAAGAGCTGGGGCTGAAAGAACCGGTTGAATGAGTCGAAGAAGACACTCACGACTGCGTCGGTGCACATCCGAGCGAAGCGGTAGAGCCCTGCGGCGCTCTGTCCACCGATGGCTGCGGCCAGCAGGACATCACCACTGCGAAGGAGGAGGTTTTGGTACCCGACTAGATGGAAGCTGATGGCGTGCCGCCGCTCTCCCCAGAGAAGCCTCAGACCCGACCGCGCATCGGCGTCGCGTAGGCTTGGGACGCCAGTCGTCCGAAGCAGCTTCACCGCACCCACGCCGTTCAGGGCCAGTCCGAGGATGGCGGCCACAACGAGACCTCGAATCACGCCGGCCAATCCCGGATCGTGCAACGCGAACGCGACGATGACCGCCGTGCGCGCGACCGCCGTCGCGACTTGCAGGGCCGCCATCGCCGGCGGGCGTTCGGAGAAACGCTGGGCAAACGCAAACATGTTGGCGATCGGGACGACAAACGCCTGGCCGACGAAGAACGACGCGATCCACACGAGGCCCGGATGGTAATCCGAACCAGCGAGATAGGCGGCGGCCGTCAGAGCGGAGAGAAGAGCGACGAGAATGCCGACGCCGGCCTGCAGGACGATGCCCCCCAGCAAGACGTCGCCACGATGCTCGCCTCCGATGCGAGCGCTCCGCGCGTAGTATAGCCTCGTCATCACGTCGCCAAGCCGGATGTCGGTCGCACCGGCAAAGATCGATCCGATTGCCACCAAGATACCGAGTATCCCGAACCGCTCGACACCCAGGACGCGAGCGACGACGGCGTTCTGCACCAACCCGATCGCGCTGCTCACCACGCTGCTCGCGGTGAGCCAGGGAAGCCCGCGCATCTCATTCAAGAGGCAATGACCTCACCATGGGACGTGCGACTCGCGCCGTACGCAGCTTGACGCTCGTAAATTGGATGTCTCCTCCACTGCATTGAGGCTTGTCGGGATGCGAGACCGAGCAACAAGAAGACGAAGAACCCAAGCGTCGCCTTGTCGAGAAGCCACACCGTCGTTTGCACGCCGAACAGGACGGCGATCCAGAACACGTCCACGGCACGAAAGAAAAGTGCTTCGTCTCGCATTCGCGACCGCCTCGCGCTTCGTACCGTGCGAAGCGCGAGGACGGCGAATGTGCCGTACCCGAAGAGCCCGATTGCGCCACCTTCTGCGGCGATTTGGAGGATCTGGTTCTGCGCGTAGGGCACCTCCCGAGGGCGAGCCGTGTCTTCCGCCGATGGATCGATGCGCCGAGACACCGGGCCCTCGTCGGCAAGTCCGAGTTCCGCCACGTGGCGCGGGTATCCGCCTGGCCCGAGCCCGACGACGGGGTTTTCGCGGAATACACCCCAAGCGCGTCGCATGGACGGCAGACGGTCGCCCAGCGCAACCGAGATCCCCGAGTGCGCCATGAGCTCGAACCGCCATCGGATCATTTCGCCGACGCCAGTGAACCGGAGGAGCGCGACAAGCGAAGCCCCAACTAGCAACAGGGTCCCGAGCAGCCGTACGGCGGGTCTGCCGGCGTTCCGCCGGGCGAAGCGAATGGCGTCCCCGGTGGCGAGATAAGCCAGGCCGATCGCGAACGCGAGGATCGCCCCCCGCGGGAGACCGAGCAGAAACGGCGCCGCGAAGAGAGCGGCTCGGGCGCGCGCACCGCGAATCATTTCCCGAAACAAGAAGAACAGCAGGAGGAAAGGGGTCGCGTCCCCGAGCAGCCCGAATATCCGTGTCTCGCCACGGCTCTGGATTACCTCGCCGAAGCTCAAGCCGACCGCCTGCGCCGCGAACGAAAGGTACACGCTCCCGGCGATCAGGAGACCGAGCGCATCGATTCGACGTATCGCCCATGACATCTCCGACGGCGTGCGAACGAGCGTCAGCGCGAGCCAGAACGAGCTACACCAGATCGCCACGTACAGGGCCTCACGAAAGCCGTTCACCGCCAGCACTCCGTCTCCGTGCAGGAGGGAATCGACGGGCGCAGTGATCATCGTCGCGAACAGTACGACGACCCCGATGCCGAGCGGCGTTTCGCTCAGATTGGCGATCGCGCGCAAGCATCCCGGCGCCAGCCAGAGCAAGAGGCCGGCGTAGACGAGTCTCCATGCCTGGCCGACGACGTTGGCTGCGGTGAACGCGAAAGCAGCCATCATGGCAGGCGGACCGAACGTCGCGAGATCGAACAGCGTCCGTTGACGGCTAGTGGCGTGGCTGACGGTCATCGGCCCCGGTTCCGTCCAAATACCAGATGTGCGAGTCGTCCGTCAGCCTTCTCTGCGTGTCGTCGCATTGCGACGCGCCTGGTGTAGCGCGCATGCAGCGAGCGCGACGAGAAATGCAAGGATTGCAACGCCGAGCCCGCCGAGTGTGGCGGCTTGAGCGCCGACGGCCGTGTGCTTGGTCAGCACGAAAGGTGCATCGAGCCTGTAGAGCTGCGACTCCGGGTTCAGGTTTTGCTCCGAGATCATCCGGTAAAAATCAGCGAGGCGCTTGGAAAAGGCGTCAAGGGCCGCCATCGCTTCCCGCAACCGCTGCATCGTCGCATCCGCCGACTCGTGCGGCGCAGTCGTCGCGAGCGCGCGCACTCGCTCGAACGCGTCGCTCGCGAAGCGGAATTCCTGCTCAGCCCGGATACCGTCGAGCTGACCCTGCATTGCCTCGTCGTTCAGTCGTTGACGGTATTTCAGATCTTCAGCGGCTTCCGTGCTTCGCATGAGCTTCGTCAAGATATCATCACCGATCTGCGCTACGACCGCGCTGCCACCAACCTTGCTTCCCGGCATTGCTTCATCTGCGGGCCCGCTGTCGTCTCGTGCCGGTTTGGCGGGGGCACGGCCGCCATCGCGCATGCGCACGTAGCGCTCGAACGCCTCGTCGAGCTTGCCAGCGCGGAATTTCTCCAGGTCTGTGTGCCGCTTGTAGTCCGTGAGACGCATGCCGAAGACGGTCTCGGTCGCGGGTTCGTCCTGACGGTAGGCCAAGGCCAACACCTGATGGTAGATGGGGTTCGCCGCCACGTGATCGTAGCCGATGAGCTGTGAAGCTAGATCTTGGACCGTTCCACCACGGCTGTCGCGGACCAGGTTCGCTCCGGGCAGCTTCGCTATCTGCTCGACGGCCCCCAGCAGCGCCTGCACCGTCGTGTGAAGGTTCTCGGCCGCGAGCAAGTAGCCGTAGACGTCGGCACCTCCGCCTTCCGCTGACGGCGCGGTGATCAGAGGGATGTCGTATGCCAGCACGTGACGTCGCCCGACCGAGAAACGCGCCCAAATGGCGGGCACGTCGAGAAGGACCTTTTCGATGAGTGCGGGCGGCAGCGAGCTGCCGGCGAGTCCTTCGTAGACCAGGCGATAGCTTGCGGTACGGAGGGAAGCGGCGCGTGCGCCAAACTCCTCTTCCAGGCTGCGACGCTCGGCCACCGAGAGCTTTGGATCGCGCAACTTCGCGGCGTACTCCGCCTCCACCATCGCGAGCTGAAGGTTCGATGGTGCCATGTAGAGGTTTCGTTGAAAGCGAGAGAACGAAATGAATCGCTGGAGATCGTTGGTAACGAAAGCTTCCTCGATGATCGGGGTGGCCAGCACGTCTTGCGGACTGAAGGGGGTCCCGTTCGGGTACTTCCCATCGTCGACGCCCGCGAAGAAGAACCGTATGCCGACCGTACCCACGTCGACGGTGGTGAAGAAGCGCAGGAGCAGCACACATCCCCCATAGCCGGCGATCGAGAGCCCGACGGCGAGCGCGATGACCGCGCCATAGCGACGCAAGAGACGAAACACGGGTTCCAAGGTGATCGGTCCGTCTTCGTCGACGGTCGACGTCGGGCGGACCTCGACTAGCGCAGCGCGAGACTCTGCAGGGCTCATACGCATGGCACCTTCGGTTGATGATTCATCCGCCTCTCCCCGAGACGCTTCGCCGCTGATTGCCGCCCTCGAATCTGCCCTACCTCGGCGGCGCGCCGGCTATCACGGCGAACCTGCGCTGCCAAGGCCGCGGTCGGCCGTATCGCGTCGCGTCGCTTCGCTTCGGAGAGATCCCGAGGCTGGTTTCGCGAGGCAAAACCGGATAAGCGCGCGCGCAGAGGGACTCTTTCATGGCGCGATCGGTGAGTCGCCCCGCAACTCACTTTCCGTTCGGGGAGAACTGGGCGCGTTTCGCCGAGAACATCGACGAATCGCGAATCGCAGAAGCCGCACGTGCGCTTCGCCGACTGTTGGGAGACACGCTGCGTGGAGCGCGGTTCCTCGACGTCGGGTGTGGATCGGGCATCCACGCGGTCGCTGCGCTTCGCCTCGGGGTGAAGTGCGTGTCCGCGATCGACTTGGATCCTCGATCCGTCGCGACGACGCGCAACACGCTGACGACGCACGCACCATCCGGACCTTGGGACGTCAGCGTCGCAAGCGCCCTCGATCTCGACCCTGACAAGCTCGGCCGATATGACGTGGTCTACTCCTGGGGTGTTCTCCATCACACCGGCCGGATGTGGGACGCCGTTCGTTGCGCGGCATCGATGGTGGACGACGGTGGGTCCCTCGCCATCGCGCTCTATCGAAAGACCGCTCTCTGCGCGGCGTGGAGGGCGGAGAAGCGCCTGTACAACGCGTTGCCACGATCGCAACCTCTTCTGCGCACCGCGTACATCGGGTGGCTTCGAGCGGCTTTGGCGCTTCGAGGAGAGACCTTCAGCACCTACGTCGACGAATACCGGCTGCGGCGCGGGATGGACTTCTACCGTGACGTTCATGACTGGCTCGGCGGCTGGCCGTATGAGTCGGCGCGGCCCGAGGAGGTCCATTCGTTTCTCGGCGAGCTCGGCTTCGCTCTCGATCGCGAGTATGCGAGACCCGGGGGCCTCGGTTTGCTCGGTTCGGGCAACGACGAATACGTTTTTCGGCGAGTCATTGATTCACGCGGAGACACGAACCGGCCCATCGCTCGCTGACGTTGCCGCGTCATCAAACGCCACGCTCTGATAGAGGTCACGATAGAGCGCGACGACGCGTCCCATCTCGAAATGAGACGCGATGCGTTCGCGCGCTCGAGCTCCGAGTGCCGTCCGCTCCGCGTCCGACAGCGAGAGAATCTCCTCGACCGCGGCGGCAAGCGCATCGCCATCGTTTGGCGCGACGACCGTGCCGCACTGGCCGACGACCGCTGCGCTCCCGCCCGTATCCGTCACCACGCACGGCACCCCGGTGGCCATCGCCTCGCCCACCACGTTCGGAAATCCCTCTGCCCATCCGGACGCGGACACCAGCACGTCGAGCGAGGCGAGGAGAGCCTCGGAATCGGTGCGCGTACCCAGGAGATGAACGCTGGACTCCAGTCCCGATGCCGTAATCCGCGCCCTCAAGTCACGATTAGCCCAGCTCACACCGGGACCTGCAAGGACGAACTGCGTCCTCGGGAGGGCTCTGCGGATTTGCATCGCAGCTCGCAGAAACACGTCGTGGCCCTTGACGGGATGGTAACGGGACAGCATGCCGACCAGCGACGCATCCGGCGGCACACCGATTTCTCGGCGGATCGCTGCACGGGCTTCCGGACTCGGACGGAATTTGTCCAAATCGAAGCCGTTCGGAATGATGCGCACGCGTTCGGTGTCGAAGCCGATCGACGCGTGTTGCGTCACGCTCGTCTCCGAGTTGTTGATGATCGCGACTACTCGACGAGAAAGCCACGCGTTCAGGCGGATGACGATTCTCGTCAACGGCTTCTCGCGCCCGAGACTTGCGAGGGACTGCCGGATGTTCCAGACCACCGCGGGCCGACGATCCGTGAAGCGGGCTCCGAGATATGCGACCAGGTTGCCGTGATACATCCATCCCTGGACCAAGTCGGGGTCGAATCGCCGAAGCACTTCGGCGATCCGGGCAACGGCGACGACCCAGCCCCCACGCGGCCGCACACCGAGCGACACGACCTCGGCGCCTGCCGCCCTCGCCCGTTCCGCGAGTATGCCGCCGGACATGAGGCTTACGACCAGCGATTCGAACTCGCCTCGATCCAGACGCTCGATCAGCCTCACGAGCGCGATTTCCGAACCGCCGAGGTGGAGGTCGGTGATCACGTGCGCGATTCGAATTCGACGTCGGGATCTCAAGCGACACGCTCGGCCGCTACGGCGGCTGGCTGTGCGCGCGTCAGCGACTCCGCGCCCTCGAGCTGCATCGCGAGGCGCATCACTCGGACTCCCAACGCTTCGCAAACGGACGATACGCGTCGTACGCGTTCTTCGGGAATTCGGGAAGAAGCGACGACGACCTCATCGATCTCTCGCGTCACGAGCAAGTGTTTCACGGAATCGCTGTCGCCGAGCACAGGTACACCCTGGATGCGCCGGCGCTGCTTCGCCGGATCGTCGTCCACGAAGCCGATCGGCGTGCGGCCGAGCGATCGATTACGCAGCATTTCCCGCACCGCCAGCTCTCCGCAGTCGCCAGCGCCGTAGATCAACGTGCGGCGCGCATCGACGTGCGGCGGTCGGAGGAATTCCCCGAGTGCGCGGAACGCCAGGCGACTGCCGCACAGGAAGGCCGTGACGAGGACCCAGTCGAGGACGAACACCGAGCGCGAGTAGCCCTCGAAGCGGAACGCGAGCACCACGACCGCCACCGCCAGCAGCGTCCCGACGGATGTCGCCCGTACCAGGCGAATGAGGTCCACGAGACTCGTGTAGCGCCAGAGGCCTTGGTACGTGCGATGCGCCGTCAGCGCGACGAGCTGGCACCCGAGCACGATCGGAAGAGACTCGAGGAAGACACCCTGAACGAGATCCAAGTCGCTCTCGAAGCGTAGCACGTACGCGGCGTGATAGGCGGCGATGATCAGCACGAAATCGAGGAGCACGTTCGCGACCTGCTGGGCGCCCGACACGTCCCGCACGACGCGCAGGCGCGCCACCGCGGATCGCTCCCGTTCGGGCACGGGGTGCTGCGCCTGCGCGCGCGAAAGGTGCAGCGCGAGCATCGCGACCGACAGGACGAGGAAGAGGACCAGGACCGCACTCCGCGAGAAGCCGACACGGTAGGTCACGTACGCGATCACACCAGACGCGGCAGCGAGCCCGTAGAGAAGGTACACCGCTTCCTTGTCGGTGAGCCCGAGCGCGACGAGCCTGTGCGACGTGTGATCGCGCCCCCCTACGGAGACCGGCCGGCCGGCCAGGATGCGAGTCGCCGTCACGAAGGCCGTGTCGAAGATCGGCACGAGGAGGACCAGCATCGGTAGGAGGAGGATCGACACGACGCCACGCGAGTAGGGATATCCGCCCACCAGCGAAAGGCCGCTCACGAAGAAGCCCAAGAACATCGAGCCGGTGTCACCCATGAAGATGCGTGCGGGGTGACGGTTGTGGACGAGGAAGCCGAGCGTCGCACCAAGCAGGACCGCTGCGCTGGCCGCACCATCGAAGTTGCCGTCGAGTTGGAAGAAGACGAGCCGGAACGAGGCCGCGATCGCGGCGATTCCCGCCGCCAGCCCGTCCATGTTGTCGAGCAGGTTGAAGGCGTTCGTGAGGCCGACGATCCAAATGAGCGTCAGCACCATGTCAAGGACCGGCGACGGCGTGAGCGACAGACGGAGACCGAGCCCGACCAAGAGCGTTGCAGCGAGAAGTTGGCCGAGGAGTTTCGTCTGTGGCCGGATGGTCCGTAGATCGTCGACGAAGCCCACCGCGAAGATGAGCATCGAGCCGGCGAGGAGCGCCGTGACCTTGGCATCGCTGCGCGCCGAGGCGACGAGCGGGGCTGCGACTCCGATCGCGATCGCAACGCCGCCGAGCAACGGGATTTCCCGCCGGTTCCAGCGATCCTGACGCGGACGGGCGACCGCCCCCAGGCGAGGCGCGAGCCGAATGCAGACGGTCGTGAGCGAAGTCGACAGTGCGAAGGCGACTGCAGCCCAGAGCACGATCGACGGCATGGCGCCGGCCTACACGTCCTCTCGCAAGGCGAGGGGCGACAGCGCGCACTGCGACCCCGCCCCCGCGGGAACACAAACCGCACGCGTCCGGCGAGCGTGACTGCGCGGAAGGGCCTCGTTCAGGAGCTCGCCGTATAGGGCGTCGACGTCCTCGACGAGGCGATCGGCGCTGTGACGTTCGAGGACGGATGCGCGGCCGGCGCTTGCGAGCGCTTGCCGGCGCGCGCTGTCCCCGAGGAGCTGCACCACCGCCGCGGCGACTGCGGCATCGTCGCCGGCCTCCACGAGCAGGCCGTTCGCGCCATCCTCGATGAGGTCGGGAACCCCGCCCACCGACGTCGCAACGACCGCGACGCCGGCCGCCATCGCCTCGATCAGGGCGACGGGCGAGCCCTCGTTGCGCGACGTGAGCACGGCGACATCGAGGGCGCCGTGGATGCGCTCGAGGTCGGCGCGCCAGCCTAGGAACGCGACCCGGTCTCTCAGGCCGCGGGCCGCGACCAGGCACTCGAGCTCGCCACGCCGCTCACCGTCGCCGACGATCGCGAAGCGGCACGACGGCAAGCGTTGCGCGATGCGCGCGGCTGCGGCGATGAAGACCTCGTGCGCCTTGATCGGCGCGAGGCGCGCCACGATACCGACCAGGGGCGCGTCATCGGGAATGGCCAACTCCCGGCGGAGCTCGCCGCGATAGCGGGCGGCCGCGCCGAAGCGGTCGAGCTCCAGGCCCAGGGGCACGACGCGAACCTGCTCGGGCCGGCCGATCCCGAGCGCGAGGAGCTGCCGCCGCACGCTCTCGCTCACGGTAAGGATGCGATCCGTGCGGCGCGCGAGGATACGCTCGATTGCGAGAAACACCCGTGTCCGCCGGCGGGAGAAGTACCCTTCGAAGACATGCCCGTGAAAGGTGTGCACGACGATCGGTACGCGCGCCGCGATTGCCGCGAGCCGCCCGAGCGCACCCGCCTTGGCCGTGTGAGTGTGCACGAGGTGCGGACGCAGCTCTCGCATGAGCCGCACGAGCCCCACGAGCGCAGTCAGGTCGCGTGCCCCGTGCAGCTCGCGCCCGAGTTCGGGCAGGCGGACGAGACGGTCTAGCGAAATGCCTCGCAGTGCGAGATAGTCGCCTTCCGCCGGCCCGGGGGATCCGGCGACCAGGCGCGAGTCGTATCGCTCGGCGGGGAGGTGGCGCGTGAGGAGGACCGTGTGGAGCGCAGGGCCGCCGACGTTGAGGCGCGCGATGACGCGCAGCACCCGGATCCGGTCGTCGAAGACGCGCGCCGACACGAACCGCTCTGCTCCCTTCTACCCGCGAGCGATCGAGCGCGACGCGTGATCGCGCCGGTCGATCCTCGACTCCTCCGCACACCGGCGTCGCTTCCGCGCGAACGCCGATCGCGGGCCCGTATCGCGTTCGGAGAGAGATGTAAAGTTTCGTGCGACCGCCACGTCCTTCTCGAGACGGGCATCCCGTGCGCACCGCTCGCTGGACACCACCGAGCCGGCACGCCGCTTCTCAGCCCCGACTCCGACCCGGCGCCCGTGCGACTATTGGCGACATGGTCATCACCGCGAAGCGGTGATAAGGAGCGCCGCCGATGAGCGGTTTCGGACGAGCACGAACGATCGAACTGTTCATCGCCTCCGCGTTCTTCGCGATGGCCTCGCGCTCGGACGCACAGCCTGTACTGCCAGGCCCGACGTACGACACCACACTCTACGCGTTCGTCTACGGCCAGAATCTGGGCGATCCGGCCGGGTTCGACGCTGGCGCGGCGGCGATCCGCGAGCGCGTCCGACCCGGCCCCTACGCGAAGGTCGGATTCGCCGATTACTTCGTGCTCGAAATGCCGTGGGCAGGTAATCCGGGAAGCGTGCCCCTCACGGCGCCGAGCGAGGCGGTGCTCGGTGATCTGCTGGCCCGCGCGGCGTCACATGGCCTGACGTTCCATTTCTCCGCGATCGCGGGAGTGAGCCGGGCCGTTGCGGTGTACACCGACGCGAAGCGCGAGGACCGCCGGAATGCCCAGTGGTTCGCGAGCGGCGCGATCCGGCCGCCTTCATTCGCGGGCTCCGCTGACGACGCCGTCGCGACCGCGTACGTGACGCCGTCGCGCTACGCCCGGAAGCTGCGCCGCCATCTCGAGGCGAAGGTGCGCGCGTTCGCCAAGCGCTTTCTCGCGCTGCGTGCCGCGCATCCGGATACCCTGATCAGCGCGAGCGGCGACGCCGAGGCGGAGCTCGACTCCGAGGGCGAGGACCCCGGTCTCCCCTACGACGAGCAGCCGATCGCGGACTACAGCCCGTTCGCGGTCCTCGAGTTCCGCGACTGGCTCCTCCACACGGGCCTCTACGCCGACGGCGGCCCCTTCGCCGGCGAGGGCTACGAGAAGCGCGGAGAAGACGCCTTCGATCAGGGCGCGAACGCCCTCACGAGCGCGAACCTCGCGAAGTTCAACGCGGAGTTCGGGACCCCGTTCGCGACGTGGAACCTCGAGTACTTCAACTGGTCGCTCTCGGATCCGATCGACGGAGACCCGCACGCTCTGGGTCCGGCGCGGACTTCGGCGCCGGGCTGGTCGGGAAGCCCGACCGCGGGTCCGGACTTCATCGCCGGCGGGTTCGACGCCCCCCGCCATCGCACGCAGTACGACCCGCGGCTCTGGGACATCTGGCTCGAGTTCCGATCGCACATGCTCGCGAGCTACGCGCGCGACTTCGCGACCTGGATGACGACGACGCCGGGGGCGGACGGCGCGACGCTCGAACCCGAGCGCTGGTACTCCCACCAGATCCCGGGCGACTACCTGAACGGGACGCGCCCCGGCGCGCCGAACCCCGAGCGCCGGCTCCTCACGTCGGCGAGCGCGTTCTGGACGAGCATCGTGGGAGACGACGTCGGCAGCCCCGGCGTCACCGTTCTCGACCGGCTCGAGGCGGGCGCGTTCGGCCGGCCGACGTATCGCAGGACGAGCCAGTACCTCTTCGACGCGATCGCCGGTCTCGAATTCCCGAACTGGGGAATGCCGGAGTACTCGCCGTCGTGGCACATCGACGTCGCACCCGAGCCGCTCTCGGCGGTGATCCTCGTGCAGTACCTGCGCGCCGCCGCGGCGGGCGTGCACATGCTCGCCTTCACGCCCTGGCCGCACTTCGTCTCGACCGCGAACGGACGCGCGCTCGGCGACTTCGTCGATCGCGTCAAGTATCGCCCGCGCGGCTCGTCGGCGACGTCCTGGCTGCCGCCGCAGGTCCACGGCGTGAGCGGCTCGGCGACGGAGCGCTCGGGCTCGCTCGCGTGGTCGGGCGACGTCTTCCCCGGCGTCGCGGACTTCGCTTGGTCGGAGTGGCCCAGCTTCTTCCGCTTCGAGGTGTGGCGCGGCTCGCATGCCGGGTTCGGGACGAGCGACGGCCGCCTCGTGAAGCTCTCGACGACGCCCGGCGCGACGTCGATCGCGCTCGATCCGTCCCGGAAGTTCTACAAGGTCCTCGCGGCGAGCCGGGAGGGACGGCGCGGCGCGCTCTCGGATGCCTGGGTGCTCGATCCCGCGGGCTCCGGGCCGGCGAACCCGCCGGGCGGGCCGACGCCGACTCCCGGACCCGTCGCGACGCCCACCCCCGGTCCCGGCGGCGGCGGTGGACCGCGGATGCGAGGAATCCCGTCCTGCAAGCTCGCGGACACGCGCTACGGTGGAGATCCCGCGCTCGCACCCTTTGAACGCCGCACCTTCAGCGCGGTCGAACGCTGCGGCGTGCCGGCGGGCGCAACCGCCATCATGGCGACCATCCTCGTGCTCGCGCCCGCCGAGGACGGCTCCGCCGTGCTCGAGCCGGGCGACGCCGTGTCGCGGCTCCCGATCGAAATCCCGTTCACCGCGCGCAGAACCGTCTCGCGCAGGCTCCCCATCGCCCTCGCGGGCGACGGGACGATCTCCGTCGAGAGCCGCTCTCCCACCCAGCCGCTCGACGTGATCGTGCTCGTATCGGGTTATTCCGCCTGAGCATCCGTCCGATACCGTGGGCGGGGGGGACGGAGCATGAGGGGTGGAGGAGCGCCCGGCGGCGGCGAAGCACGTCGCCGGTCGGCTGCGACGCGGGCGTGTGCGGTCATGGAGCGGCTTCGACGCGCGGCGCTCGCGGCCGCGCTCGCGGGATGGCTCGTCGCCCTCGCCGCGCCCGAGGCACCGGCCGCGCCGGCGATGCCGTCGCCGACGTACGACAACACGCTCTACGTTTTCGTGTACGACGCTCCCGTGTCGACCGACCAGGACTACGCCGCCTCGAAGGCCGCGCTCCTGTCCCGCGTGTCGCCGCGACGGTACACCCGAGTGGGGTTCACGACGTACTATCAGATCGACCTTCCGTGGAACGCGGATCTGACGAACCCGGTGCTAACGTCGCCGTCGTCCGTCGGCCTCGACAACCTGCTCGCTCGTCTCGAGAGCGACGGCCTCGTCTACCACCTCTCGGCGATGCTCGGGATGAGCCGCTTTCCATCGATGTACGAGGCGGCGAAGCGCGAGGACCGCCGCAACGCGCAGTGGTTCCTCGACAACCTCATCGAGGCACCGGGCGTCGGCGCCGGGCAGGCGGCGACCCGCGCTTGGACGACTCCATCCCGCTACGCGCGGAAGCTCCGGCGGCACATGCAGGCCAAGATGCGCGCGTTCGCACAGGAGTTCGTCGAGCTCGCGGCGGCGCATCCGGACACGCTCGTGAGCGCGAGCGGCGACGCCGAGGCGGAGCTCAGTGACGCGCGCGCGAACGAGTCGCTGCCGGCAGACTCGCAGATCATCGCCGACTACAGCCCGTTCGCGATCCTCGAGTTCCGCGACTGGCTGCTGCACGCCGGGCTCTACGCCGACGGCGGCCCGTACGGCGGCCAGGGCTACAAGAAGCCGAAGAGCGAGGACTTCACACAGGGCGCGGACGCGCTCACCCCGGAGAACCTGGCCCGCTTCAACGCCGTCTTCGGCACCGCCTTCACGAGCTGGAGCCTCGAGTACTTCGACTGGTCGCTCTCCGACCCGATCGACGGCGACCCGAGGGCGCTCAAGTTCCGGAAGTACAAGAAGGCGACGTTCAACCCGCTTCCGGCGAGCGGCGCCAGCTTCGTCGCCGGAGGGTTCGATGCGCCGCGCGCGAAGGTCGACCCGTCCAAGAAGTGGTGGAAGATCTGGCTCAAGTTCCGCCAGCAGATGGTGCGGAACTTCGGCCGGGACGTCGCGTCGTGGATCACCCAGCCCGGCGACGGCGGGCCCGCGCTCGCGCCGAACCAGTGGTACACGCACCAGATCCCCGGGGACTATCTCTCCGGACGCCGTCCGGAGGGCCCGCTGCCGCCGCTCACGCGCCTCCGCACGTCCGGGAGCTCGATGACGACGGCGATCGTTCCGGCGAGCGTCGCCAGCCCGGGACTCACGATCCTCGATCGCTACGAGCTCGGAAGCTTCGGTCCGCCCGGCGGATACAACCGGACGTCCCAGTTCCTCCTCGACGCGATGGAGGCGAAGCACCTGCCGAACTGGGGCATCCCCGAGTACTCGCCGTCCTGGCACATCGACGTCGGCCCTGATCTCGATCTGAACCGCATCAAGGCCCAGTGGCACCGCGCCTACGCCGCCGGCGCGCACATGATGGCGTTCACGCCGTGGCCGCATTTCACCGACACGCTGAACGGCTACGCGCTCGGCGACTTCGTCGCCGAGATCGGCGACGCTCCGCGCGCACCGTGGTACGTCCCGGCCGCGCGCGATCAGTTCGTCCGCCAGCTCTACCTCGACCTCCTGCGACGCGAGCCGACGGCGAGCGAGTCGAGCGCCGCCGTCGCAGCGATCGCCGACGGGACCGTGCCGCGGCCGAAGCTGCTGGTCGACCTCGCCGCGTCGGATGCGGCGAACCGGACGGTCGCCGCCGTGACGCGCTTCTACCTCGGCCTGCTCGGGCGCGCGCCCGACCTCGCCGGGCTCACGTCCTGGATGAGCTACCTGATCGCGGGGGCCTGCAACGCGACCTGTCTCGACGCGCGCCGGCAGGCGATCGTCGACAGCATGGCGGGCACGCCGGAGTTCCAGAGCCGCTTCGGCGGTGCCAATCCCTCGGCGCAGACGTTCGTGACGAAGCTGTTCCAGAACCTTCTCGGTCGCACGCCGAGCGGGAGCGACCTCGACCTGTGGGCCGGCGAGATCCTCGCGGGCCGCCTGACGCGCGCACAGGCCGCGCGCGCGATCGCCGAGAGCGGCGAGTCCGTCGCGTTCTTCGATCGCGACGCGTTCATCGTGCTCGCCTACCTCGGAGCGCTCGGCCGGATGCCGACGACCGCGGAGCGCAACGATTGCCGGCAGCGCCTGAACGCCGGCCTCGCGAAGATCGGCCTCGCGCAGGCGTTCCTGGTGTCGCCGGACTACACCGCCCGCTTCGGCGGCTGACGCGCTCGCCGCCGCGCCGGACTCGCGCTAGCGCGCTTCGTCCCAGCCGGCCGCGATCGCCCGGCCGATCGCCTCGCCGAGGAGCTCGTTGCCGCGCGCGCTCACGTGGCAGCACGTGTCGACGTAGAGCGGCTCCGGGACGTCGCGAAAGACGAGCGTCAAGTCGGTGAAGGCGACGCCGTGCGCGCGGAGCTCGTGGCCGCGCTTCGCGAAGACGGGCAAGCCCGCGGCCACGTACCGGCCCGCGGGCGCATCGTCGATCGCGACCCGCCGCTCGGCGTCCGACATCGCCTTCGATCCGGCGACGTACTGGCTCGGCTGGAGGAACTGGAAGTACCGGATGCCCTCCGCCGCCGCGAGGCCCGCGAGGAGGCGCGACGAGCGCGCCCAGAGATCGGCGAGCGCCGCGATCATCTCGTCGTCGCTCGCGAAGCGGCGGCGGGGCCCGGGGACCTCGAGCTCCTCGCCCGCGACGCGGCGGAATTCCTCGAGCGCGTCGGCGGCGGAGCGCTCGAGGCGGCGATCGCCGAGCCACCAGAGCGACGTCGCGAGCGCCGAGCGCCCGAGCGGCGGCGTTCCCAGCGCACGCGCCCAGCCCGCGCGACGCTCGCCCGCCGCGGCCAGCGCCCCGAGCGTCGCGCGCCGGCGCGGCGAGAAGTCGTTCCCGACGAGCTCCGCCCAGGCGCGCGGGAACGCTTCCGGCTGCCCGGTCGCCGCGAGCTCGGTCGGATAGATCGCGATCTCGTTGTAGCCGTCGAGCTCGATGAGAACGTCGAGCTCACCGCCGAGGGCGAGCAGATACTGGACCGCGAAGAGCTGCTGCGGCTGCTTCCAGCCCCCGAGCGCGAGCCGGCGGATCTCGAAGCGCTTGTGCGCGAGCTCCGGGATGCGGCGCATCTCGCGCTCGAGAGCGGCCGCGCCCTCGATCGAGAAGTAGAACGCGACCGATCCGCCCGTGACGCCGACGATGACGGTGTCCGGCGAACGCCGGGGCAGCGGATCGCCGTCGTCGATGAAGCCGAGCTCGTCGACCGGGAGGCGGTGCCGCGCGAGCCACGCGTCGTCGCGCCGGCCCGGCACCTGGACGTAGCCGAGGAACGGGTGCGGAAGGGCGTCGCGGGTGAGCGCACGCGCCGCCTGGTCCGCCGAGGGATCGCCGCGAGCGATCGCGTCGCGTCGCGCGCCGGCGGCCTGCCACCCGCCGCCGTCGCCGACGGGCAGCCACCGCCATGCCGCGCGCGCCGCGACCTCGAGCGCGGCGAACGTGACGAGCGCGACGAGGGCGATGCGCGCGAGGCGTCGGAGCACGGCGACCGCGAAGGTCTACGCGAGCGACGTCGACCGCACCAGGCCGGTGCCGCCGGTTCCTATGGCTCCCGGGTCACGTCCGCCGGCACCGCGCCCGCCACGGCGTCGAGTCGGCGAACTCGGCCGGCGTGAGCACGAGCGGCTCGGGAGCGGCGAGTTCGCCCTCCATACCACCGTCCGCAGGCGCGAGCACCGTCATCCCTTCGCACGGGAGCGGGTCGCGACGGCCGCGGGACTCAGTCGATCTCGGCGATCCGCTGCTTGACGCGCATGGCCGCGTGCGACCACGTCCAGCGGCTCGCCATCGCGGCGGCCGCACGCGCACCCTTCGCCGCGGCCTCCTCGCGGTTCTCGAACACGTGGCGAAGGAGCTCCGAGAGGTGCTCGGGGTCGGGGTCGGACCACGAGAAGCCGTCGTAGTACGGGCAGCGCGTGTTGTCGGCGGCGACCGTCCCGCGCACGCGCAGCAGGTAGCAGAGGCTCTCGTGCGCGAAGTCGCGGTGCGCGCCCCAGTCGGTCGCGATGGACGGGAGGCCGCACGCCATCGCCTCCATGAGCGGCATGTCCCAGCCTTCTCCGCGCGACACCGAGACGTAGCAGTCCGCCGAGCGATAGAGCGATCCGAGCTCGTGGTACGGGAAGACGCGGTTGTGGAGGAAGAGGATCCTCCCGCCGGATTCCCGCAGGCGGAGCGCGCGGATGCGATTCCGGACGTTCAGCGACGGGTCGCGATTGATCACCTTGCACACGAGCACGACCGGCTCGTTCCGCCGGAAGGTCTCGTTGAACGTGGTCAGCAGCAGATCGGGCGCCTTCCGCTCGCCCCACTCGAAGTTCGCGAGGAACACGAACTCGTCGCCGGGATTGCGGTGCGCGCGGATGCCCGGGTGGAAGTAGTCGGCGTCGACGCCGAGCGGCATGACGTAGATCGGGCGCTTCAGGCCGCAGCGGACGAAGCCGTCGCGGTTGAAGGTCGATGGCACCCACACCTCGTCCATCTGGTTCGCCTGCTCGACCCACGGGCGCGGGAAGCCGTCGACCTCGAGCATCGTGTAGCCGATCCGGTAGCGCCCGCGGTTGCGCCGGAAGACGTCGCCCTGGCCGTAGACGACCGAGACCGGCGCGCGCCAGCGCGCGGTTCGGCCGGCGATCACGTTCAGCACGTAGTCGCCGGTGTCGGGCGGCTCGGCGACCGGAAACGGCGTGCCCTTCCCGTAGACGTACGAGTAGCGGACGCGCACCCCTTCGCGATCCAGGCCCCGGAGGAGCCCGCGGCAGCTCATCGCGTAGCCGGTCGGGAAGTTCATGATCGACTGCCACGAGACGTCGTGCGTGTAGCCGGCGTGGAGCGCGCGCACCCACTTCCGGCTGAAGGTCTTGCGGCTGCGATGGAAGAGGCGCTCGAAGAGCGCGGGATCGTCGCTCGTCGAGCCGTGCTCGTGGTGGACGAGCGTCGCGGAGCCGCAGCACACGACCCGGAACCCCGCGCGGCGCGCGCGCAGGCAGTAGTCGGTGTCCTCGAAGTACGACTCGTAGTCGAGCGCCAGGCCGCCGATCGCGTCGAGAACCTCCCGCTTCAGGTACGCGCACGCGAAGACGATGCCCTGCACGTCGCGGTCGCTCGCGTATTGATTGACGTCGGGCTCGAGCGAGCCGATCTGCTGGCCCCAGCAGGTGTCGGGAAGGATCACCGTACCCGCGTGCAGCAGGCGACCGTCGGGCAGCACGAGCCGACAGCCGACGACGCCGACCTCGGGCGCGGAGTGCGCCGTCCGCCGAAGCGCCTCGAGCCAGCCGACGTGCCGGACCTCGATGTCGTTGTTCAGGAGGAGGACGTCGCTCGCCGGGTCGGCCGCGGCGATGCCCGCGTTGTTGCCGCGGACGAACCCGAGGTTCTCGGGGTTCCGGATCGTCCGGACCCAGTCGATCTCGCGCAGGCGGCCGGGCGTCTCGTCGGTGCTGCCGTTGTCGACGACGAGGACGTCGACGTCGCTCAGCTCGGTGAAGCGCCGGATGGACGTCAGGCAGCGTTCGGTCAGGCTCCAGCGGTTCCAGGCGAGGACGACGATCGTGACGCGGCGGCTCGGCGTCATGTGGCGGCGGTGCGCCGGAGCCGCTGCCACAGGCGCGGCAGCTCGACGGCGACGGTCGCGGGCTTCAAGAGCGTCGTCTCGTCCCAGTCCTCGAGCACGTCGAGCTGGCACCCCACGCCCGCGAGGGCGTCCGGGTCCCGGCCGAGGACCGCGACCAGCGCCGGCGGCAGGTGGTCGGCGAGCGCGAGCAGGCGCGCACGCGCGGCCGCGAGCTGCGCCTCGAGCTCCTGCGCGCGCGACTTCCAATAGAGGAGATCGCCCTCGTTCGGATCTTCCGCCCCGCGCAGCGCGTCAACGACTCGCTCATCGCTCCGATGCGGGGCGGGCACGACGCCCGCGACGTGCGGGCGGCCCGGCGAGGCGCTCCGCGACGCTCCCCGCTCCGCGGCATCCGGTCGCATCGCGATCCATTGCCGCGAAGCCCGTCGCTTTTCAACCGGCACTGCGCTTCGGGCTCGCCGAGCGCGGCGCGTCGCCCGTCGAAATGCGCAAAATGCGCCACGTAGAATCCCGCTCGCACTTAAGGGATTGCGCGGAGGCGTCCGAATCTGGCAGGCAGACGAGCGCGTCGCGGACACCCGCGACGGGAGGAACCATCGCGAAGGAGTCTTGGGGGATGTCGGTGAAGTCGGAGGCTCGGAGGACCCGTGCGCGGGCGATGCGCACCCTGATCGCGGCCGGAGCGTTGCTCGCGGCCCCGGGGATCGCCCGAGCGGAGCGGGTCAACTTGTTGGGGACCGTGATCGACTCGGTGGGTCGACCGGTGGTGGGTGTGGAGATCCAGATCCTGGACCAGACGGGGCGTACGGTCGCACACGCCGTTTCCGGCGACCGCGGCCGGTACAAGATCCGGTGCGTCGAGACGGGATCGTACGGCGTGCGTCTCGTTCCGGGCGAAAATGGCGTCCTGGGACGCACCGTCCCGATGTCGCTGACCGACGACGGCCGGCGCATCGACTGGACCGTGGACCCGTCGCGTCCGGCGCTGCCGCGTCCGATCGGATTCGGCGGCAGGTGCGATCGCACGGCGATCGCCGCGGCGGATTCCGTCCCGAGCTTGCTCGGCCAGCGACTGGGTTGATCGTTCGCGTGGCGTGACGGCCGGTCCGTCACGCCACCTTTCGCGCGCATCGCGGCGTGTGTCACGTTTGCCGCATGCTGCGTCTCGTCTTCGCGCTCGCGGTGGCGGTCTGGCTGGGGAGCGTCGTCTGCGTCTCGTTCATCGTCACGCCGGCGGCTCACGGGACGTTCCCCACGCCCGAGGCGCGCCGGTTCCTGCGCCCGATCTTCCCGCGCTACTACCGGCTCGGGCTCGGATGCGGCATCGCCGCGCTCGCCGCGGTCCTGCTCGGCCGGTCCGGGCTGCCTCAGGAGGAGCTGGTGCGGCTCACGGCTCCGGTCGCGATCGCGATGCTGACGACGATCGGCGGCGACCTCCTCCTGCCGCGCCTTCGCGAAACCGATCGGACCAGCCCCGGCTTCGAGCGGCTCCACCTGGCGTCGACCATGCTGAACACCACGACGCTCGCCGCCCTTGCGCTTGCCGTCGCGGCCGCGGTTGCGCGCTGAGCTCGACGCCGGTCGCCGTCCGGCCGCGCTCGCTCAAGTTCCGCCGCGGGCCCGTCGAAGATGATTCCGGGACGATGGCGGACTCGGAGAAGCGGAGACGGGGCATCGCGACGTCGGCGTCGCGCCGGAGCCTGCTGCGCGCGCTCGGAACGGGCGGCGCGGCCGCGGCCGCGCTCGTCGCGGCCGGCCCTGCGAGGGCGGCGACGCGGCTGCCGCTCGTGCACCCGCCGGTGAGCACGCAGAAGATCGTCTACCGCTTCACGACGCGGAAGCGCCGGGCTTGCAAGGCGTGCCGCGTCCACCACCGCTACGTCGTCGCGTCGACCGTGCAGGCGCTCGACAACGACCGCGCGCACCCGGGCTGCAACTGTCCGATCATCCGCCAGCGGATCACGATCGGCGAGTTCACGCGGCTCTTTCCGACCGGCGGCGGCATCGTCGACCTGAGAAAGCTGTAGGAGGCGAGCGAAGGGAGGGCTCCGGAAGGGGGATAGTCGCCGTGATCGGTATCAAGCGGCGTTATGCGGGGTGCGGGAGAAGAACCGTGCCCGCGGCCGAGGCGTTCACAGCGCCGCGGCTCCCCTTCCGGAGCCCTCCCGCCCGTTTTTCCGGTCGGTCGCTCGGAACCGGAAGCCGGCACGCGAGGGCGCCGCCGCGCGTTTTGGGCGATGCCGAGAACCTCGTAGGCAGTTCCGATGCCGAGATCCCAGCGCGCCGGCCGCTCACGCCCGGCTCCTCGAGCCGCTTCCGAGAAGATCGCCACGGCGGTCGTGGCGAGCGTCGCGCCGGCGCCGCTCGCACCCCGCGCGGTGCAGCGCGAGTTCCGCGCGCTGCTAGCGGCCGGCGTGCCGGTGCGTCCGTCCGGCCGCGCGAGCAAGGACCCTTCCAAGCTGCTCCGCACCCGTTATCTGCCGACGGCTCTCATCGAGCTCTTCGGAACGCGCTTCTACCTGAGCGACTACTTCCAGACGCCGGATCTCCGCTTCTTCGTCGCCTACGTCGTCCAGCGGCGACCCGGCGCGCGCGCGCCCGAGATCCATCCGCGGATCGTCTACAAGGACGGGTCGCTCGTCTGGCGGTCGGCGTCTCATCTCGTGTCCTCGCCCGACGAGTTCTGGGTCGGGAAGGGCGACGTCCGCACCGTGAAGGTCGGAAGGGACGAGTGGGTGAAGTCGGTCGAGTCCACCACCGACCTGCCGCTCGAGATGCAGACGGCGCTCGAGGTCGTGTCGCGCCGCACAGTGCGGGTGCGCGACGAGAAGGAAGCGCTGCACCTGGTGCTGCGGAACGCGCCGCCGGACCGGATGCAGGCCTACCGCGACTTCACGGCGCCCCGCCGGCGCGCGGCGGCCGACCCGCGCAACCTGATTCACGGCGGTCGCCGCGTCGCGCTCCTGCGCGACAAGGCGGACCCTTCCTCGCTCGTGATCGTGCCGGGCTACGAGCCCGATTTCCGGCGCGGGATCCTCGAGCGCGCCGAGTCCACGAGCGTCCTCTACTGCGGCCGGATCGAGCGCTTTCGCATCGTTTCCGTGAACCGCAGGATCCAGTGGCTGTTCTTCTCCGGGCCGCGGCAGGTGTGGATCATCCCGCCGCAGGCGACGACGACCGATCTATCGACCTTCGGCGTGCGAACGGTGGACGTCGTCGTCGACGAGGAGATCTGCTGTCCGGGCTTCGAGTACCACTTCTACGACCGCTCCGAGGATCCGCCGGTGCTCGTGAGCCAGATCCCGCCCGGCTTCGCCGGCCCTGCCGCGCCGACCGACCCCGACCGCGCCGACGCCGCCCCGTGGCTCGACCGGCTCCCCCTGGTCCGTGCCTTCCGACGCCGAGTGCTCGGCGCGCACGCTGGAGGGCGCGTCAAGCTGCTCGCACGAGGTCGAGGAGCTCCGGGATCCGGCGGATGACGTGATGCGGCCGCGCGCCGTCGGCCGGCGGCGGTCTGTCGTCGCGGTGCCAGAGGAGGACGGAGCGCATCCCGATCTGGTTCGCGCCGAGGACGTCCTGGGCGAGGGTGTCGCCGACGAAGAGCGCCTCCTCGGGCTCGCAGCCGGCGCGGTCGAGCGCGATCCGGAAGATCCCGTGGTCGGGCTTGCACGAGCGAGCGGCCTCGCTCGAGAGGAGCGAGTCGAAACGCGGCCGGAGCTCGCCGAGGTCGATCAGGTGGTGCAGGTCGGCCTCGTCGATGTTGCTCACGATGCCGAGGTGGAGCCCTGCGTCGCGGAGCGCCGCCAGGGTCTCGTGGACGCCCTCGCGCAGCCGGAAGTCGCGCGCGCGGTTGGCGTGCTGGACCTGGAAGTAGAACGCGACGTCCTCGTTCGAGAGCTCGACGCCGAGCTCTCGCCCGAGCGCGCGCAGCGAATCGGCGAAGAAGTCCTCGTGCAGGTAGTACGGGCGCGCGAGGTAGTCGCGGAAGACCGCCCCGGTCGCGCGGCGCTGCGCGCGCGCGAGCTCGGCCGGCGTCGCCTCGATCCCGAGCCTGTCCGCGAGCGCCAGCACGCTCTCGAGCTGCCCGCGCGCGAGGTCGGCGTAGTCGAAGAGCGTGCCGCCGAAGTCGAAGAGGACCGCGCGGGTTTGCGCTCCCACCGCCATCCGCGGCCGTAAACCACGCGCGCCGGCACCCGGCAATGCGCGCGGCCGACGGACCGGTACGCGCCGGCACGCCAGAGGACGCGCGTTGCGCCCGCCCGAACGGCGAGCCATGGGTTGCGATCCCGGGGATCCGCCGTCCGATGGCACCGAAGCTCGCTCGCACCGCGCTCTGCGCGGCCGCTCTGGCCGCATGCGTCGTCCTCGCCGCGGGCTGCGACGACCGCGGCTCCAAGCGGTCCGCCGAGGCGGCCACGCCGGCGGCGGCCGACGTTCCACCGGCGGTCGCGACGGCCGCGGGAGGGCCGTGGCCGGGCGCGGTCGAGCTCGCGCGCGCCGGCCGGTCGACCGATCTCCTCTGCGACCTCGCGCCCGCCAGCGATACGACCGACGCGACCCGAGCGACGACCGCGAGCGCGACGACGGCCGCGATCGCGGACGCGCCGCTCGCATGCGAGTGCGGGCGACCGTCGCCGGCGTGTCGGGTGGTCGACGTCCGGAACGACCGCCGGCGCGCGATCGCGGTCGCGCCGGGAAGCGCGCTCCGCGCGAAGGTCGCGCCGGGCGACGCCAGCGAGCTCCGCTTCGCGGTCGCCGTGGTCGGCGACGGACCGCTCCGCATCGACGTGCGCATGGTCGTGCGCACCGGCGGCGCAGCGACGCGCGAGTGGCGGCGCGCGCTCCAGGCGCGCGACCGCTGGGTGGACGGCGCGATCGACCTCGGCCCGCTCGCGGGCGCGGAAGCGGTCGACGTCGCGTTCGAGGCGGCGAGCGGACCGGCCGCCCCGCCCGGCTCGCTGGTCGCTCTCGCCGCGCCGCGCCTCGTCCGCCCGCTGGACCGCGCGCCCGCGGACGGTCGAGCGCGCGTGTCGAACGTCGTGCTGTACATGATCGATACGCTGCGTGCGGATCGCACGTCGACGTACGGCTATGCGCGCGACACGACGCCGCGCCTGTCGCGGCTCGCGGCCGAAGGCGTGACGTTCGACAGCGCGTACAGCGTCGCGAGCTGGACGCGGCCCGCGGTCGCGAGCCTCTTGACCGGGCTCTACCCGTCCGCGCACGGCGTCGACACGTCGACCGGGCTCGCGCCGGCGGCGACCACGCTCGCCGAGCGCTTCCGGCGCGCCGGCTGGTCGACGTGGGCGTTCGTCGCGAGCCTCCAGATCTACGCCAAGGGGCTCGGCTTCGAGCAGGGGTTCGATCGCTTCGTCGCGTTCCCCGGCTGGTTCGCGCCCGAGGCGAGGACGTACGAGATCAATTCCGAGCTGCTGCCGCAGCTCGACGCGTTCGGCGACGAGCCGTTCTTCCTCTACGTGCACGCGGTCGATCCCCACGCGCCGTACGATCCGCCGCCGGGCTGGCTCGGGCGCTTCGGCGATCCGGCATACGGCGGCCCGGTACGGCCCCGGAAGACGCAGCACATGCACCTCCGGCCGATGCACCTCGCGCCCGACGACCTCGCCTTCGTGCGCGATCTGTACGACGAGGAAGTCCTCTTCCAGGACGCGATGCTCGGCGTGCTGCTCGACCGGCTCGCCGCGCTCGGCCTCGACCGCAGCACGATCGTGATCGTCGTCGCCGACCACGGCGAGGAGCTGTTCGATCGCGGCGATTGGGAGCACGGCGCGCGTCTCTTCGAGGAGCAGATCCACGTTCCGCTCGTCGTACGGGTTCCCGCGATGGGCGCGATCGGCGGTCGCCGCGTGCGGTCGCCCGTGCAGATCGTCGACGTCGCTCCGACGCTCGAGCGCTGGTTCGGCCTCGCGGGCGGCCCGCCGAGCCAGGGCCGGGATCTCACTCCGCTCTTCGCCGGCGACGACGATCGCGAGCGCGCCGTCTACTGCGAGGAGCGGCGGCCGGACCTCGCGTTCGACCTCTTCGCGCTGCGCGAGGGCTCGTGGAAGCTCATCCGACTCGCCAGCCACGGCGCCGGCTCGATCGACCTGCTGTTCGACCTCTCCGCCGACCCCGGCGAGCGCGAGACCCGCTCCGGGGCCGAGCCCGACCGCCTCGCCGCGATGCGATCGCGGCTCGAGGCCATGCGCTCTTCGATGGCGCCCACGGCGCCGCTCGCGAGCCGACCGGTCGAGCTCGACGAGGAGTCGCGGCGGAGGCTCGAGGCCCTCGGCTACGTCGTCCCGCCCGCCGGCGAACGTCCGCCCGCACCCGAGCCAGCGGGACCGTGAGGGGCCGGCGGCGCGATCCGGCTTGAACGCGCCGGGCGCGGCGGGTACCCCTTCTGCGGCGCCGGCGGGCGCAAGTGCCGGCGACCCCCCGCGCGTCCGCGCGACCCGTCCCCCAGCCGAAAGAGGACCCATGCCCAAGCAGAACGCCTTCCAGCGCTTCACCGGAACGCCCGGCTACATCGCGTCCGGACCGCTCGTCGACGCCGTCAACTGCTCGATCGCGCTCGAGCGGCCGCTGCTCATCAAGGGCGAGCCCGGAACCGGCAAGACCGTCCTCGCACGCCACGTCGCCGAGGGCCTCGGCATGCCGCTCCTCACCTGGCACATCAAGTCGACGAGCAAGGCGATCGAGGGACTCTACGTCTACGACACCGTCCAGCGGCTGAACGACAGCCGCTTCGGCGGCGGCGACGTCTCGGACATCCGCCGCTACATCAAGCTCGGCCCCCTCGGGCAGGCGTTCGCCGCCGAGCAGCGCATGGTGCTCCTGATCGACGAGGTCGACAAGGCCGACCTCGAGTTCCCGAACGACCTCCTGCGCGAGCTCGACGAGATGCGCTTCACCATCATGGAGACCGGCGACGAGATCGCCGCGAAGGACCGGCCGGTCGTCATGATCACGTCGAACAACGAGAAGGAGCTGCCGGACGCGTTCCTCCGGCGCTGCATCTTCCACTTCATCGAGTTCCCGGATCGCGCGCTGATGAAGCAGATCGTCGACGTGCACCACAAGAACCTCGACGCGAAGCTGCTCGACCAGGTGCTGATCAAGTTCTACTGGCTGCGCGAGCAGAACGAGCTCCGGAAGAAGCCGTCGACGTCGGAGCTGATCGACTGGATCAGCGCGCTCCTCCGTTCGGGCGTCGGCACCGACCAGCTCGAGGCGCACATCCCCTTCATCGGGGCGCTCCTCAAGAAGGAGCAGGACGTCGACGCGCTGGCGAGCTACGACCAGCGCGGCGGCAAGTACCCGACGAAGTGGAGCGACCTCGGCCCGCGCTTCAACCAGTAGCGCTCAGCCGCCCGTCGTCCCGCCGCCGGCGCAGCGCGCCGCGATCCGATCCGCAGCTTCCGCGTCGACCGTCCCGAGCACCTTCGCCGCGCCCGTGCAGCGTCCGTTCCGCTCGAGCGCGCTCGCGATGTTCGCGAGGCGCGCGCGATCGAGAGCGCGCTGGCGGACGCCGTCCGCGGCGACGGCGCGCGCGCGATCGTCGAGCCGGACCATCGCGAGCGCGTAGACGATGTTGTTGTAGGCGTCGGCGACGCGATAGCGCTGCGCGATGCTCTTTCGGAGCGCGGCTTCCGCCGTGTCGACGCGCGCGACCGCCGCCTTCGTGTCGCCGCGATCGGCGAGCGCAGCCGCGCTCCGCGACGCCACCGTGCCGATCGCGAACTGGATCGCGCCGGCGTTGCGCGGGCTCTCGCACTCCTCCGCGCGCGTGCGGAGCGCGAGCGAGCGCTCGAAGTCGCCGCGGTCCTCGTACCACTCGCCGAGCTTCAGCCACTCGGTGTCGAACCAGGTGTCGCCGGCGAGGCAGACGGCGGGCATGCCGTGGTGCGGCGCCTCGCAATGCGTGCGGTCGACGAGCAGCAACGCGACCGCGAGCGCGCCGCCGCGCGCGACCATCTCCTGCGTCCGCCGCGCCCGCACGGCGTCGACCAGGCGATCGACCGCCCAGGCCGCGAACACCGCGAGGAACGGCACGGCGGGGAGCCGGTAGCGGGAGCGCACGTAGAAGACGAGCGACGGAAGCAGCGCGCCGGCCGTGACGACGTAGAGCGACGTCAGCTGCCGGCGCCGCCAGAACGGCTGGAAGAGGCCGACGAGCGCGAGCGGTCCGAGAAGCGAGAAGCTGATCGCGACCGCGAGGAGCGGCACGAAGTACCGGCGCATGAACGCGTAGTGGTAGTTGTCGGGCACCTCGTAGCCGTTCCAGAGGACGGCGACCTTCTGCCCGAGCCGCGCGATCCACGCCGCCGGGTCGCTCGCGATCACCTCGAGCGTGCGGCGCACCCAGTAGCGCGAGACCTCGCCTTCGCGCAGCGAGCGCCCCGTCGCCTTCTCCGCCAGCCGGCGTGAATCCGCCTCCTCGAAGCGCGGGACGTCGCGGAGGCCGACCGGGCTCGCGGGCAGGCCGGACGCCCGCTCGTTGTTGCCGGTGTAGAAGTTCAGGCCCGCGCCACCGCTCGTCAAGACCAGACCGCCGAACTGCGACGTGTTCCAGGCGGCGATCGGCACGACGGGCGCGAGGCCCGCGGCGAAGAAGGCGGCGGCCGCGGCGCCGCGCCGCCCTCGGCTCGCGAAGCGCGGAGAAAAGAACGTCCATACGGCGAGCGCGACGAGACCGAGGATCCACTGCGCAACGCCCGCGACGCCGATGCCGAAGAGGAAGCCCGCGGCCGCGAGGCCGCCGACGAGCGCGCGCGGCGCGTAGCGCAGGTGCAGGGCGAAGGCGCCGAGGATCGCGACGACGAGGAGCGACGTCTTGCTGAGCGTGACCTCCTCGAGGATGAGCGGCCCGTAGAACGCCAGCATCGCGCCCGCCAGGATGCCGACGCGGCGACCGTAGAGACGGGTCCCGATCGCGTACAGGAGTGGCGCCGAGAGGCTCCCGAGGAGGATCTGCCCGATGCGCGGCGGCCACGTCGTCGCGCCGAACACCTCCTGCAGCGCGGCCAGGTACCAGGCGTAGACCGGCGACTGGTAGTAGCCGCTCGTCGGGATCCACGACCCGTTCGCGATCTCGGTCGCCCACGCGAGGTACGCATCGCTGTCGATGTTGCCGACCTCGGCGTACGGCGTCCCCATGAGCTGGAGCAGCACCGCGAGCCGGTAGGCGAAGGAGACGGCGAAGAGCGCGAGGAGCGGGACGCGATGCTCGCGCCAGAGGTCGCGCCACGCGGGCAGCGCCTCGGAGTCGGCTTCGACGTCAGCGGCGGGCGACGGTCTGCCAGCCGGCGTCGCCGCGGCCGGCTCGGAGCGCCGCCCGGCGGCCGCTGCGCCCGCGCCCCGCGCCCCCCTGCCGCCGCCGGCACCGGGCGCCGCCTGTGCGGCGCGGTTCTTTCGCCGGCTCTCTCGGCCCACCGGGCGCGGATAGGGCGGCCGTCGCGCCCCAGTCAAGTGCGCGTTCGACTTGCTCGGGCCATGCCCGGGCTGTAGGTCGCCCCTCGTGTTCCTCGACCTCTTCTACGGTCTTCGCGACGAGGGCGTGCCGGTCTCGATGCAGGAGTGGCGCTCGTTCCTCGAGGCGCTCGAGCTCGGCCTGCACGGCTGCAGCCTGCTCCGCTTCTATCACCTGGGGCGCGCCTGCCTCATCAAGAGCGAGACCTACTTCGACGCGTACGACAAGGTCTTCCTCCGCGTCTTCAAAGGGGTCGAGGGCGCCGTCAGCGACGAGGCGATCCAGGAGATCCTCGACTGGCTGAAGGACCCCGAGAACTTCCCCGAGCTCACGTCCGAAGAGTACGCCGCGCTCGAGCGCCTCACCGGCGACGAGCTCATGCAGCGCTTCCTCGAGACGCTCGAGAAGCAGACCGAGCGCCACGACGGCGGCGATCGCTGGGTCGGCACCGGCGGCAGATCGCCGTTCGGCCACGGCGGAATCCACCCGACCGGCATCCGCGTCGGCGGGCCCGGCAAGTCGCGCTCGGCGATGAAGGTCGCCGAGGAGCGCCGCTTCGCCGATTACCGGACGGACCAGATCCTCGACACGCGCCACATGCGGGTCGCGCTGCGACGCCTCCGCCAGCTCACGCGGACCGGCCAGGCGACCGAGCTCGACCTCCATGAGACGATCGACGAGACCTGCAAGAACGCCGGCGAGATCGAGCTCGTGTTCCGGCCGCCGCGAAAGAACGACGTCCGCCTTCTTCTCCTGATGGACGTCGGCGGGACGATGGACCCGTACTCCGACGGCGTGAGCCAGCTCCTGACCTCGCTCCACGACGAGCGCGGCCTGCGCGAGTTCCAGTCGTACTACTTCCACAACTGCATCTACGACCACGTCTACTCGCGCGCTCGCATGTCTCGCACCGACGCCGTCCCGACCGCCGACCTGCTGCGCCGCCTCGACGAACGGTGGAAGGTCGCGATCGTCGGCGACGCCGCGATGCACCCGGCCGAGCTGGTCGAGCCCTACGGCGGAATCGATCCGCGCGTCACGACGCCGACGCCCGGCATCGAGTGGCTGCACCGGATCGCCGACCACTTCGAGCGCTCGGTGTGGATCAACCCCGAGGACGCGGCGCGCTGGGACGACTACCGGACCGTCCGCGTCGTCCGGAAGCTCTTCACGATGTACCCGCTGAGCGTGGACGGCTTGACGCAGGCGGTCACGTCGCTCGTCGGCGCGCGGGCTTAGCGGCTCGCGCGCGCAGGCGACGGGGCGACGCTCGCCGGCCGCCGCTTGCGCGCGACCTCGCGCGCCCGTCCCTCCGCATCCGGACAGTGAAGCCCGGCGCCCGACTCCGGGTGCGTGAGCGCCGACATCATCTCGTCCGGATCGGGCGCCGCGTCTGCCCCGCGCTCCCGATCGTCGGCGCCTTCGGCCGCGTGCGACGCCTGCGCGTCGTCCGACGACGGGTCGCGGCGGCTTCGCCGCGGCTCGCCCGGATCCTCGCTCGCTCGCCGGCGCTTTCGCGCGCTGCTCTTCGCGCTCGTCGTCATCGCGTCACCTCGCCGCCTCCACGATCCTACCCCGATCGCGGCGTCGTTCCAGCGGAAAGGCCGCTTCCGGACGGTTCTCCGGCGAACCTCCCACCCATGGACCCGCGATGGCAACGGGGGTGCCATGGTCGCGCGACGCGCGCGTTTCGCACGGCGTCGCGATCCGGCGGGGCGACCAAGCGCCTGAACGGCGCCGGGTAATTTCGTCTGGCCCCACTGTAGCCGTTACAGCGGCCGCGCCGGCTCGCGGAGCGTCATCGTTGCGCGACCGCCGCTTCGCCGCGATCCCGGCCGGCACGCGTCCTGCACATCCGCCGGGGGTCTCGTGATTTCATCGAATGCATTCCGCCTCGTCGGCCACGCCGCTCTCGCGTGCGCGCTGGCTTGTACCGCCTGCGGTCGCGGCGCCCTCGTGGAGGGGCCGTCCGGCGACGCCAGCGGCCTCGTCCTGCGCGACGCGGCACGGGGCGCGGACGATCTCGGGGTCGCGCTCCGCGTGCGGCGGGCCATCGTGGCGGACGAGACGCTCACGACACCACCCAGCAAGATCAAGGTTCTCGCTCGCGATGGGGCCGTGAGGCTTCGCGGTGCGGTCGCGAGCGAAGCGGAGCGGGAACGCATCGCGGAAACGGCGCGTCGCATCGCGGGCGCCACCAGGGTGACGAACGAGCTCGAGGTCGCCGACGCGCGGCTCGGGGGCTCCTCGTCGAACGACGACATGGAGGAACGATCATGAGGAAGTCCGTGCTGTGCATTGCATCGACGCGGATGCAGGCGGAGTCGATCGTCGCGGATCTGCGCGTCGCCGGCTTCGCGCCCAACGACATCTCCGTGCTGTTCCCGGACACGACGGGAACGCGCGACCTCGGCCACGAGATGAACTCGAAGGCCCCCGAGGGTGCGACGACCGGCGCCGCCACCGGCGGCATCCTGGGCGGCGCGCTCGGCTGGCTCGCCGGCATCGGCGCGCTCGCGATCCCGGGGCTCGGCCCCTTCATCGCGGCCGGCCCGATCATGGCGGCGCTCGCCGGCTCGGCCGCGGGCGCTGCGGTCGGCGGGATCGGCGGCGCGCTCGTCGGCTTCGGCGTGCCCGAGGTCGAGGCCAAGCAGTACGAGGGCAAGATCAAGTCGGGCAACGTCCTGATCTCCGTCCACACCGAGAACTCGAGTGAGCGCTCGGTGGCACAGAAGATCTTCGAGCGGAACGGCGCCGAGGACATCGCGTCGACGGGCGAGAGCTCGGTCAGCGCGAGCGCCTGACCGAGCTCGACGGTTCGAGCGCGCGGGCCGAGCCGCGCGCGAGCCGGCCCGGGGCCGCCGATAAGCGGCGGCCCCGAGCCGGCCATTCACGGCGAGACGCCCGTAGAGCGCGCCGCGGGCCGCGCGTTGCTGCGCCCCGCGCGGTTCAGGCGATGCGGCGCAGGAGCGCGAGCGTGCGATCCGCGATCGCGACCTTCCCGCCTCCGGGCACGACGGGCCCGTCTTCGGGAAGCGGCTTCGCCGTGTCGAGGACGACCTGCCAGCGCTCGCCGAGCGGCGGGCCGGGAAGGACGAACTCCAGCGGCTCGTAGTGCGCGTTGAACGCGATGTAGAAGCTCGCGTCGACGACGCGCTCGCCGTGCGGCCCGGGGCTCGCGATCGTCTCGCCGTTCAAGAAGACGGCGAGCGACTTGGCGAACCCGTTGTTCCAGTCCTCCTCCGACATCTCGGTCCCGTCGGGCTTGAGCCACTCGAGCTCGGGCACGCCGCGGATCGCGCGGCCCTGGAACCAGCGCCGGCGGCGGAAGACCGGGTGGTTCCGGCGGAGGTCGATGAGCTCGCGCGTGTACTCGTGCAGGCCGACGTCGGCGGACTCCCAGTCGTACCAGCTGATCTCGCCGTCCTGGCAGTAGGCGTTGTTGTTCCCCTGCTGCGTGCGGCCGATCTCGTCGCCGCCGAGCAGCATCGGTACGCCCTGCGAGAGGAAGAGCGTCGCGAGGAAGTTCCGCATCTGGCGCGCTCGCAGCGCGTTCACGCCCTGGTCGTCGGTCGGGCCTTCGGCGCCGCAGTTCCACGACCGGTTGTTCGACTCGCCGTCGCGGTTCTCCTCGCCGTTCTCCTCGTTGTGCTTGTCGTTGTACGAGACGAGGTCGCGCAACGTGAATCCGTCGTGCGCGGTCACGAAGTTGATGCTCGCCGACGGCGTGCGCGCGCTCGTCTGGTAGAGGTCGGAGCTTCCCGTCAAGCGATTCGCGAACTCGGCGAGCGTCGCGTCGGCGCCGCGCCAGTAGTCGCGCACGGAGTCGCGGTACTTTCCGTTCCACTCCGACCAGAGGGGCGGGAAGTTGCCGACCTGGTAGCCGCCCTCGCCGAGGTCCCACGGCTCCGCGATGAGCTTCACCTGCGACAGGACGGGATCCTGGTGGATGATGTCGAAGAACGCGCCCAGCCGATCGACGTCGTGCAGCTCGCGCGCGAGCGACGCCGCGAGGTCGAAGCGGAAGCCGTCGACGTGCATCTCGAGCACCCAGTAGCGGAGGCTGTCCATGATGAGCTGCAGCGTCCGCGGGTGCGTCATGTTCAACGTGTTGCCGCAGCCCGTGTAGTCCATGTAGTAGCGGCCGTCGACGAGCCGGTAGTAGGCGGCGTTGTCGATGCCGCGGAAGCACAGCGTCGGGCCGAGGTGGTTGCCCTCGGCGGTGTGGTTGTAGACGACGTCGAGGATCACCTCGATGCCCGCCTGGTGTAGCGAGCGCACCATCGTCTTGAACTCGCTCACCTGCTGTCCGAGCGTACCTCCCGACGAGTACTTCGCCTCGGGCGCGAAGAACCCGATCGAGTTGTAGCCCCAGTAGTTCGTGAGCCCGCGGTCGACGAGCACGCGATCGGCGACGAACTGGTGGCACGGCATGAGCTCGATCGCGGTGACGCCGAGCGTCCGCAGGTAGTCGAGCGCGGGCGGCGACGCGAGACCGGCGTAGGTGCCGCGCAGCGAATCGGGCAGCTCCGGGTGCCGCATCGTGAAGCCCTTCACGTGCATCTCGTAGATCACGGTCTCGTGCAGTGGGCGGCGGAGCGGCCGGTCGTCGCCCCAGCTGAACGCGGGATCGACGACGACCGACTTCGGCAGGAACGGCGCGCTGTCGCGATCGTCCGGCTCCAGGTCCGCGCCCTCGGAGCCGATGCGATAGCCGAAGAGCGCGTCGTCCCAGCGCACCGCGCGGTCGATCGCCTTCGCGTACGGATCGAAGAGGAGCTTCGCGCGGTTGAAGCGGTGCCCCGCGCCCGGGTCGTACGGCCCGTCGACCCGAAAGCCGTACCGCCATCCCGGGCGCGCCTCGGGCAGATAGCAATGCCACACCTGGTCGGTGCGCTCCTCGAGCGGGATGCGCGCCCACTCGTTGTTGCCGTTCGGCCCGTCGAAGAGGCAGAGCTCGACGCCGGTCGCGCTCTCGGAGAAGAGCGCGAAGTTGACGCCCGCGCCGTCCCAGGTCGCGCCGAGCGGATAGGACTGGCCGGGCCAGATCCGCATGCGCGAGCGATCGAACGCCTGTCGCTTGCGCGGCCGGCGCGGCGCCCTCACCGCCACCCGTCGCCCTCCGGCGCGCAGATCGCGACCGAGTCCGGCGGGAGCTCGACGGCGCCGTCGCGCAGGACCGCGGCCTCGTCCGACGCGAGGAGAAGGCGCGACCGCCCGGCGACGTCGATCGCCCGGCGCGCCGCTCCGAGGTTGCACGCGATCGCGACGTCGCCGCGCTCGGCGACCAGCCAGCGCGCCGCCTCGTCGAAGCGGACGCACGGGAAGCGGCCGTCGGTCGGCCACGGCGCGCGGCGCCGGAGCGCGATCAGCCGGCGATGCCAGTCGAGGAGCTCGCGGTGCGGCTCGCGCTCGCGCTCCGACCAGTCGAGGCGCGAGCGCTGGAACGTCTCCTCCGCCTGCGGGTCCGGCACGTCCTCCGGCGCCCACGCGAACGCCGCGAACTCGCGGCGCCGCCCCTCGCTCACGGCGCGCGCGAGGTCGGGATCGTCGTGGTCGGTGAAGTACAGGAAGGGCGTCGACGCGCCCCACTCCTCGCCCTGGAAGAGAAGCGGCACGAACGGCGACGTCAGGACCAGCGCTGCGGCGATCATCGCGCGCCGCGTGCCGGCGAGGTGCGAGAGGCGATCGCCCTGCGCGCGATTCCCGATCTGATCGTGGTTGTGCGCGAACGCGACGAAGCGCTGCGCGGGAATGCCGATCGGCGTGCGCCCGTGGCGCCGCCCGCGATGCGCCGAGCGCCGGCCGGCGTAGACGAACGCGCGCTCGAGCGCAGCGGCCAAATCGGCCATGCGCCCGAAGTCCTCGTAGTAGCCCTGGCGCTCTCCCGTGAGGAGCGCGTGCACGGCGTGGTGGAAGTCGTCGCTCCACTGCGCCGCGAGGCCGTAGCCGCCGGCCTCGCGCGCGCGGACGAGGCGCGGATCGTTCAGGTCGCTCTCCGCGATCAGCACGAGCGGCCGCTGCTCGCGCGCGGACAGCGCGTCGACCTCCATCTGCAGCTCTTCGAGGACGTGCGTCGCCGACGAGTCGTAGATCGCGTGCACGGCGTCCAGGCGCAGGCCGTCGATGCGATAGTCGCGCAGCCACATGAGCGCGTTGTCGACGACGAAGCGGCGGACCTCGTCGCTGCCGGCGTCGTCGTAGTTGACGGCGTCGCCCCAGGGGGTGCGATGGCGGTCCGTGAAGTACGGCCCGTAGCGCGCGAGGTAGTTCCCGCTCGGGCCGAGGTGGTTGTAGACGACGTCCAGCAGGACGGCGAGGCCACGACCGTGGCATGCGTCGACGAGGCGCTTCAAGCCGTCCGGACCGCCGTACGCGTGGTGGGCCGCGTACAGGTCGACGCCGTCGTAGCCCCAGCCGCGCGTCCCGGGAAACTCGGCGACCGGCATGAGCTCGACGTGCGTGACGCCGAGGTCGACCAGCCGATCGAGGTACTGGATCGCGGAGTCGAACGTGCCGCCCGGCGAGAACGTGCCGACATGGAGCTCGTAGATCACCGCTCCCGCGAGCGGCGGCGCGCGGAATGCGCGGTGCACCCAGGGAAATGCCGCGTGGTCGACCGCGCGCGAAGGGCCGTGCACGCCGGCGGGCTGGCACGGCGAGCGCGGATCCGGGAGCGGCCCTTCGCCGTCCAGGAGGAAGGCGTAGTCCACGCCGGGCGCGGGCGTGGCCGCACCCGCGCTCCACCAGCCGTCCTGCTCCGCAACCATGGCGCGACGACGGCCGGCGCACTCGAGCTCGACGGCACCGGCCCTCGGCGCCCAGACCCGGAGGCCGCTCATCGCGCTTCGCTCGCGCGCTCGAGGAGGCAGACCGGAAAGCGCGCGACGAGGCGCGCCATCTCGACCGCGTCGCCTTCGACGACGTCGCCGGTGAGGACGTCGCGCCACGTGCCGCGGGGCACGCGGACGCGCGTGTCCTCCCAGTCGCCGCCGAGACGGAGGAGGAGGCGCGGGGCGATCGCGATCGCTCCGCCACCGCGCTGGAAGGCGACGACGTGCCCGGCGCGCGCGCCGGTCGCCTGGATCGGCCGATACTCCGCGGTCGGCGCGAAGAGGTCCGGCCGGCGGCGGCGCAGGTCGAGCGCGCGCGACACGAGCCAGAGCTTCGGGAGCCCCTCGTCCGAGCGCGCGAGGACGTCCTCGACGCGCGCGTCCCGGAGCTCCTCGAGCAGGCGGCGGCGCAGCTCGAAGTCGACGGGCCGGCGGTTGTCGGGGTCGACGAGGCTCAGGTCCCAGAGCTCGTTCCCCTGATAGACGTCGGGCACGCCCGGAGCGGTGAGCTGGAGGAGCGTCTGCGCGAGCGAGCTCCGCCGCCCGGGCTCGACGAGCGGCGCGACGAACCGAGCGAGCGCGCGCCGGAACCAGACGTCCGAGAGGATGTCCGAGACGAAACGACGCACGGCCGCCTCGTACTCCGCGTTCTGTCGGGTCCACGAGGTGTGCTCCTTCGCCTCGCGGCACGCCTTCTCCATGAAGCGCTGAACGCGCTCGGACTCGATGGGCCACGCGCCGACGAGCGTCTGGTAGAGCAGGTACTCGGCGTTCGGGTCCGGGCCGGCGTCGCGGCGGTAGCGGCGGTTGTGCTCGGCCCACGAGAACACGGCGTCGCGCCAGGCGTCGGGGATCTCCGAGAGAAGGTGAAGGCGCGCGCGCACGTCGGCGCTTCGCTTGGTGTCGTGGGTCGAGAGCGCGAGCAGCGCCTCCGGCGTCCGGCGCGCGGCGCGCGCGCACTCGCGGTGGAACTGCTCGACGTCGATCCCGAACTGCGACGGGTCGCCGCCCACCTCGCACAGCGAGATGAGCCGGTGGTAGGCGTAGAAGGCGGTGTCCTCGACGCCTTTCGCCATCGCCGGGCCGGAGAGCTGCTGGAAGCGCACCACGAGCTCGCCCTCGAGCGCGCCGCGCTCGCGCAGCTCGAGGATCGCGCGCAGGAACTCGAACAGCTCGGGGTCGAGGTCCGTACGATGCCGCTTCGCCGCCTCGGTCGCCTGCGCGATCCAGCGCCGATCCTCGTCGGTGACGCGTTCCGCCGCGGGCGCGACGTACGTCCGGTAGACCGGGAAGCAGGCGAGCAGCTCGCGCAGCGCCTCGTGGAGCTCGTGGCGGGTGTAGTCGCGGTGGCGGCGGTGGCCCTCGCAGATTCGCACGAGGAGCGCCGTCAAGCGGTTGAGGTCGCTGCCGAGCAGCTCGCTCATCGCGAGGAGCTTCTTGTCGCGCGCGAGCGCGTGCCAGTCGCGCGGCTCGCCGAGGAAGCGCTCGTAGCACTCCGTGAGCGGCCGCTCGCCGTCGGGATCGACGAAGAGCCCGCCGGCCCGCGCGATGAAGTCGTACCCGGTCGTTCCGGCGACCGGCCACGTCTCCCGAAGCTCCTCTCCCGGCTCGAGGATCTTCTCGACGACGATCCACGCCTCGGGCGCGCGCTCGGCGAGGCGGCGCAGGTACACCTCCGGGTCGCACAGGCCGTCGACGTGGTCGATGCGCAGCCCGTCGACGAGACCTTCGCCGACCCAGCGCAGGACGAGCGCGTGCGTCGCGTCGAACACCGGCTCCGCCTCGACGCGCAGGCCGACGAGCGAGTTGATGTCGAAGAAACGACGGTACCCGAGGTCGCGCGCGGCGGCGCGCCAGAACGCGAGGCGGTAGTTCTGGCGCTCGAGGAGCGCGTGCAGCGTCTCGACGTCCCGGTTCACCTCGTCGATCGCCGCGTCGAGCGCGCGTCCGACGCTCGGCTTCTCGTCGAGGAGCAGCCCGAGGCGGCCGCGCAGGTGCTCCCACTCGAGCTGCCGGCGGTGCACGCTCGGGAAGTCGGTCGCGGTTGCCTCCGGAAGCTCGCCGAGCGCGTCCGCGATCTTCCGCAGGTCGTCGTCGCGCGCGATCTCCGCCGCCCGACGCACGATGCCATCGAGCGTGCGCGGACTCACCGGGAACGCGTGGTCGTAGTAGCGGACGCGGACGGCGGTCCCCTGGCGCTCGAGGCGGATCTGCGACGCCTCGAGCACGCGCCCGTAGTGGTCTCCCAGGACCGGCAGCAGCACGACGTTGCGGAAGTGGGCCTCGGGCGGATCCCAGTCGACGTCGAAGAACGCGGCGTAGCGGCTGGCGGGACCGTGCTCGAGCACGTCCCACCACCACGGGTTCTCCGCGCCGGGGATGGCCATGTGGTTCGGGACGACGTCGACCACGTGGCCGAGGCCGTGGCGGCCGAGCTCGCGCGCGAGGCGTGCGTGCGCCGCCTGTCCGCCGAGCTCGGCGCTCACCCGGCCATGGTCGATGACGTCGTAGCCGTGGGTGCTCCCCGAGGCCGCCTGCAGGGACGGCGAAGAGTAGAGATGGCTCGCGCCGAGCGCGGAAAGGTAGCCGGCGACCTCGGCGGCGGCGTCGAAGCCGAAGCCCGGGCGCAGTTGCAGGCGATAGGTCGCGCGCCGCTCCACGTGGTCACGAACGAGGACGTCCCGCACGCGCTCCGCCGCGGCAGCCCGCGCCTCGCCCCGGGCGGGGCAGGCACTTCACGTGCCAACGCTGCGCGTGGATGCCGCGTGCGGCGGACGTCGTTTCCTCTCCGTTCTTACACCGACCGGGAGTCGAATGTGCACTCCTCGGGTCCGCACGCGCGGACGCCCTCGCCTTTGGCGCACGGCTTTCGGCCGCCCAGGCGGACCGGCGCGCGCGCGCCGCATTGCGCGTTGACCCCTCCGGGAGCGTGACGTAGCGTCCCCGAAGCCCGCCCCCGGCCACGGCAGTCACCCGGATCAGATCGCACGGAGACGCCACCTCGGGAGAACCGCGTACGAGCTCGGAAATCGAAGACGCCGTCGTGCGCGTCGCCGCGCGGTTGAACCGCGTCGCGGTGGAGCGCGCGCTGTTCTGGGGCCTCGGTTCGGCGCTCTTCGCGCTCGCCGCAGCCGCCAGCCTCGCCGGCCGTCTTTCGCCGGCGGCCTTTCGCCAGACGGCGGTCGCTCTGGTCGTCGCGGTGGTCGCGATCGCGACCGCGGCCTGGCTGGCCGCGCGGCGGCGCTGGGCGCGGGAGGTCGGCGCGGCGCGCTGGGTGGAGGCGCGCGTCCCTCTCGACGAGCGCCTCTTGACGCTCGTCACCGCATCGCCCGCGGTGCGCGAATCGCACCTCTGGTCGATGCTCGTGAGCGACAACCGGGCGCACCTCGGGCGGTGGGCCGGCTCGCGCCTCGGCATCCCGCGCGTCCCGGGCAACGCGGCGTACGCCGTCCTCGCCTTGGCGGCCGCCCTGGCGTCGCTCGTCCCACGCTGGGAGCCCGGCGAGCCGCCGCCGGAGATGGCCTCGACCGCCGACCGCGACGCCGATCCGTCGCACGAGGTCGATCAGCCGAACCTGGCGGCCGTCGGCGGGACGTTGAACGGCGGGCAGGCGGGCACCGGAGACCGGGGCGACGGCAAGCACCCGCAAGGCGCGACCGTCGTCGCGGCGATCGAGGGCATGCGCGCCGACCTCGCGCGGCGCTTCGACGAGTCGATCGCCGCCGCGGTGCTGAATGCCGGCACGGGCGGCGGCGAGCCGCCGGAAGGCGGCAGCGACGACGTCCAGCTCGCGAAGCGCGCGCCCAACGCCGAGCGCGGCGGCATCGGACAGACGAAGGGCGAAGCCGGAGGTCGGCCGCCCGATGCCTCGCTCGCACGCCTCGAGCAGGGCGACGGATCCGGTCAGCCGGTTCTCGCGCCCGAGGCCGTCGGCGGAACGGGAGCCGGGAAGCCGACCCGCGGCGCAGGGAGCCCGGACGGCTCGGCGAAGGAAGGCGGCAAGGGCAACGACCAGGCCGACGGCGGCAACAAGGCGATGGCGGGCGGCCGCGGCAAGCCCGACGGTCCCACGGTCGCGTCGAAGGCGGACGGCGAGGCGAACGGCGGGACGGGCGGCGCCGGGGCCGGCGCCGGCAAGGCGAGCGCGGCCCTGCTCGCGGCGAAGCCGCTCACGCTCGCGGGCGGCGCGCGCCAGACCGCGCGCTTCGCGCTCACGATCGGCGCCGGCACGCGCGAGGTCGGGCCGGGCGACCAGGACGGCGTTCCGACCCAAGCCCGCAGCCACATCGCCGACGTCGCGCGCGGCGCACAGGCGGCCGACCGCTCCGTGCGCCACGAAGAGATTCCCCCGGAGTACGAGGCCATCGTCAAACGCATTTTCGCGAGGGAGCCATGACCGCTTCGACATCGACCGCCCCCGTCGCCGCAGCCGAGCTGCCATCGCCACAGGAGTTCGCCGACACCTTCGCCGCGCTCGAGCGCGAGATCGGGAAGGTCGTCGTCGGGCATCGCGAGGCGCTGCGCCGGATCCTGGTCGCGTTCTTCGCGGGCGGGCACGTCCTCATCGAGGGCGTCCCCGGGATCGGCAAGACGCTCATCGTGCGATCGCTCGGCGAGGCGCTGAACCTGAGCTTCTCGCGCGTCCAGTTCACCATCGACCTGATGCCCGCGGACATCACGGGCACGCGCATGCTCGAGGAGGGCGATTCCGGCCGGCGGACGATGGTGTTCGTGCCGGGCCCGCTGTTCGCGCACATCGTGCTCGCCGACGAGATCAACCGCGCCACGCCGAAGACGCAGTCGGCGCTCCTCGAAGCGATGGCCGAGCTGCAGGTCACCGTCGCGGGCAAGACGCACGCGCTGCACACGCCCTTCTTCGTGCTCGCGACGCTGAACCCGATCGAGATGGAAGGCACGTACCCGCTCCCGGAGGCGCAGCTCGATCGCTTCCTCTTCAAGGTGCCGCTCTCCTACCCCGAGGTGGAGGAGCTGCGGCAGATCGTGCGCGGGACGACGGGCGCCCAGATGGCGCGCATCTCGCCGGTCTTCGAGTTCGAGCCCGCCCGCCGCATCAACGCGCTCCGCCATCTCGTGCGCGAGGTGATCGTCGCACCGCAGGTGGAGGACTACGTCGCCGCGCTCGTGCGCGAGACGATCCCCGAGGTCACGACCGACGCCCGCGTCAAGCAGTACGTGAGCTTCGGCTCGAGCCCGCGCGGTGCGCAGGCGCTCATCCTGGGCGCGAAGGCCATCGCGCTCCTGCGCGGTCGGGTGAACGTCGCGTTCTCGGACGTCGAGGAGATCGCGGTGCCGGCGCTGGCGCATCGCCTGGTGGTGAACTTCGCGGCGGAGACCGAGGGCGTGACGGCGCGCTCGATCGTCGACCACCTGGTGGAGGCCGGCAAGAAGTGGCAGCGCTGAGCGGAGCCCGGTCGGCGCGCTCGGCGACGGCGGGCGCGACCCGCCTGGTGGACGAGGTCTTCTCGCCCACGGTCCTCGCGGGTCTCGAGCGCGTCCGCCTGCGCGCGAGCCACGCGTCCGGCGAGCGGCCCGGCCACACGCGCGTCCGCGGTCGGAGCGACGTGAGCGGCACCGAGATCGAGCGCCACACCCCGTACGCCCCGGGCGACGACCTCCGCCGCATCGACTGGAACAGCTATGCGCGGCTCGGCGAGCTCCTCACGCGGCGTTTCGTCGCCGAGCGCGAGGTCCCCGTCTGGCTCCTGATCGACGCGAGCGGATCGATGGGGCCGGGCGAGCCCGGCGGGAAGCTCGACATGGCGGCCGCGATCGCGGGAATCGTCGCGACGGTGTCGCTCGCGGGCGGCGATCGCGTCTACCTCGGCGCGGTGCCGGGACGCGGGAGCGCGCCCGCGCGCGACGGCGAGCCGGCGCGCCCGCCCGAGCCGCGCGCCGACCTGGACCGCGTCGGGCCGCTCCGGTCGCGCCGGAGCCTGACGGCGCTGCGGTCGTTCTTGACGGGTCTCACGCCGGCCGCCGGGCAGGCGGACCTGGCGGGCGCCCTCGACTCGGCGCTCCGCGACATCCGCCGCGGCCTCGTCTTCCTGATCTCCGACTTCCTCGTCGAGCGCGCCGCCATCGAGCGCGCGCTCGACGTGATCGGCACGCGCCGCTGCGAGGGCAAGATCGTCCAGGTGCTCTCGCACGAGGACCTCGAAACGTCGTGGCTGCGCGGCCGCGACACGCTCGTCGACCGCGAGACCGGCGAGTCGTTCCGGATCGAGGCGTCGCCGGACACGCTCGCGCGCTACGAGGCGGCGATCGCGAGCCACGTCGAGGCCGTCGCCGCCGCGGCGGGGAGCCGCGCGATGATGAGCGCGCTCACGGTCAGCGACGCGGGGCTGCGCGCGTTCCTGCGCGACGACCTCCGGCGTCTCGGTCTCAAGCTCGTCCGATGACCGGCTTCGGCTTCGAGACGCCCGCCTGGCTCGGCGCGCTCGCGGTGATCGCCCCGCTCGCGTGGCTCTACCTGCGACGGCGGCGGCGTCCGCCCGCGATCGTGTCGAGCCTCGTCGTGTGGCGGACGGTCGCGAAGCGTCTCGTCCCGCGCAAGGAGGCGCGTCTCCCGCTCCTCTTCTTCGTGCAGGCGCTGCTCGTGATCGCGGGCGCGACCGCCGCCGCGGGCCCTTTCGCTTCGAAGCCGAAGCCGCCGGGACCGCCGCGCGATGCGGTCGTCGTCCTCGACGTCTCGGCGAGCATGCAGGCGAAGCTCGCATCCGGAACGCGCTTCGATGCCGCGCGCGACGCGGCCGCCGCGCGCGCCCGTGCGCTCGCGGACGAGGGCCGCCGCATCACGGTGATCGCGGCCGCCCTCCAGCCGCAGCTCCTCGGGACCGGCCTCGGCGGCCCCGAGGCCGCGGACCTCCTGTCGCGGCTCCACGCCGTCGACACCGCGGGAAACCTGACGGCGGCGGCGGAGCTCGCCGCGACCCGCGCCGGCGGGCACGGGTCGGTCGACCTCTTCACCGACACCGCGCTCGACCAGCTCGTGATGAGCCGGGACGCGCGCGCGGCCACGTCGGTGCACCGCTTCGGCGCAGGCGGCACGAACCTCGCGATCGCCGCGGTGCGCGTCGAGACGAACCCTTTCGAGGAGCGGGCGCGGAGCCGCGTGCTCGTGACCGTCCGCAGCTTCGCCGACGAGCCGCGCGCCGCGACCGTCGAGATCGCGCCACTCGATCCGGCGGCCGGGAAGGCGCTGCAGCACCCGGTCTCGCTTGCCCCGAACGCGAGCGAGGTCCTGACCTTCGACGCGGTGCCGTGGTCGGGACCGTTCGCCGCTCGCCTGCTCGGCGGCGACGACCTCCCACTCGATGACGTCGGCTACGGCTGGGTGCCGCCGCGCCGCCCTCTGCAGGTCGCGGTCGTGACGGAGGACCCCGGCTTCGCGCGCGCGCTCGAGTCGCTTCTCAAGAAGGTCGGCGACGCGGTCGTGCGAACGGTCGCGCCGGCGGCCTATCGCCCCGAGGTCGGCGGCGAGATCACGGTCTTCGATCGCACGGCACCCGCCATCCCGCCCGCCGGCAACGTCCTCTACCTCGCGCCGCAGCAGGGAAACCCGGACGTGTCGATCGTCGGCGAGGCGAGCGCGGCGCGCTTCGCCGAGCAGCGCGACCACGAGCTGCTGCGCGGCGTCCAGAACCCCGAGACGCTTCTCTCGGGGCACCTCGTCGGCCTCGCCGCCGGCGGGCCGCTGAAGCCCGTGCTGCTCGGGCGCGCGGAAGGGCGCGAGGCCGCGCTCGCGCTCGCGGGCGACGTCGGCGGCCGCCGCGTCGTCGCGACCGCGTTCGCGATCCGGCCGGGAAGCCTCTCCGATCCCGATGCGCTGCCGGCGATCGTGTTCACGCTGAACGCGGTGCGCTGGCTCTCGCCGACGAGCGACGCCGCCCCGCTGCAGCGAACCGCGGGGGAGCGCTTGCGCGCCGGGTCCGCAGGCGATCCGGCGATCACCCGCATCGTCGGCCCGGGCGGCGCACGCGAGCTCGGGCCGACCGAAGAGGTCACGCTCGAGCGCGCCGGCGTCTACGAGACGGTCGCGCCGGCGCGCACGCGTCCGCTGCTCGTGAGCTTCGTCGACCCGACCGAGTCCGACATCCGGCGCGCGGCGGCGTCCCCCGACGCGCCGGCGGTCGTGCCCGCGGAGCGCGCGGAGGAGCCGGTCGCGACCGGCCCCGCGACCACCGAGATCCCGTACGCGCGCGAAGCGCTGCTCGCGCTCATCGCGCTCATGCTGCTCGAGTGGGCCGTCGTCGCCGCGAGCGCGCGCGCTCCGCGGCACACGAGCGCGGATCCCGATGCGGACGACGAGGCTCCCACCGCGGCTCACGACGCGTCGGGCGGTGCCGCGATCGGCGGCGCGGCCGCGGGCGGGGCGGGAGCCTGACGTGCTGACTCCCTGGTTCCGCATCGGCGACCACGCGATCGCGTTCACCGAGCCGCGGCTCCTCATGCTGGCGTGGGCAGCGCCCGCATTCCTCCTGCTGGCGCTGGTCGCGACGCTGCTCCGGCGCGGCAAGCGGCCGGCGGACGCGCCGCGCGGTGTCGCCCCCGGGATTCCGCTCTGGATCGCGAGCGCGCTCCGCACGGTCGCGTTCCTCGCCGCGGTCGGCGCCGCGAGCGGCGCGACCGTCGTCGAGACCGAGCGCGAGGACCGGATGGCGGTGGTCGCCGTCGCCGACGAGTCGGCCAGCATCAGCGACGACGAGTCGCGCTGGATGCAGGACTGGCTCGCGCGCATGGTCGGCGCCATGCGGCGCGACGACGATCTCTCGGTGCTCACGTTCGGGCGCGACGCTCGCCTCGTGTCCGGGCCGGCCCCGCCGGCGATGCCGCCGCGGGCGCCTTCCGGCGTCGATCGCAGCGCGACCAACCTGATGGCCGCGATCGATTCGGGCGCGAGCCTGGTCTCCGCGCCCGGCAGCGCCATCGTCGTCCTGAGCGACGGCAACCAGACGGTGGGCGACGCGACGGCGGCCGCGGAGAGCGCACGGCGTCGCGGCTTCAAGCTCTTCCCGGTCGTGCCGCCGCGCGCGCAGGCCCCGCTCACGATCGAGCACGTCGCGGCGCCCGATCTCGTGCGCGAGGGCCGCGACCTCCGCCTCGCGGTCGCGATCGCGAACCGCGGGCACGAGGACCTCGAGGCGACTCTGGTCGCGCGCCAGGGCGACCGCGAGCTCGGGCGCGTGCCGCTGCGGGTCGCGCCCGGGCGCTCGGTGGTCGACGCGGAGGTGCGCGCGGGAACGCCCGGCCACTACGCGATCTCGGTCGCCCTCGAGGCGGCGCCCAACGTCGCGTCGGCGCGCGCGCATCGCACGGCCGCCCTGACGGTGCTCGCACGACCGCGGCTCCTCCTCCTGTCGCACGACGCCGCGCTCGAGCCGCTCCTGCGCGAGGCCGGCTTCGACGTCGTGCGCGTCACCCGGCTCGGCGTCGGCGCGGAGGAGCTCGCGCGCTACCACGCGGTCGTGCTCGGCGACGTCGACCGCCGCGACCTGCCGCCGGAGGCGCAGCGCGCGCTCGACGACTACGTGCGCGACTACGGCGGCGGCCTGCTGCTCGCGGCCGGCCGCGGCCTGCTGTCGGATCCGCAGGTGCGCGGCACCACGCTCGAGCGCCTCCTTCCGGTGCGCATCAAGGAGCAGGTGCCGCCGAAGAAGGAGCGCGACACGATCGCGCTCTTCCTCGTGATCGACCGCTCCTCGAGCATGAGCTACGGCGTCGACTCGAACCAGCCGCAGCCGACGCGGATCGACTACGCGCGCCGCGCGGCGCTCGCTCTCATCGCGCAGCTCGGAGACGGCGATCAGGTGGGCGCGATCGCCTTCGACACGCAGACGTCGCTGCTCGCGCCGCTCCAGCCGCTCGCGACCAACCGCGCGCTCCTGAACGACACGATCTCGCGCCTCCAGCCGAGCGGCGGGACCGACTTCAAGGAGGCGCTCGAGATCGCGGCGCGCCAGCTGATCGCGAGCAACAAGCGGACGAAGCACGTGATCCTGTTGAGCGACGGCGCGAGCATCCGGCCGAGCGGCGAGCACGAGCCGCTGATCGCCGCTCTCGCGCGCTCGGGCGTCACGGTCACCTCGATCCGCATCGGCAACGACAAGGACAGCTACGCCCTCGTGAAGACGATCGCCGAGCAGACCGGCGGGACGTTCTACCTGGTGACCGACGCGGTCTCGCTTCCGAACCTGATGATCCAGGACACGCGCCAGCGCGCCGGGCGCGAGGAGGAGCGCCCGCCGGACGAGCGCGAATCGGGCGCGACGTTCCGGCCGCACGTGCGGCACTCGAGCGAGGCGCTCGGCGGCCTCCGCGACGAGGACCTCCCGGCGCTCCAGGGCTACGCCGTCGTCCCGCTCAAGGCGGGCGCGGAGGAATGGCTCGTCACCGAGCACCGCGGCGACCGCGTGCCGATTCTCGCGGGCTGGCAGAACGGGCTCGGGCGCGTGGCCGTGTTCACCGCGGATCCGTCGCACGACTGGCAGGGCTGGGGTCAGGTGCGCCGCTTCTGGTCGCAGCTCGTGCGCTGGGTGGCGCGACCGGAGTCGAGCGACGAGCTGCGCCTGGCGGTTCGCCGCGAGGCGGACCGATCGCTGCTCGCGATCGACACCTACGACACCGGCGCGGGCGGCGAGGTGCGCGTCCGGCTGACCGGACGCGACGGACGCGTGCGCGACTTGACGCCCGCGGCGATCGGCCCGCGGCACTACGAGCTCGCGCTGCCGCCGCTCGACACGATCGAGCCGCGCGTCGTCGTCTCGCTCGCGCGCAACGGACAGAACGTGTTCACGCGCGACGAGTGGCTGCCGAGCGCGGGACAGCCGCAGGAGGCGTCGACCGAGGATCCCGAGGCGGAGCCGAACTGGTCGCTGCTCGCGCAGCTCGCCGAGATCACCGGCGGCGAGGTGAATGCTCCGCTCGCGACCGTGCTGTCGCGCGCTCCCGCAGATCGTCAGATCGCGCTGCCGCTCGCGCCCACGCTCGCGGCCGCGGCGCTCGTGTTCGCGCTCACCGACGTCGCTCTCCGCCTGCTGCTCGCGCGCGCGTCCTAGCAGGCGCGCGCGCCGGCGCGCCGCTCCGGCGCGGCTCGGGCGCCGTCCGCGCAGCATCAACCCGTTGCATTGACTCGAACCCCAGCTATAAGGCTCGGGTTGTCCGCACCCCCCGGGTTCCGCGGGGAATTCAGGAGGATCCATGGCGTACATCATCACACGGCTGTGCCGCGATTGCGTCGACACCGGCTGTGTCGCGGTCTGCCCCGTCGACTGCATCTACGAGTACACGGGCTCGGACCGCGAGAGCTTCCCCAACCAGCTCTACATCCATCCCGACGAGTGCATCGATTGCGGCGCGTGCGAGCCCGAGTGCCCCTGGCAGGCGATCTTCGAGGAGGTCGCGGTGCCGGACGTGTTCAAGGACGACACTCCGCTCAACTACAAGATGATGGAGATGAGCGGCGAGTTCGCGGTGAAGAAGCACGAGAAGAAGGAGCACCCCACCGCGGAGCAGATCGACGCGAACAAGAAGAAGTGGGGGCTCGTCAAGTAGCGAGCGCTCGCCGCGATGATGCGAATCGAGAGGGGCGGGAGCCGGCGGCTCCCGCCCCTCTTCGCGTTCAGCGACAGGGGGCGGGGTTCGGCGTCGGAAGGCAGCTGCACTCCGCGCCCGGGTGCGGCGCTTGCCGCCGCGGCAGCGGCTGCGGTAGGCGTCCGCCGGCATGGCGAGCGCAGCGACCGGTCCGGCGCGGAGCCGCGCGCGCCGCCTGCCGCGCCGGGTCGTCATCCTGGGCTTCACGTTCGCCGCCTTCGCGATCAGCTACATCGACCGCGTCAACCTCTCGGTCGCCGCGCCGGTCATCATGCAGGAGCGCGGCCTGAACGAGGCGCAGATGGGCGCCGTGCTGTCGGCCTTCTTCATCGGGTTCGCGATCGCGCATCCGGTCGGCGGCTGGCTCGCCGATCGCTTCGGCGGAAAGCGCGTCCTCGCCGCGGGTTGCGCCTGGTGGTCGCTCTGGACGCTCCTCACCCCGCTCGGCTGGCCGTCGCTCTTCGCGGTGCGACTGCTGCTCGGAAGCGGTGAGGGCGTGAACACGCCCGCGATGAACAGCCTCTTCGGGCGCTGGTTCCGGCCCGCGGAGCGAACGCGCGCAGTCGCGTTCAACATCTCGGGCATCCAGCTCGGGACGATCATCGGCTTTCCGCTCTCGACCTGGATCATGCTGCGCTGGGGCTGGTCGGCGATCTTCTATGCGTACTCCGTCGTCGGCTTCGCGTGGGTCGCGGCCTGGTGGTGGGTCGCCTACGACCGGCCGCAGGACGATCCGGCGATCACGCCGGAGGAGCTGGAGGGCTTGACGCCTCCGCCGCCGCGTCCGGAGACGCCGTGGCGCGCGCTGCTCGCGGCGCCGCCGGTGTGGGCGCTGCTCTTCTCCACGTTCTGCGTCAACTGGGTGGCGTTCCTGTTCTACAGCTGGCTGCCGACGTACCTGGTGCGGGCGCAGGGGTTCTCCCTGAAGGAGATGGGCGTCTACGCGAGCCTGCCCTACGCCGCATCGATCGTCGGCCTGAACGCGGTCGGCGCGGCGGCCGATCGCGCGATCGCGCGCGGCACGTCGCCGACCGTCGTGCGAAAGGCATTCCTCGCCGCCGGCATGGCGCTCTCCTCGCTGCTCCTCTTCACGCTCGCGGCGCACCACCCGCCGCTCGTCCTGACGGCGCTCCTCTGCCTCCTGCACGCGGTGTTCGCGGCCGGGGCGAACATGGTGACCGTCAACTCGCTCGACCTCGCGCCGCGCCACGCCGGCACCGTCACGGGCCTGCAGGGCCTTCTCGGCAACATCGGCGGCGGCCTCTCGCCCTGGATCGCGGGGCTGCTCGTCTCGTCGACCGGCAGCTGGGAGTCGGTCTTCTACCTCGCCGCCGGCGTCGCGCTCGCGTGCGCCGCGGTTTTCGGGCTCTTCGGGAGCGCGCGCGCGGTCGTGGATTGACCGGCGCGTCGCCGCGCGAGCCGAAGAAATTCCTTGCCGCCTCAACTGGCGCGTGACAGGGTGCGCGCCGACCGGATCGAGGGCTCCCGCCGTCCATTTGCATGCGGCGGATCGTGCGGTCGCAAAACCGGTGTGTGGGGTGCTCTCATCATGCGTAGCCAACGAGCGCGTTTCTTCCTTCTCCTGCTCGTCGCAGCGTCGCCGGCAGTCGCGGCGCCGGAGCGCGCGCTCGCGATCTGCAACCTGATCCCGCCGGCCGAGAAGCTCTTCCCGTCGGCCATGGGGAGCATCGACAGCCCGATCGCAGCTCCGGGTCGGACCGTCGAGATCCACGTCCTCCCCTGCGACGCGACGTCCGCTCGCTTCAGCGAGACGCCGTCGAACAACGCCGTCAAGATCACGTTCATGCCGCCAACCGGGATGAACACCGCGGTGTGGGTCGCCTCGAGCGACGTGACGCCTCTCGACTGCGCGGTCGGCGGTCCGTGCCTCACCCTGGCCGTCAAGATCCCGGACACGACGAGCGTGTTCCCCCCGTACGGCCTCGCGGGCCCTGCGCGGATCGAGGTCACCAATTCCGGTCAGCCCGCCGCCGACGTCTTCACGCTGAACCAGCCCGCGACGACGTGCGACCGCCTGCCCGAGACGGTGTTCCACCAGTTCACGATCCTGCCGCCTGCGAATCCCTTCGCGGGAATCGCGGACGGCTCGGGGACCCGCATCCTTGCGACGCTCGACGGCGACGACAACCTGCTCGTCCCGCTCGACTACCTGGCCGTGTTGCCCGCCGGCGTCGGAGCGCCGATCGCACGCTTCCTCTCCGGCTCGACGGACGTACGAGCCCGCAGCGCGAATCCCGCCCCGATCGTCATCCCGTCGAGCGACTACGTCCGCTCGTTCACGATCGACGGCCGGCCGCTGCCGCCGCTCCTGCGCGTCGACGCGAGCGGACGGGTGCTGTTCGGGACCGCGGACGGAGCGCAGGGGATCCTGCGCATCGCGCGCAACAGCGCCGAGAATCCGCAGCCCCAGGACATCTACGACTTCACCGACCGCCTCTTCGGCGGCAAGGGTCCGATCATCATCGATCGCGTGGCCGACGGCTTCAGCGGGACGAGCGGCGCCGCCGTTCCGCTGCGCGGCTTGCGCTCGTCCGCGACGGCGGTCGGCTTCGCGCGCGACGAAACCCTCGAAGGCGCCGACCTGAACGGCGACGGCGACATGGTCGATCGCATCGTGCAGCTCGTCGACGCCGGCGACGTCACGTCCACCAACACGACGCAGGCGGTCGTCGACGTGCACGCGCACGGCCTCCGGGTGCCCGCGATCGAGTCGGCCGGCCCGCTCGTGGCGTACCTCGAGTCCGAGACCGAGCAGGACGCCGACATCAACGGCGACGGCGACCGGCTCGACGCGGCGCTCCGCGTCTTCCGCCTGAGCGGGATGGGATCTCCCGCGGAGCTCACGCCGACGAGCCCCTCGCTCATCGCGGACGGCGCCGCCGTCGTGAACGGTCGCACCCTCGCGATCTCGAACGGGCTCGTCTTCCACCGCGCGCCCGAGGCACCGGCCGCGCCGGTGGTGACGACGCGCGCGAGCCAGCACACGAACGGCACGGAGGCGAACCGGTCGAGTGGCTCCGAGGGCGGCTGCTCGGCGATGGCCCTTTCCGGCGACGGAAACGTCGTCGCGTTCGAGAGCTACGCGACGAACCTCATCGACGGCGGCACGACGGCGAACTCGGACGTCTTCGTCCACGACCGGCGGACGGGCGTGACCGAGCTCGTGGGCGTCGGCAACGCCGGCGAGCGCTGCACGGTCGGACGCAACGTGTGCGTCTCGGTCTCGGACGACGGGAACCGGGTTCTCTTCTTCACCGGGTGCAGCAACCTCGTTCCGGGCGGCGAGGCGGGAGACCTGCTGATCCGCGATCGCGGCGCGTCGAGCACGATCCGCGTTTCCACGATGGGCGTGGACGGGATGGGACGCGGCAATCAATGGTCCGCCATCTCGGGCGACGGAAAGGTCGTCGCCTTCTCGAACGATCGTCCCGACATCGTCCCCGGCAAGACGAACGGGTGGCGGGACGTCTTCGTCATGGAGGTCGGTAGCAACGCCATCGAGCCGATCAGCATCGATCCCGCCGGTCAGTTCGGCACGCGGGGCGCGAGCGACTTTCCGTCGTTGTCGCGCGACGGTCGGTTCGTCTCCTTTACCAGCGGCAACGATCTCGACGGACAGGGGCCGCCGACGCTCACGGACATCTACGTCCGCGATCGCTGTCGGTCGAACGGCGCGGACGTCCCCGGCTGCACGAAGAAAACGACTCGCGTGAGCGTGGCCAATCCGGGCGGCCAGGGCTACCGGTCGACGGTGTCGGCGGACGGGCGCTTCGTCGCCTTCGAGCACAGCGGCTGCATCGTTCCGGGAACGTGCGGCCCGCCGTTCAACGCCTACGAGGTCTACGTCCGCGACTTCCTGCTCGGGTTCACCGAGCTCGTGAGCATGACGCCCGCGGGGCAGAAGCTGAACGGGCCGAGCGAAGAGCCGGCGATCTCGGCCGACGGCCGATTCGTCGCGTTCCGGAGCGAGGCGCCCGATGCGGTGCCCGACGACGGCAACGGCACGTCCGACGTCTTCGTACGCGATCGGCTCACGGGCAGCACGGAGCGCGCGAGCGTCCGGGCGATCGGTCTCGAAGGCGACGGGCCGAGCGTCGAGCCGCGCATCTCCGCGGACGGTCGTGCAGTCGCCTTCCGCAGCACCGCGACGAACCTCCTCGCGAGCGCCGAGACCGGGGGCATCTGCGCGAACAGCGGACTTCCGGGCACTCCATGCAGCGTCGACCCGGACTGCCCCGTCGTCATGATGATGTCCACGGGACCGTGCGCGGCAGATTCGGACGTCTTCGTCCGCGGTCCCGCGCCCGCCGTGCCGGGCGGCACGGTCCTGCAGGTGTTCGATACGAACGCGCTCGCGCTCCATCCGAATGCGACCGTCGCGGCCGCCGAGGTCGCCGTCGCGGCGGGGCGCGCGCTCGTCCGCACGCCGGACGACGCCGCGCTGCTGTACGAGGGCGGCGACGATCCACCCATCGACCTCGCGCAGCCGGCCAATCGGATCGCACTCTCCGACGAACTCATGGCGGTGACGGAGCCCGGCATCGGTCGCGACGTGCTCGCGGTACGCGACGTGCTCGGGCCCGGCGCGTTCACCGTGACGGGCCTCGGAGCCGACGCGATCGCGGCGATCGGGACGAACGTCGTGCTCGCCACGGTCGAGGCGACCGAGGGCGTCCCCGGCGGCCTGAACGGTGACGGCGACACGCTCGACCGCGTCCTCCGGATCTATCGGCCGAGCGGTACGCCGCAGAAGGTCGAGAGTGGTCAGGCGGTCGACGACTTCGTTGCGAGCGGGCACCTCGTCGCGTTCCGCACGCCGGAAGCGAGCCAGGGTGGTCACGACCTGAACGGCGACGGCGACGCGCTCGACGAGGTCATGCAGATCTACGACCTCGCGACCGAGCCGCCGACGCTGATCTCGACGGGCCAGGCCGCGATCCCGTGCACGCTCGCCGGCTGCGAGCCCGGCGTCGCGTACCGCATCAAGGGAGACTCGGTCGCGTTCCTGACGCGCGAGTCCGATCAGGGCGGCGCCGACCTCGACGGGAATGGAAGCGGCGCCGACGTCGTCGTCCAGGTGTTCAACACGAAGAGCCTTTCCAGCCAGATCTTCAGCTTCACCACCGACCCGGCGGCACCCAAGGCGCCCCAGCCCTTCCCCGACGACGTCCTCGACGACCCGATCCTCTACCAGACCGCGCGCGAGACCCAGGTCGGTCTCGACCTCGACGGCGACGGCCTCGTCACGAGCCGCGTGGTGACGCTCGTCGTCGGCGATCAGGATCGCGACGGCGTCTTCAACGAGTCGGTGAATGCGGACGACTCCTGCGTCGAGGTTTCGAACGCCGATCAGCTCGACAGCGATCTCGACGGAATCGGAGACGCGTGCGATGCCTCGCCGTACTGCAGCTCGTTCACGCCGACGGCGCCGCCGACGGCGCCGGCGAGCGCCGCGGCTTGCCAGAAGGCGATCGGGCGGGCGGCTCGCACCCTTCTGAAGACGCGCGCGAAGGCGATCTCGCGCTGCCTGAAGGACGTCGCCTCGTCGAAGCTCGTCGGGAACGCGACCGCGCTCTGCCGCGGAAGCTTCGTGGGTGACACCGACGTCTTGCCTCGCGACGCCAAGACCGCGACGAAGATCGCCAAGGCGGACGCGACGCTCCGGAAATCGCTCGCCGCGCGGTGTCCGACGCCGACCCTGGCACTGCTCGACACCTGCGCTTCGCCCTCCTCGGCGCCGACCCTGGACTCGCTCGTCTCGTGCCTCGGGCGTACCTACGGCGACGCCGCGCGGACGGTGAGCCAGCTCGCCTACGGAGCGCTCGGCGGCATCTCCGATGCGAAGAAGCGCCGCTGCCAGAGCACCGTCGGCGACGCCGGGCTCGACTACCTGTCGGATCTCGTCAAGACCGTCGGCGCGTGCCTCGATCGCGCGAACGACGGCGACATCCCGGGCGACGTGCAGGCGGGCTGCCTGGGACGCGGCGACGACGTCGGCGGGATGGTCGTGCTGCCGACCGATCCGGGGTCGCAGGTGAAGATCCAGGTGGCGCGGGCAAAGCTGCTCTCGCGCGTCACGCTCGCGTGCCCGGGAAGCATGCTCGCCGATCCGTCGATCACGGCGTGCGGAAACGACCCGGCCGCCGTCGCGAGCTGCCTGCAGTGCTCGCAGTGGCGGCGAGCGGTCGAGAGCCTGCGCGCCGCGTACGGCCCGCAGTAGCCCTCGAGCCTCGGCCGGCCGCACTCGCTGGCGGCGCCCCTCGCTGAGGCCGCCGGCGGCAGCCGGGCCGGTCGAGGAAGGTCCGCGAGCGGCCCGCACGTAACCCGGGTCCAGGGGGGCCGACGGCTCCTCGCGACCGGGGTTCAGGTCCCGGCCGTCGAGCGGTCCGCCGTCGCGGAGAAACTCCCGGAAAATCCGCCTCTTCGTCGAGGAACGTCCGGCGACGGCCTGCGGCACGGGCGTTGCGCTTGCGCAGGGTCAACTGCCGCTTCGAGGCGGCCCAGACCAGCGAGGAGACGACGATGAACACGACCCGCACGCAAGCCACGTCGAAGAAGACCGCCACCCCGGCACGCCGCATCCGCGCGCTCGCGATCGCCGCCGCCATCGCCGGCGTCGCCGCCCCCGCGATCACCGCGACCCCGGCCCGCGCATCGGGCGACGGTTACCGCCTGAACTCGATCGCGCACTACGCGAGCGTCGCCGGCGTGTCCGGTCTGGTCGCTCCGAACTTCGGCCACGGCGCCGTCATCGCGGAGCGCACCGGTCAGATCCACCACCTCCCGCAGGCCGGCTACGGCGGCGACTTCGTCCGGCGGTGGATGTCGAGCCCGCCGGTGGCCGTGGCGGCGTACTACAGCCCCGACGACGGCGTCTCGCACGCAATGGTCGCACTCCGCGACCGCACCCTCCACGAAGTGTACTTCAGCCCGACCTACGGCCCCTTCGACTACAAGGTCGCGACGTTCTCGAAGAGCATCGTCGGGATCGGTGCGTACTACACGCCCGATCGCAACCGGCACACGATCGTCGCTCTCCGCGACGGCACGATCCACGACGTCTACTTCCTGCCCGGGCAGGCGGTGCACGACGTCGTCATCGCCCAGCTCCGCGGCGTGGTCGCACTGAGCGGGTTCTACACCAGCGACGACGGCTTCGGGCACGCGATCGTCGCGCTTCGCGATCGCACCGTGCACGAGCTCTACTTCCGGAACGGCTCCGTCGGAAATGCGCTGCTCCACACCTACCCGACGCGCATCACCGCGGTGGGCGGCTTCTCCTACCAGACGTGGGTCTGGCCGAACGGCAACCCGGTGCAGGTCGAGGAGCGCGACGTCGTCGTCAAGCTCGCCGACGGGACGATCCACGAGATCTGGTTCAACCCGCGCTTCGGCATCGGCGAGGGCAAGCTGAACATCGATCCGTCGATCGCCGCGCCGACGTCGTCGGTCGCCGGCTTCGACGACGGCGGCGGCTTCCCCGCATACGTGTTCGGCACCAAGGACGGGTTCGCCTGGCTCTACCAGTTCGTCGTCGGCTAGCGCCCCAGGGCGACATCGCGAAGAGGCGCTCCTGCGGAACGCCTCGCAACGAAGGGCGAGATCGGGACACCGGTCTCGCCCTTCGTGCGTTCGGGGGTCGCCGTCCATCGGACGGTCTCTCACCTCGGCGGATCGCAACTCCCGTTCAAGGTCCGGAGACGCCAGGTGGCTCCTCGGGTTGCGGCGACCTCCCCGAACGCACGCCGTTTCGCGCCTTTGCTTCGGAAGGCCCCCGGCACGCCCGTTGCGCTCGCGCCCGCCGCGCTCGCGCAACCACGCGCGGCGCAGAAAGGGAACGACGATGACGACGAAGAGACGATGGTGTTCGACGGGAGGGATCGCGGCGCGGCGCACCATGGCCGCCATGATGTTCGCGCTCACCGTGCCGCGGGCCGCTCACGCGCTCGAAGACCCGTGTGCACGGATGCGTGCGCGCATCGAGTCGCGACAGGCCGACTGCCGCACGCGCTGCTCGGAGCGCTCGGCTCGCGCGCAGAAGGGTCGCGCCATCTTCGACCTCACGGGGTGCGAGGATGTCTGTCGCGAGCGGTTCGACCGCTCCATCGGCGCGATGGAGCGGACCGGCCGCTGTCAGAAGGAAGAAGTGCAGGAGCTCGATCTCGGCGACGCAGGCTCGCAGCCGGTCGTCCGCGGCCGCTTCGACACGCCGTTCGGCGAGATCGAGGCCGACCTCCTGGTGGTCGACGGCGAGGCCGTGTTCGAGGGCGACATCGTCGTGGGTGACGTGCCCACGGTGACGGCGTCGCGCGACGGCTCTCCCGGGACCGAGAGCGCCAGGTCGGTCGCCCGCAGCGCGCTCTCCTCGCGCTGGCCGAACGGGACGATCCCGTTCGCCGTGAGCTCGAACCTGCGCGACCCGCGCACCAACGCGATCGACGCCCGCGTCACCGACGCGATGAACCACTGGACGGCGAACACTCCCATCCGGTTCGTCGCTCGCACGACGGAGGCGGACTACGTGGTCTTCCGCAAGCCGAGCTCGAACGTGTGTCAATCCAAGCCGGGCCGGCAGGGCGGCGTGCAGTACATCGACCTCGGTCCCGGCTGCAACACGGGAAGCGCGATCCACGAGATCGGGCACGCCGTCGGCCTCTGGCACGAGCAGGCGCGCTCGGACCGGGACGCCAACGTGATCATCAAGTGGGACAACATCAAGGACGCGATGAAGTCGCAGTTCCAGACCTACGTCGAGCTCGGAAACGACGGGATGAACCTCGACTACTTCGACTTCGACTCGATCATGCTCTACCCGTCGTTCATCACCGACACGAACTTCGTGAAGGACACGTCGAAGCCGGCCATGACCCGCCTCGACGGGACGACGTTCGGAGCGAACCGCACGGCGCTCTCGCGTCAGGACATCGCATCCGTCCGCTTCCTCTACCGGCGGGCCAGCGGCTCGCTCGTGACGGGCGGGCGGGGTTGCGTCGAGTTCAACGGCTGGGTGCCGTGGGATCGGACTCCGATGCGCGTGAACTCGTGCAACGGCTTCCTGCAGCAGCTGTGGACCCCGCGCGAGGGCTACGTCTACTCGCAGTACCCGGGGACGTACGTCGTCGACATGCCGTACGCGACGGAAGGCGCGGGCGTCTGGATCTTCCACCGCTGGGACGGACCGAACCAGCGCTTCGACCTGAGCTCGGTGCAGCTCCGGACGACGGCCGGATACTGCGCCGTCGTCCCGCCGAATGATTGGAAGACCGCGGTCGGCACGTGCGGGCTGAGCGTGGCCGAGGCGATCACCGGCCAGTATTCGAAGCGCAGCTTCACGTTCACGCCGAGCGGAGAGATCAAGACTCCGGACGGAAGGTGCCTCGACGTGATGTACTGGAGCACCGCGAACGGGACGCCGGTCGTCGCGGCGACGTGCCAGGGGGGAGCGAACCAGAAGTGGCGGTTCGGTCCGAGCGGCCAGATCATCGGGTACGGCAACAAGTGCCTCGACGTGCGCGGCTGGGACGATCGCCCCGGAACGGCCCTCCAGATGTGGGACTGCCTGGGCGGAACGAACCAGGCGTGGACGGTGCGCGGCCAGCTCCGCAATCCGGGCACGAACATGTGCTTGAACGCGGGGAGCGCGGCGTCGGGAACGCCGGTCACGGTGTCCGCCTGCAGCTCGGCGTCGGCGGGTCAGAAGTTCGATCGCTTCTAGGCCGCGAAGCGAAAATCGTGTCCGGGACGCGATCGGCGGGCGCGGAGGAGCCGCCTTCTCCTCCTCCGCGCCCGCCGCTGAAGGAGCCTGCGCGTGTCCGAGCTCGGCAACGCGCGCACCGCCGGCCGATGCGTGGTTGATCGCGGACGGCGGATGGGATTTCGTCGCCGCAGGGAGGCCCTTTGCCGAGCAGTCCTCGCTTTGCGGAACGCGTGCCGAAGGGCGTCTGGCCGATGGCCATCGCCATCGCCGGAGCGGCCGCGCTGCTCGCGGCCCGGACCACCGCGACCAGCCTCGATTGGGTGGGTCGCGTCTTCCCCGGGTTCATGGTCATCGAGAACCGGGTCATCGCGGCCATCGGTCTTCCGAGCTGGAACGGCGCGCGGGTCGAGAACCTGTACCTTCACGAGCTCGTCTCCGTCGACGGCCGGCCGCTCGCGAGCGCCGACCAGCTCGCACGCGACATCGCTCGACGGGCCCCCGGGACGCCCGTCCGCTACGAGATCCGCCGCCACGGCGACGATCGCGAGGTGACGATCGCGACGCAGCGCTTCGAGCGCGCCGACTGGACGATGCTGTTCGGCGTCTACCTCTGGAACGGCGTCGTCTTTCTCGCCGCCGGGCTCCTCGCGTGGTCGTTGTCGCCGCTCCGCCCGCTGCCGCGCGCCTTCCTCGCCTTCGGCGCGAGCTGCGCGCTCTTCCTCTTCACCGCAATGGACCTCTACGGTCCATGGACCTTCTTCGACCTTCACCTGCTGTCGGAGGCGCTGGTACCGGCGGCGGGCTTGCAGCTGCTCCTGCTCTTCCCGGTCGAGCACCGGCTCGCCCGCTGGCGCTTCGCAGGCTATCCGATCGCGCTCCTGCTGTTCGCGCTGCTCGAGGTCTTCCGCGACCGTCCGGCGCCGTTTCTTCGGGTCTTCGACGCGTGCGCTCTCTACCTGTCGGGCGTGAGCCTCTTCTTCGGGCTCCGCCAGATCCTCGAGTACCGGCGCGCCACGTCCGCGCTCGCGCGCCAGCGCGTCCGGGTCGTCACGCTCGGGACGGTGTTCGGGCTCGCGCTGCCGGGCCTCATCGTTCTGGTGTCGCTCGCGCTCGGCCGGGGGCTCGGCATGAACGCGATTGCCTTTACCTTCTTCCTGTTCCCGGTCGCGCTCAGCTACGCGATCGTCAAGCACGACTTGTTCGAGATCGACGCGATGGTGAAGCGCGCCGCGTACTACCTCGTGCTCACCGGTGCGGTCGGCGTGCTGTACGCGGGCGGGCTTCTCGTGCTGAACCTCGCGCTCCAGTCGACCGGCCTCGCGCGAACACCGGCCGTTCTGGCCGCGTTCACCGTCGCGGTCCTCGTCGCCTTCAACGCGCTCCGGTCCAGGTTGCAGGGATTCGTCGACCGCGTCTTCTTCCGGACCCGGTACGACGGCGCGCGGGTGTTGGCCGAGGTCGGCGAGCAGCTGGCGTCGGCGCTGCGACACGACGAGATCTCGGCGCTGGTGCATTCGGCGCTCGGCGACGCGATTCCGAACCTGGGAGTGCGTCTCTTCTTCACGACGGACGAGGACGGCCGCGTGCGCGAGATCGCGACCGGCATCGAGATGGATCCGGGGCTCGCGGCCGCGATCGCGCCGGGACGGATCCTGACCGTCGACGATCCCGCCGAGCTCTTCGCGAGCGACGACGTGCGGCGCTCGGTGCGCGAGGCGCTGCGCGGCCTCGGCGCCGCGGTCGCCGTGCCCATGCGGCTCCGCAATCGCACGGTCGGCGTGCTGGCGATCGGAACCAAGCGCTCCGGGCTGTTCTATACCGCAGGCGACGCGCAGTTCCTGCTCGCGCTCGCGCATCAGACCGCGACCGCGCTGCAGAACGCCGCGTCCTACGAAAAGCTGGTCTCGCTCAACGCGGAGCTGGAAGACCGCGTCGCCCAGCGCACGTCGCAGCTGAGCGCCGCGAACGCGGATCTCGCCGGTTCGAACGCCGAGCTCGAGCGCGCGTATGCGGACCTGAAGGCGGCCGAGGTGCAGCTCGTACAGAGCGCCAAGATGGCCTCGCTCGGCCGGCTCGCGGCCGGCGTCGCGCACGAGATCAACAACCCGGTGAGCTTCATCGCGTCGAATCTCGAGCCCCTCCGGTCGCGGCTCGACAGGGCCGCGGCGTCCCCGGACGACGCGCCCCGGCTCCTCGGGCAGGCGCGAGAGTTGCTGGACGTCATGGCGAAGGGGGCGGAGCGGACGATCGCAGTGGTGCGCGACCTGCGGAGCTTCTCCCGCATCAACGAAGCGCGCCGGAAGAACGTCGATCTCCGGGAAGGGCTCGACGTGACGATCCGGCTCCTGGAGACCCGCTGGCGGGACCGGATCGCGATCCGGCGCAGCTACGCGGACGTGCCTCCGGTCGAGTGCGAGCCGAGCCAGATCAACCAGGTCTTCATGAACCTGATCGCCAACGCATGCGACGCGATCGACGGTGCGGGCGAGATCTTCGTCGACGTCGCGGAGCGCGACGCCGCGGTCGTCGTCGCCATCCGCGACAGCGGTCGCGGCATCCCGCGCGAGCAGCTCGAGCGGATCTTCGACCCGTTCTTCACGTCCAAGGACGTGGGCGAAGGCACCGGGCTCGGGCTCGCGATCGTCCACGGCATCGTCGCCGCGCACGGCGGCCGCGTCGAGGTCGACAGCGCGCCGGGAGCCGGCTCCACCTTCCGGGTTTTTCTGCCGTGTGTGCCCGCGGCGCGACAGGTCTTGTCCTCCGGCGCCCCGGCACGCTATCCGGCGGCGCCGGCCGACGGGCCGCGATCGGCCGCGCCGGAAGCGCCGACGACGACGGGCCCACGCACCTGAGCGACGCGAGGCGCCGCACGGAGATCCGATGCCAGAAGTCGACTACTCTCGATACCCCGTTCTGGTGGTCGACGACGAGACCGACATCCTGACCTCCATCAGGATCAGCTACGGCGAGGAGTTCCAGATCCTGTGCGCCGACGGCGGCGCGAGGGGTCTCGCCTTGCTCGAGGAGAACGACGTCGCGGTCGTCGTCGCCGACCAACGGATGCCGGGGATGGCGGGGGTCGAGTTCCTGGAGCGCACCATGGCCGTCCGTCCCGACCTCGTTCGCATCATCTTGACCGGCTACGCCGACATCGACGTCCTGATCGACGCCGTCAATACCAGCCGGATCTACCGGTACGTGACGAAGCCGTGGGACCACCAGGAGCTGCGGGTCACGCTGAAGCGGGCGATCGAGACCTACGTCCTCGAACGCGAGAACGCGCGCCTCGTCGAAGAGCTGGGGCGCGCGAACGAGCGCCTCGCGGGGGAGAATCGGTACTGGCGCGAGCGCGATTCCCGCGAGCACGAGTCGAGCGGGATCATCGGCGGCAGCGCTCGCATGCGCGATCTCGAGCGGATGATCGCGAAGGTCGCGAACGCGCCGACGACCGTGCTGGTGGAAGGCGAGACCGGTACGGGAAAGGAGCTCGTCGCACGCGCGATCCACGCCCAGAGCCCCCGGCGCGACAAGCTCTTCGTCGCCGTGAACTGCGCCGCGCTTTCGGAAAACCTGCTCGAGAGCGAGCTCTTCGGCCACCGCCGCGGTGCGTTCACCGGCGCGCTGTCCGACAAGAAGGGGCTCTTCGAGGTGGCGCACGGCGGAACGCTGTTTCTCGACGAGGTGTCCGAGACCACACCCGCGCTCCAGGCGAAGCTCCTGCGCGTCCTGCAGGAAGGCGAGATCCTCCCCGTCGGTGAGACCCGTCCCAAGAAGATCGACGTCCGGGTCGTCGCCGCGACCAACCGAAAGCTCGAGGACGAGGTGCAAGCGGGTCGCTTCCGGCAGGACCTCTACTACCGTCTGCGGGTCTTCCCGCTCAAGGTGCCGCCGCTCCGCGAGCGACTCGAGGACGTCCCTGCTCTCGCCCGCCACTTCGCGGACCGCCACGCAGTTCGACTCGGGAAGCGCGTCGCCGGGATCTCGGCGCGCGCGATCGAGCTTCTCCGTCTGCACGCCTTTCCGGGCAACGTGCGGGAGCTCGAGAACGAGATGGAGCGCGCCGTCCTGCTGACGGAGCCGGGGGAGGAGATCACGGCGGCGGCGCTTTCGGACGCGTTCGAGGACCTCGACGGGAATGGCGAGCCCGCGCGTGACGACACGGCCGACGCGCACCGTGCGCGCGCCGAGGCGTTCGCACGCAGCGAGGTACAGGCGGCGCTCGATCGGCACCGCGGCGTACGCACCCGGGCCGCCGAGGAGCTGGGCCTCACGTACCACGGCTTGCTGAAGCGGATGCGCCGGCTCGGGATGATCGAATGACGCCGCCGCGCTCTCGCCGCGAGTGAGCGCGCTGGACGTCGCGGCGGCGCGCCGCGGGGTGCTCGTCGTCGCCTCGGCGGCACTTCATGCGCTCGCCCTGCCGCCCTGGGACGCCTGGCCGCTCGTCTGGGTGGCGCTCGTTCCGCTGTTCCTCGCGCTGCGGGGAGCGACGGTGCGCGGGGGGTGCGCGATCGGCTTCGCGTGGGGCGTCGCGGCCATCTGGGCGATCGCGTACTGGGTGCCGCCGGCGATCGCCGCCTACTATGACCAGCCGCTCTGGGCGGGGCTCTTGCTGGCGATGCTGTCCGCGATCGTCGTGCTCGGGCTGCCGATGGCGGTGTACGGCGCGTGGGCGGCCGCGGTGCTCCCGCGGTGCAGCCCGACAGGGCGGTGCCTCGCCGCGGCTGCGATGTGGGTCGCCGTCGAGCTCGTCCGGGCGCGCGCCCCATTCGGGAATCCGTGGCTTCTCTTCGGGTACGCGTTGCTGCCGTACCCCGCGCTCTCGCAAGCCGCGGACGTCGGCGGCGTGTTCCTGCTCTCGTTCGCGTGCGTCCTCGCGAACGCCGCGATCGCGGAGCTCGTCGGTGCGCTGGCCGCGGGCGGCGCGGCACGCACCGCGGCGTGGTGGCCCACGGCGAGCGCGGCCGCAGTGCTGGCCGTCGCCGCGCTCCACGGTCGCGCCCGCCTCGCGACCGCCGATGCGCCGCACGGCGATCCGGTCGCTGTTTCGGTCGTGCAGGCGAACGTCGATCCGTCCGCGCACTGGCGAACCGAGGACTATGGCCGCGATCTCGACCGCTACCTACGGCTGTCGGGCGCCGCATCCGGGCACCCGCGCCTGCTGGTCTGGCCCGAAAGCGCGCTCACCTTCTTCGTCGATCGCGAGCCGGCCTACCGGAGCGCAATCGCGGAAACGCTGCGCGCCGCCCTCGACGGCGACCTTTTGACCGGCGGACCGCACGCCGTCGAATCGGCCGGACGGCCGGCGTCCTACTTCAACTCCGCCTTCCACCTCGGGCCGGACGGCGAGGTCCGCGCCCGCTACGACAAGGAGCGACTGCTTCCGTTCGGCGAGTACTTCCCTTGGCCTTCGCTCGACTTCCTGCGCCGGCGCTTCGGCCACGTCCGCGAGTTCACGCCCGGCGTCGAGACGCATCCGCTCGAGACGCCGGCCGGAAAGCTCGGTGTCGCGATCTGCTTCGAGGCGATCCTACCCGGAGTCGTGCGCGACCGCGTGCGCGAGGGCGCGGAGGTGCTGGTCAATCTCTCGAACGACGCCTGGCTCGGGGCGGGAGCCGGCCCGGCGCAGCACTTCGCGATGGCGCGCCTGCGCGCGATCGAGCATCACCGCTGGCTCGTGCGAGCGGCGCCGACCGGCATCTCGGCGTTCGTCGACCCGGCCGGGCGGATCGTGCGGCAGACGCGCCCTCAGGCGGAAGCGGTTCTCGACGGAACCGTATCGCCGTCGCGCGACACCACGTTCTACGGCGAGCACGGCGACCTGTTCGCGTGGGGGTGTGTCGCCGCGGCCGGCGCCGCTACGCTCGCCGCCCTTCGCCGCGCTCAGCCGCCGCGCGTCGCCTCGGAGTAGATCTTCGGCAGCTCGTGCGGCAGCGAGGCGATGTCCTCGATCACCATGTAGCGGCTCGCGTCGCACATCTCGCGCAGGTAGTCGTGGCCGGCGCGGTCGACGGTGATGCAGAAGGGCTGCACGCCCGCCTTCATCGCCTCGCGCAGCGCCATGGTCGTGTCGCGGAGGCCGTAGACGTTCGAGCGGCGATCGTCGCCGTAATCGAAGTCCTGCGGGAAGCCGTCCGAGAGCAGGATCAGGTGCTTCGCGCGCGAGGCGACCGCGCGGAGCTTCGCGGTCGCCTGCCGGAGGGCCGCGCCCATGCGCGTCGAGCGCTGCGGCTCGATCGCGCCGATGCGCGCACGCACCGCCTGGTTGAGCGGCTCGTCGAACGACTTGACGTCGAAGAATTCCACGCAGTCGCGGCCGTGGCCGGAGAAGCCGAAGATCGCGTAGAGGTCGCCGATCTCCTCCAGCGCCTGCGCCATGATGACGAGCGCCTCCTTCTGGATGTCGATGATGCGGCGCGCACGCGGCCGGGCGCGGATCGCGAGCGCGACGTCGGGGTCGGCGTCGCCGGGGAGCGGCGGCGAGACCTCGGTCTCCTCGTCGGTGGAAGCGGACATGTCGAGGAGGAAGAGCGTCGCGACGTCCCGCTCCTCGCGCTGGCGCGCGGTGTACAGCTTCGGCGACGGCGTGCGGCGCGCGCGCCGGTCGGAACGCGCCATGACGGCGGCGTTCAGGTCGAAGTCCTCGCCGTCGAGGAGGCCGTGGATGACGCGGTAGCCCTCTGGCTTGACGCGCTGGAACTGCCGCCGCACCTCCGGAAGCATCTCGACGTAGCGCGCCAGCGTGCCCGCGAAGAAGCCGCCGTCGTCGCCGTCGAGCGACACCTCGTGCACCTTGCACCACTGGTGGCGATAGTCGCCGATGACGTAGTCCCACTCGTCGACGAGGTACACGCCGCGCGCCTTCCGGCCGTGGCGCGCGAGCGCGATCGCCTGATCGACCGCGGCGCTCGGCGAGCGCGGCTCGCGCTTCTCGTGCGGACCGCCGCCACCCGTGAGACCGGCGACGAAGAGGCCGATCGCGTCGATCGGCCCCTCGGCGCGCATGACCGTCAAGTCGGGGCGCTGCTCGAGGTAGGCGCGGAGGAGGTCCGGGTCGATCGCGCTGCCGGGCGAGGTCTCCTCGCTGCGCTGGCCGGCGGCGTCGCGCAGGTCGGCCTGGCGATCGGGATCGCGGTCGGACGAGGTGGGCGCGCCGGGTCTCGCCTCGTCCTCGTGCTCGAGCACGTACGACAGCATCAGGTCCTCCTCGAGGAAGCTCTCGAGGCCGTAGATCGGGATGAGCTCGCCCGCCGCGAGGCGATCGCAAAGGACCTCGAGCGCGCGCGCGCTGTCGTACACGGTCGCGACGCCGCCGGCGGCGCGGTCGGCGAGCGCCGCGAGCGGCTCGCCCCACGGCGGCGCGAAGGCGACGCGGGCGCGATCGCCGCCGAGAGCGAGGTAGAGGACCGCCGCCGGTGCGCCGCCGACCGGATCGGGCCGGTCGAGCGGAAAGACGCGCCGACGGAGCCACGCGACGTCGGCGACGAGCCCCGGGTAGCGCCGGGCGAGGAGCGGCATCGCGCGCACCGCTTCGAGGTGCGCGAAGAGGCCGGCAGCGACCTCCGGCTGCGCGAAGCGCCGGTAGAGCTCGGAGAGCCCGTCGGTCGCGCAAGCCGTCGACGCCGGCGCCGCGGCGGCCGCGACGTTCGCATCCGCCGGCGAAGGCCCGCCCGCGCCTCCCGACTCGTCGAGCCAGCACGCGATCTCGAACGAGCGCGTGCCGAGCTCCTCCCAGACGGTCGCGAGCGTCGCCTGCAGCTTCTGGAGCGTGAAGTTCTCTTCCCAGGTCGGGAACACGTCGGTGCGCGCGCTCACCGGAATGCTCGCCGCGTCGAGCGAGATCGGCGAGAAGAGCCCGCCCGCGTCGCTGGGAGCGATCGCCGGGCGTGCCTTCGTGAGGAGGTGCAGGTAGCCGCGGAGCGTCGGCTCGGAGTCCTCGAGCAGGACCGCGACGTCGTGCCGCCGGAGGAACGCCCGCGCGCCGCGCGACTCGAGCGCGAAGAACGCGAGCGCCGCCGCCGGCTCGGGATCCCGCAGCGCGAGCCCCTTCTCGACGAACGCCGCCAAGTTGTCGCCGAAGCCGACCGCGTCGCCGACGCGAAGCACGGATCGCAGGTAGCGCGCGGTCGCGGTCGGCAGGTCGCGCGCGATCCGGCGCGCGAGCTCGAGGACGCGCGTCCGCACCGGCGGCGGAACGCGCCGCAGGACCGGCCCGACGACCTCGATGCAGTCGACGAGCGCCTCGGGCGCGCCGACGAGCGCGCGCGCGAGGTCGAGGACGGCGGCGCGGCTGGCGCGCGGCATGCGCGCGAGCTCCGCCGGGAGGCGCGCGAACACCCGGCCGCCCCGCTCGCGATCGCGCGCCGCGAGCCGAGCGGCGACGGCGATCGCCGCCGCGAGATCGGAGTCGGCGAGTCCCGGAGCCTCCGGAAGCCGCCCTGCCGCGTCGCCGGCGCGGCGGGCGCCGAACGCGGCCGCCTCGCAGTAGTCGGCCCACGCCTCGATCACCGGCCCGCCGTGGCGCGCCAGCGCCGCGCCGCTCGACGACGCGAATCGCTGCACGACCGGGTCTCCGCCGTGGCGAGCGGCGAGGCGGGCGATCGCCGCCGCGGCCGCGAGCAGCTGCGCGGACAGATCGTCCCGCGCGTCGCGTGCCCCGCGCGCGTCGCCGCGGACGACGAGGGCGGGCAGTGCGCTGGCCGCGAAGCTCGAGGCGGCGCGTGCCGACGCCTGCGCGATCGCCTCGGCGGCCTCGCACCAGGCCGCGAGGTCGGCCGGGCGAAGCGCCGCGACGTCGGGAAGCGCGAGGCCGACGAGCGCCTGCGTCGCCTCCCGCCCCGCTCCCTCGATCCGGACGAGCCGCCGCATGGCATCGGCGTACGCGGAGACGACGTCCGGCGGCAGCTCGCCGGCGAGCGACTGCGCCGCCGCCCGCAGGCGCTCGGCGAAGCCGGGGCTCAGGTCGCCGAGCTCGGCGGCGAGGGCCACCAGGCTTCCGCCGTCGGCGCGCGCGGCACCGCTTGTTCGGTCGCTCGGCATGAGGGATCGCTTCGGACGGCGGGCGCCGCGCGGACGGCCGCCGCGCGGGCGTCCGTCGCCATGCAGTCCGGCCGGCGGCCAATTAACCATACGTCCGCGGGCGACGACATACGCGGGTCGATCTTCACGACCGCGGCCGCCGACGGCGGAGGGAGCGACGAATGGATCTCGCACTGGTGGCGATCGGGCTGGTGGTCGGGGCGATCAGCGGCATGGTCGGCGTCGGCGGCGGCATCCTGCTCGTGCCGGCGCTCGTCTACCTGCTCCGCTTCTCGCAGCACGAGGCGCAGGGGACGTCGCTCGCCGTGCTGGTGCCGCCGATCGGCATCTTCGCGGCGCTCGAGTACTACCGGCAGGGGTACGTGCGCCTGCCGGTGGTCGGCTGGGTCGCGGTCGGGTTCGCCGGCGGCGCGCTCGCGGGCGCGCTGATCGCGGGTCAGCTTTCGGGCACCGCCCTCCGGCGCGGGCTCGGGGTCCTGCTCTTCTTCATCGCGCTCCAGATGCTGTTCTCGGAAGAGCGCGCGCGCTTCCAGGCGGTGCTCCCGATCGCGATCGCGACCGGCGCTGCCGGCGCGCTCGCCTGGGTCGAGCACAGGTTCGGCTTCGGCCGTCGAGCGCGCCGCCGCCTCGTGCACTGGATCCGGAGGAACCGTCCGCCGCGGCCGCTCGGGGGGGACATCGAGTACCACATCTGAGCGCGGCGCCAGGATCGCGCCGCGCGGTCTCCGCCGCCTACTTCTTCGTCCTCGCGAGCGGCGGCGCCTTCATCCCGTACTTTCCGCTGTACCTCGCATGGCTCGGCCTCGCCGGGCCGGAGATCGGCCTCGTCCTCGCAGTGAACCCGGCGGTGCGATGGACGGGCGCGATCCTGTGGGCCTATGCCGCCGATCGCTGGCGGGTCCGGCGCCGGCTTTTGATCGCAGCCGCGATCGGCAGCACGGCGTCGCTCGCGACGCTGCTGATCGCGCACGACTTCGCGCACGTCGCCGCCGCGTGCGCGGTGATCGCGTTCCTGTCCGCGCCGCTCATCCCGCTGACGGATGCGACGGTCGTCGACCACCTCGACCTCCTCGGCGGCGACTACGGCCGGGTGCGCGCGTGGGGATCGGTCGGGTTCGTGGGCGGCTCGCTGATCGCCGCGGCGGTGCTCGGCCGGTTCGAGGCGTGGGTCGTGCCGTGGCTGCTGATCGCGCTTCAGATCGGGCTGCCGTTCGCGGTCGCCCAGCTGCCGCGCGCGCAGTTCGGGCACGCGTCGGAGTTCCGCGCACCGTGGCGGCTCCTGAACGCGCCGCTCGCGGCGTTCCTCGCGAGCTCGTTCCTCTTCCAGCTGAGCTCGGGCGCCTGGGGCGGCTTCTTCGCGGCGTACTGCCGGGCGCGCGGCTTCTCCGAGGCCGTGCCGGGCATCGCGTGGGGCTTCGCGGTCGCGTCCGAGGTGGCGACGCTCTACTTCGGGCGCCGGCTGCTCGCTTGGCTGTCGCCGCCGGATTTGATGCTCGCCGTCCTGGCCGTCACCGCGTCGCGCTATGTGCTGACGGCGGGCGCGAAGAGCGAGATCGCGGCCGTCCTCCTGCAGCTCGGGTACGGCCTCGGCTTCGCGGGCTTCCATCTCTCCGCGCAGCAGCTCCTGGCGCGCCTCGTCCCCCAGCGCAGCACGACCAACGGCCAAGCCCTCTACGGCTTCGTCTCCTTCGGCCTCGGCGGCAGCCTCGGCTTCGTGCTCGCCGGATCCCTCGTCGACCGCCTCGGCCCACCCGGCCTCTTCGCCTTCGAGGCCGCGCTCGCCGCGGCCGCGATCGTGCCGACGCTTTGGCTGCGGTCGCTCCTGGGTCGTGCCCCAGCTCGCTAGACCGGCCTATCGCCGATGATGGTGACGCGCTCCATCACTCGCCGCTTCGGCCAGTAGTCCGACGCGGCGTAGTGCTGCACGGCGCGGTTGTCCCAGAGCGCGAGCGAGCCCGGCTCCCATCGGAATCGGCACTGGTACTCCGGGACGGCGGCCTGCTGGCAGAGGAGCCGCAGCAGCGACTCGCCGTCCGCGCGCTCGAGGCCGACGAGATGGCTCGTGAAGCCGCCGTTGACGAAGAGCGTCCTCCGGCCCGTCTCCGGGTGCGTGCGGACGACCGGATGCTCGGCCGGCGGGTACTCCTCCTGCTTCTTCTTGAGCTCGTCCGCGCTCAGGTAGCGACCGAAGGTCCGCGTGAAGTCGTGCACGGCCTTCATGCCGTCGATGCGCTGCTTGACGTCGTCGGACAGGCCCTGCCAGGCGGCGTTCATGTCCGCGAAGAGCGTGTCGCCACCGACGTCTGGCACCTCGACTGCACGCAGCAGCGATCCGAGCGACGGCTCGAGCCGCCACGTGACGTCGGCGTGCCAGACGTTCTCGTAGCCGCCGATCGCCTCGCTCTTCTCGAACACGATGACCTCGGGAGCGTCGTTCCGGCTCGGCAGGAACGGGTGGACCTCGAGGTCGCCGAAGCGGCGCGCGAAGGCGGCCTGCTGCGCGCTGGTGACGAACTGATCGCGGAAGAACACGACCTTCCAGTCGAGGAAGGCGCGCTTCACGTCGGCGAAGGTCTCGTCGTCGATCGTCTCGGCGAGCGAGACGCCGCCGATCTCCGCCCCGATCGTCGGCGACAGCGGCCGGACCGAGATCCGGTCGTAGCGCTGTGCGGCGAGCTTCTCCGCCTCGTCGCGAAGGAACGGGCGAGGACCGGCGTAGAACCTTGCCATGTTGTGCTCCGAGCGCGACGGGCGAGGAATTCAGCGCGCGCCGAAGACGAGATCACACGCGCCTCGGCCGCACAACCGTTGCAGGACGGGTGGAGGGCCCGTCTTAGAGCGGCTTGGCGTTCAGGGCTGTCATCCCGCCGTCGACGACCAGCACGGCGCCGGTCACGTACGACATCGCCGGCAGAACGAGGCTCAGGATCGCGTGGGCGATCTCCTCCGGGTGCCCGTAGCGCTTCAGCGGCACCTTCCGGCGCGCGAACTTCTCCTTGTCGGGCTCGGCGATCGCCGCCGTCATGCCGGTCCGGATCGGCCCCGGGCAGATCGCGTTCGCGGTGATGCCGCGCATCGCGACCTCGACGGCGAGCGAGCGCGTGAGCCCGATCACGCCGTGCTTCGCCGCGGTGTACGCGCTGATGAGCGGCGTCGCGCCGAGCGCCTCGGTGCTCGCGATGTTGACGACGCGACCCTCCCCGCACTTCTCGAGGTGCGGCAGCGCCTCGCGGATGACCCGCATCAGGCCCGTCAAGTTGACGTCGAGCGTGCGACGCCAGGCCTCCTCGTCGCCGAACACGGACGGCATGCTGACGCCGGCGCAGTTGACGAGGATGTCGATCGAGCCGAGCGCCGTGGCGATCTCGGCCACGACCCGGCGGACGCCCGCGTCGTCCGCGACGTCGAGCACCCACCCGCGCAGGTCGCCGCCGCCGGCGCGAGCCTCCTTTTCCAGGCTTCGCAGGCCCGCTTCGCCGACGTCCGCGGCCGCGACGCTCGCGCCCTCGCCCGCGAAGAGCGCCGCGGTCGCTCGGCCGATGCCGCTCGCGGCCCCGGTCACGAGCGCGCGCTTTCCGCGAATGGAACGGCTCTGGGTCATGCTCGCGTCCTCGCCGACGTGCCTACGCCGGAAAAAGAGCGCTCACGAGCTCGCCGACCGAGCGCAGCATCTCGGGGTCGTCGGTGAGGGCGTTCGTGACCGCGACGGTGCACGCCCGCCGGGGCGCGAGGCCGCGCGACACGAGCTGGCCCGCGTACACGAGGAGCCTCGTGCTGACGCCCTCGCCGAGACCCGAGCCGCGCAGCGTTCGCACCTTCTCGCCGAGCGTCGCGAGCGCGAGCGCGACGTCCGCGTCGACGCCGCTCTCGTGCCGGATGATCTCCGCCTCGCGGTCGCGTGGCGGGTAGTCGAACTCGAGGCTCACGAAGCGCTGGCGGGTCGAGTGCTTCAGGTCCTTGAGGACGCTCTGGTAGCCGGGGTTGTACGAGATGACGAGCAAAAAGTCGGGGTGCGCCTCGACGATCTCGCCGCGCTTGTCGATCGGCAGGATGCGGCGATGGTCGGTCAGCGGATGGATCAGGACGATCGTGTCCTTGCGCGCCTCGACCACCTCGTCGAGGTAGCAGATCGAGCCGCGGCGGACGGCCTGGGTGAGAGGCCCGTCGATCCAGACCGTCTCGTCGCCCTGGATCAGGTAGCGTCCCACCAGATCGGATCCCGTCAGGTCCTCGTGGCACGCCACCGTGATGAGCGGCGGCGTCCCGGGAGCGCGCTCGGCGCGGCGTGCGCCGCGCGGCGACTCCTCGCGCGGCGCCGCGGGCCCGAGCAGGCGATGGGCCATGTACTCGATGAAGCGCGTCTTTCCGCAGCCGGTCGGGCCCTTCAGAAGGACCGGCAGCCGGCAGCTGAACGCAGCCTCGAAGATCTCCACCTCGTCGCGAAGCGGGAGGTACCAGGGCGTCGAATCGTGGTCGGGCATCAGATCGGAAGTTGTGCCCCGGATGACGGAGCGAGGGAAACGCTTCCCTCGCCCGGAGCTTTAGTGAATGCCCGGAGCGGGGGTCAGGCTCACCGGGTCGACGCCGAGGATGCGGAACGCGCTCTTCCACAGGTCCGTCGCCGGCGTCTCGAAAACGAGATCGACGTCGACCGGAATGTTGAGCCACGACGACGCGGTGAGCTCCGCGTCGAGCTGTCCGGGACCCCAGCCGGCGTAGCCGAGGATCAGGCGGCTCCGGTCCGCCTCGCACTCCCGCGGATCGCCCGCGAGGATCCGCTTCAGGAGGGCCTGCGAGCTCGACATGTAGATGCCGTCGCAGACCTCGAAGCCGTCGCCGTCCTGGGGCGCGTTCCGGCAGAGGAGCCAGCCGCGCTCCGGGCTCACCGGCCCGCCTTCCCACACCGTCAAGGCACAGCCGGGCGCCGGCGGCGGATCGAGCGAGAGCAGCTCGCTCGCCGTCGTGTTGACCGGCCGGTTGACGACGAATCCCAGGGCCCCTTCCTCGTTGTGCTTGCAGAGGAGGACGACGCTACGAGCGAAGTTCGAGTCGACGAGCTGCGGCATCGCGAGCAGCAACGTCGGAGCCAAGCCGTCGGCACCCATCCAGGCCTCCTTCCCAATGCGAAGACTAGCCCGGTCGTCAGTTCGCCACAATCTATCGAACGAGGGGATCTCTCCCCTCGCCCGTTTCGGCAAAGCCGAAGCGGGTCCCACTCCCCGGCTCGCTCCGCTCGGCCGCGCGCGAAGCGCGCGGTGCACCGTGCATTCGACGAGGGGGACGCGCGTGCGTAAGGTCGGCGGGTGCCGACGACGGTGCGCCGCGAGCGCCTCAACCTCTGGGTCATCAGCGCGGCACAGTTTCTGACGCTCGCCGGGATGACGGCGATCCTGCCGCTCTTGCCGCTCTACCTCGCGCAGATCGGCGTGTCGGATCGGAACGCCGTCAAGTACTGGACGGGTGCGCTGGGATCGGCGCCGTTCGCGGTCGCCGTGTTCGCGACCCCGATCTGGGGGTCGCTCAGCGACCGCTTCGGGTACAAGCCGATGGTCGTCCGCTCGGTCGCCGGGATCGCGATCGCGACGGTCGGCATGGGGCTCGCGTCGTCCCCGGTCGAGCTGCTCGTCTGGCGCGGCGTGCAGGGTGCGGTGAGCGGGGTCTTCCCGGCGGCGGTAGCGCTCGTCTCCGCGCTCACGCCGGCCGAGCGCGTGGGGCGCGCGCTCGCGATCCTCCAGAGCGCGCGCGCGGCCGGCGGCCTGTGCGGCCCGCTGCTCGGCGGGCTCGTCGCCGACCTGATCGGCATCCACGCGCTCTTCTACTGGGTGGGCGGCATCGCGGCGGCGACGACGGTCCTCTGCGCGCTCGTTCTCGACCGCGATCCCGAAGAGCCGCCCGCGGCGCACGCGGCGGCAGCCGGCTCGCTCTGGCGCTCGCTGCTCGGTGATGGCGGCACCCTCGGCATGCTCGCGCTCATCGTGCTCTTCCAGGTGACGCTCATGACGTCGTGGCCGACGCTCGCGCTCTTCGTCCAGAAGTTCGACGTTCCGGAGAGCCGCGTCGCGACGACGACCGGCCTCCTCATCTTCGCGTCCGGCTTCCCGGCGCTCGTGACGGCGACCGTCTGGGCGCGGCTCGGCGCGCGCCGCGGGCTGGTCGCGATGATCGCCCTCTCGCTGGCATGCACCGGCACGGCGAACGTCTGCATCGGCCTGCTCGCGGAGAGCATCCCCGCCGTCCTCGCGCTGCGCGCGTTCGCGGGCCTGTCGCTCGCGGGGTTCATCCCGCTCTCCTTCGAATGGCTCGCGCAGCGCGCGCCGGCGGGCGCGCGCGGACGCATGGCGGGCCTGGCGTCGACCGCGATGATGGTCGGCAACGTGATCGGCCCGGCGCTCGGCGGCTGGCTCGCCGTGCGCGTCGGGCTCGCGTCGACGTTCTACGCTCCGGGCGCGATGCTCGCTGCCGTCGGCGTCGGCCTCGCGGCGCTCTCGCTCGGCGCCGACCGCTGACGCTCCTGCCTCAGTTGCCGAAGTCCCACGACTCGCCGGCGCGATGCCGCTCGAGCACCTTCTTCGCGATCAGGATGCGATGCACCTCGTCGGGTCCGTCGGCGATCCGGAGCGTGCGCGCGCCCTGGTACATCGCGGCGAGCGGCAAGTCGCCGGAGACGCCGGCCGCGCCCCACACCTGGATCGCCCGGTCGACGACGCGGTGGTAGGCGGCCGGAACGAACACCTTGATCGCCGAGATGTCGGCGCGAGCGTCGCCGCCCGAGTCCATCTTCTCGGCGCAGTGGATCGTCATCAGGCGCGCGGCCTGGATGTCGATGTACGAGTCCGCGATGAAGCCCTGCACGAACTGCTTCGTCGCGAGCAGCCCGCCGTGGACCTGCCGCATGCTCGCGCGCTCGACCATCAGATCGAACGCGCGCCACATCTGGCCGATCGAGTTCATGCAGTGGTACACGCGGCCCGCGCCGAGGCGCTCCTGCGCGGCCTCGTGGCCGGATCCGGTGGCGCCGAGCTGGTTCTCGAGCGGGACGCGGACGTCGTCGTAGACGATCTCGCAGTGGTCGCTCGCGCGGCCCCAGACCTCGACGCCGCGGATGATCTTGACGCCGGGCGTGTCGGTCGGGACGATGATCTGCGTCATCTTCCCGTTCCGGTCGGCGGGGCCGTTCGGGTCCTCGGTGCGGCACATCACGATCAGGAAGTCCGCGCGCTTCCCGTTCGAGGTGAACCACTTGTGCCCGTTGATCACCCAGAAGTCGCCGTCGCGCCGGGCGGTCGTCCGGATCGCGCGCGGATCGGAGCCGGGCTGGTCCGGCTCCGTCATCGAGAATCCCGACTCGAGCTTTCCCTCGGTGAGCGGCACGAGCCACTTCCGCTTCTGCTCCTCCGTCCCGTACCGGAGAAGGATCTTCTGGTTGCCGGAGTTCGGCGCGACGACGCCGAACAGCGACGCGGCGCCGATGCTGTAGGCGAGGACCTCGTTCATGTAGGCGTGCTCGAGGAAGGAGAGCCCGGCGCCGCCGTACTCGGGAGGAAGGTGCGGCGCCCAGAGGCCCGCCTGCTTCACGTTCTCCTGCACCCGGTGTCGCAGCGCGCGCGCCCGCGCGCGTGCCGACTCGTCGACCGTTCCGTCGCCCCTGAGCGCCCAGAGCTCGCGCTCGTGCGGGAGGATGTCGCGATTGACGATCTTCGCGGTAAGCATCCGGATCTCGTTGATCCGGTCGTCGAGCGCCGGAACGGGCTTCACGTTCATCGCCATGGCTCTTCCTTTCGAGGACGCGCGCGCGCGCCGGACACCGTCCCGCCGCGCACCGCGCGGACGTACATCGCGCCCCCCTTGGCGGCGACGCCGACCGCTCCGTTTCCGAAGCCGACGACCCACGAGCTGCCCTCGTTGAGCGCGTCGCTCGTCGACGACCAGTAGTAGCTCGCGCCGGTGCAGCTGCAGGCGTCGACGCGGCAGCCGTCCTTGCAGCCGGCCGTGAACGCCGGCGGCACCGCCGCCTGCGGCGACGGCACCGAGTAGTCGAGGATCGTGACCAGCTCCTTCACGTTCGGGATGCGCCAGTCGGTTCGGCCCGCGAAGCCTCGCCCGCCCTCGTGATTGACCGCGTCGATCCAGGCCCAGATCGTCGTGAGCGGCCCGCCCTCGACCCAGGTGAAGAGCGTGTCCTTGTCGTGCAGCCCGCCGTCGTCGGACTTCTTCTCCCAGACGAGGCCGGTGGTCTCGTCGCTGAGGGTCCCGTCGCCGTTGTCCCGGAAGCGGAGCGCGCTGCCGGCGCGGAGCGCGCCGTCGTCGGGGACGGGGTGGCCGGGGACCACGGGCGCCGGCGTCGCCGCGCGTTCGGCTCCGCCGGGAGACGGCGCCGGCACGCCCGCCCCGGCGGCGAGGCGGTCGGCGTACGAGCGCTGCTGGCCGGTCGCCGGGACGCCGGGCGCGCTCGGGCACTCCTCGCGCTCGCGCGCGCAGCCGGCGAGCGGCAGCGCGGCGAGCGCGAGGGACAGGGCGGCGACCGATGCGCGGGTGTGCCCGCGCCGCGTCACTTCTTCGCGTCGACGACCTGGATCTGGGTGAACTCCTTGTACCCCCACGGGCCGTTCTCGACGCCGATGCCGCTCCACTTGTGCCCGCCGAAGGGCTGGGTCGGCGAGAGGTCGAGGTGCTGGTTCACCCAGGTCGTCCCGGCGTCGAGCTCGCGGGCCAGCTCCTCGCCGCGGTCGAGGCTCTTCGTCCAGACCGACGCGCCGAGGCCGTAGTGCGTCCGGTTCGCCTGCTCGATCGCGTCCGAGAGGTGCTTGTACTTGATGATCGGGAGCGCGGTGCCGAACTGCTCCTCGTCGACCAGCTTCACGCCCTCGCCGACGTTGGTCACGATCGTCGGCGGCAGGAAGTAGCCCTTCGATCCGAGGCGGTCGCCGCCCACCTCGATGCGGCCGCCCGCCTTCTTCGCGTCCTCGACGAGCCCGAGGACCTTCGTGAACTGCATCTCGTTGTTGATCGGCCCGAGCTCGACGTCGGCCTCGAGCCCGTTTCCGACCTTGGTCTTCTTCGCGCGGTCGACGAGGCGCGCGACGATCTGGTCGTGCAGCTTCTCGGGCACGTAGAGCCGCTTGATCGCCGAGCAGACCTGGCCGGAGTTCTGGAAGGCGCCCCAGAAGAGGCTCTCGGCGACCTGATCGGGATCGACGTCGTCGAGCACGATTGCGGGATCGTTGCCGCCGAGCTCGAGCGTGACGCGCTTCAGGTCCTCGGCCGCGGACAGCATGACCTTCTTCCCGGTCGCGACGCTGCCGGTGAACGAGATCTTGCGGACGCCGGGATGGCGCGTGAGCTCGGCGCCGAGGTCGTTCCCGCCCGACAGCACGTTCACGACGCCGGCCGGCAGGACCTCGCGGATCGCCTCGGCGAACATGAGCGACGAGAGCGGGGTGTACGGCGACGGCTTCGCGACCACGGTGTTTCCCGCGAGCAGAGCCGGCGCGAGCTTCCACGACAGCAGGATCACGGGGAAGTTCCACGGCGTGATCGCCGCGACGACGCCGAGCGGCTTCCGCACGACCTCGATGCGCTTGTCGGCGTCGTCCTGCAGGATCTCGCGCTCGATCTGGAGGCCGGCGAAGTACCCGAACCACATCGACGCGCCGAAGATCTCCATCATCGCGTGGTTGAGGGGCTTGCCCTGCTCCTGCGAGAGGACCGGTGCGATCTCGGCGGCCTTCGCCTGCAGGACCGACGCGCACTCGCCGAGCTTCGCGCGGCGGAGCGCCTCGTCCTTGCGCCAGGTCTTGAACGCGCGCTCGGCGGCGTCGACCGCCTCGGCGACGTGCGCCTTCGTGGCGCGCGCGCAGGTCGCGAACGGCTCGCCGAAGGCGGGATTGATGACGGGATCCTGCTCGGACGTGCTGACGGAACGTCCATCGATCACCATCGCGTAGCTCTGCATGGAAACCCTCCGGGAGCGCGCCGGGCGCTCCTGCAATGAAATGAAGAGATGCTCCTTCGGTGGACTGGCTGCGTAGGGCGGACGATGGCGATTACCCCCCGGCGTCGGCGATTCGCAAACGGCGCGGCGACGCATGGCGGGCCGGGCGCCGGCGTTGCTCATGGCCCGGGTGCCATGGCACCATATTGCCATGGCACGAACGTCACCGCGCAGCCGCATCGCCCTGGACCTTCCCGCGGAGACGCGGCGCCGGGCCCGGATCGCGGCCGCGCGCCGGGACATGACGATCCAGGACTACCTGCGGCGAGCGCTCGATCGGCAGCTCGAGGAGGACGCTCGCGACGCGCTGCGAGCCGAGGAGGAGCCGGTCCTGTCCGAGCTCTGGTCCGATCCGGAGAATGACGTCTACGATCGCCTGTAGGCGGGGTGAGGTCGTCCTCGTGCGCTTCGCCTTCGCCGACGAGCGCGGGGCGAAGCGCCGGCCGGTCCTCGTCCTCTCGACCGACGAGTACAACGCGGGCCGGAGCGACCTGATCGTCGCGGCGCTCACGAGCAACGTCGCGCGCATCCTGCCGGGCGACTGCCCGGTCGCGCGCTGGCAGGAGGCTGGCCTCCCCAAGCCGTCGCTCGTCACCGCGATCCTCCGCACCGTCAAGTCATCGATGGTCGAGAAGGCGCTCGGGTCGCTCGATCGCCGAGACCTCCGCGCCTTCACCGACGGGCTGCGTCCGCTCCTCGGCTGGTGATCCCGGGCGGCCGCGCCGCGGTCGCGCCGGCACGCGCTACAGGCGGCCGAGGAGCCGCAGAATGCCGTCGAGGATCGTGAGCGGGTGCGGCGGACACCCCGGGACGTACAGGTCGACGGGGATGTCGCCCGGCACGCCGTCCCGCGCCTCCGGGCTGCCCGCGAAGACGCCGCCCGAGATCGCGCACGCTCCGACCGCGATCACGAGCTTCGGCGCGGGCACGGCCTCCCACGTCTTGCGGAGGGCGAGCTCCATGTTGCGCGTGACCGGTCCCGTGACGACGAGGCCGTCGGCGTGGCGCGGCGACGCGACGAACTGGATGCCGAAGCGCGCGAGGTCGAACACGACGTTCCCGAGCGCGTTCAGCTCCGACTCGCAGCCGTTGCACCCGCCGGCGCACACCTGCCGCAGCCGCAGCGATCGCCCGAAGAGCGATCGCATGCGGCGATCGAGCGCCTCGACCAGCGGTGCCTCGTCGCGCCGCTCGCCCGTCACCACGAGCGCGTCGGGCGAGGTGGCGGCGAGGCGATGGTCGCTCGTGTAGGCGAGCGCGCCCGTCGGACATGCCTCGGTGCACGCCGGACAGAAGACGCAGCGGCCGAGATCGAGCGCGAGCGGATCGATCGCGAGCGCGGACGTCGGGCAGGTATCGGCGCACGCGCGGCAGCCATCGACGCACAGCGAGGGGTCGAGGACCGGCCGGCCCCGGAAGCCATCGGGGAGATCGGCGGGGGCGTGGGGGAAGCGGGTCGTCCGCTTCCCCTGGTGCCAGCGCGTCCGGATCAGGCTCGCCATCGCGCCTCCGTCACCGGTCGTGCCCCGCGTAGGAGAGGTTGAAGCTCTTGTTGGCGAGCGGGAAGTCCGAGATCTGGCGATCGCGCATCGCGAGCGCGAGGCCGAGCCAGTTGTGGAGCGAGGGGTCGGAGATGCGAAGCGCGCGGAGCTCGCCGCCGCCGTCCGTCACCGCGACGTGAGCGATCTCGCCGCGCCAGCCCTCGACGAGCGAGACGACGATCGCGTCCGGTGCCGGCTCGCCGACCGCCACCGCGAGCCGGCCGCCGGGCAGGCGCTCGATCTCCTCGCGCACGAACGCGATCGAGCGCCGCGCCTCGACGCGCCGGATCATCGCGCGCGCGAGCACGTCGCCGCCTTCGAAGTGCGCCATCGGGATGTGCGCGAAGCAGTAGTAGCCGGACGGGTGATCGACCCGGACGTCGCGCCGGCACCCGCTCGCACGCGCCGCCGGTCCGACGAGCCCGAGGCGCTGCGCGAGTTCGTGCGAGAGGGGCGCCGCCTGCTCGAAGCGCGACATCACGGACGACTCGCCGAAGACGAGATCGGCCACCTCGTCGAGATCGCGGCCCGCCGCCGCAACGCGCGCGGCGAACGCGGCTGCGCGCTCGCCCGCGACGTCGAAGCGCACGCCGCCCGGCACGATCAGCCCGCGGCCGAAGCGGTTGCCGGACAGCTCGAGCAGGAGGTTCAGGAAATCGCCGCGCAGCCGGCCGAGGTACGCGGCGCCGGGCAGATACCCGACGTCGCCGCACAGCGCACCGAGGTCGCCGACGTGGTTCGCGATGCGCTCGAGCTCGAGCGCGACGGCGCGCAGCGCCTGCGCCCGCGGAGGCACGTCGCACCCGGCGAGCGCTTCCAGCGCCTGGCAGTACGCGGCCGCATGGCCGATCGCGGCGTCGCCCGCGATCGACTCCACCATCGCGAGGCGGCGCGCCGGCGTGCCGTCGAGGAGCATCCGCTCGACGCCGCGGTGCTGGTAGCCGAGCTGGATCTCGAGGTGGAGCACCGTTTCGCCGGCGCACTGGAAGCGGAAGTGTCCGGGTTCGATGATCCCGGCGTGAACCGGCCCGACCGCCACCTCGTGCACTCCCAGGCCGGACACGGCGAAGAAAGGGTGCGCGTCGGGCGCCCCCGGCGTCTCGAGGTCGGTGTGCCGGACGAGCGGCTTCGGCCACGGGTGGCCCTCGGGCCGCACGCCGAAGGTCTCGAAGATCTCGCGCTCGAACGCCTGGGCCGCGGGAAGGAGTGCCGTCAAGCATGGATGAGACGCGTGCCGCGCGACGCGCGACCGGAAGGCCACGAGCCGGCCGGCCGCGTCGAAGGCGACGACGGCGAGGAGCTCGAGGTCCTGCGAGGCCGCCGGCCACGCCCAGACGCCGACCAGCCGCCCGCCGTCGCGCGCGGCGTCGAGCACGGCGTCGCGCCAGCGGTCCGCGGCGAGCACCGGGAGCTCGGCGAGCGGCCACGGGCGGCCCACGCGCCCCGCGGCGCCGGCGCTGTCGCGCGTTTCTCCGGCGATCGGCGGCGCGCCCACCGCCATCATCCCCCGAGCGCCGCAGCGGCGCGGCGCAGGAGCCCGTCGAGCGCGGGCGGGACCCAGATCCCGAGCGCGACCACCACCGCGGCGAGCGCCGCCGGCGACGCGAGCGTGAGGAGCGGCTCGGCGCGCTCCGGCGCGTGGTCGACGGCCGCAGCGGCGGCCTCGTCCCCGTCGCCCGCGAGCATCGGCAGCAGCGTTCCCGCGATCCCGATGAATGCGATCCCGAGCAGGACCGCGAACGCGACGCCGACCCACGGTGCGGACCCGCGCATCGCGCCGAAGAAGATCGCAAGCTCGCTCACGAACGGCCCGAACGGCGGCGAGCCGCCGATGGCGAACGCGCCCACCGCGAGCAGCACACCCGTGACGGGAAGGCGGCGGCGCGCGCCGCGCACGTCCGCGGCGACCGTGCTGCCGTAGGCGCGCAGCAGGTTTCCCGCGAGGAGGAAGAGCGCCGCCTTCACGAGCGAGTGGTTGACGACGTGCAGCAGCGCGCCGTAGGTCGCTCCGCCGGCGACGCCGAGCCCAACCGCGATCACGCCCATGTTCTCGACCGAGGAGTAGGCGAGGAGGCGCTTGTAGTCGCGCTGCCCGAGCAGGAACGCGGCGCCGACCAGAAGCGACGCGAGGCCGAGGACCAGCAGCAACCGCTGCGCGAACGCCGCTTCGTGCGCCGCGACGCACACCGCGAGGAAGCGCAGCACGCCGAGGAGCGCGCAGTTCAGGAGCGCGCCCGAGAGCAGCGCGGACACCGGCGACGGTGCCTGGCTGTGCGCGTCGGGAAGCCACGTGTGGAGCGGCGCGAGCCCGATCTTCGTCCCGTAGCCGACGAGCACGAGGACGAACGCGGCCCGCAGCCAGCGCGCGTCGAGCGACGGCGCGATCGCGAGCAGGTCGTCGAAGCCGAGGCCGGGCGAGGTGCCCTGCGCGGTCGTCGCCGCCATGCCGAGAAAGAAGGTCCCGAGGAGCGCGAGCGCGATCCCGACCGAGCAGATCAGGAGGTACTTCCAGGCGGCCTCGAGCGATCCCGGCCGGCGGTAGAAGTAGATGAGCGGCGCGCTCGCGAGCGTGGTCGCCTCGATCGCCGCCCACAGGAGCGCCAGGTTCCGGCTCGCCGCGACGAAGGACATCGCGGCGAGGAACGCGAGCAGGCACGGCACGAAGCGCTCGCGCGCCGCCGCCTCGTCGTGAGTCCCGTGCAGCAGGTAGGAAACGCTGTAGAGCGACGCCGCGAGGAAGAGCACGGACACGAGCGAGAGGACGAGGAGGCCGAGCGCGTCCAGCGCGAGCACCGCCCCCGCGGCGCCGGCCGCGCCCGCGCGCCACAGGACGGCGACCGCGCCCAGATGCGCGACCGCGATCCCGACCAGGAGCGCGAGCTGCACTCGCACGCTTCGCATCCGCCACGCGGCCGCGGCGCCCAGGGCCGGAAGCGCGAGAACGACGGCGAGCGGCGCGCTCATTCGCGCAGGCTCGCGAGCGCCGTCGTGTCGATGTGGTCGAACGCCTGGCTGATGTGGTTGATCGCGATCCCCATCACGAACACGCCGACCAGGACGTCGAGCAGCACGCTCAGCTCGACGGCGATCGGCTGGTGAGAGGCGAGCCCCAGCCCGAACACGAAGACGCCGTTCTCGAGCACCAGGTATCCGACGACCTGCGTGACGGCCTGCCGGCGCGCCACCACGAGGAGGAAGCCGAGCAGCACGTTCGCGACCGCGACCGGCACGAGGAGGCGCGAGGGCAGCCGGAACGGCGGGACCATCTGGCCGGCGATCCAGAAGGCGAGCGCCACCAACGCGGCCGCGCCGAGGATCGAGATATGGAGGCTCGCCATCGGCTCCACCTCGCGCCGCACGCCGGCCGCGCGGATGGAGCGCAAGAGGAGGGCCGGGATGGCGACCGCCTTGATCGCGAGTGCGCCGAACGCGAGCACCAGCACGTGGGGCGAGGGAGGCGCGAGCCCGTCTCGCCACTCGAGCGCCAGCGGCAGCGCCGCAAGGATGAAACCCTGGAGTGCGCTCGCGCGGACGCACGCCGCCAGGCGGCTCGTCGCGACCGCGTAGAGCGCCGTCACGGTGAGCGCGGCCAGGAGGAAGTCCGCGGCACCGCTCATGCCGCACCCCGGAGCACGAGCTCCGCCGCGAGGGCCACCCCGGCGAGCGCCGCCGAGCCGATGAGGTATTGCTTGACGCGCGGCAGGCGCAGCCGCGCCATCGCCGACTCGACGAGCCCGATCGCGACCGCGACCGCGATCATGCCTCCGGCGAGCGCGATCGGCTGCCGCGCCGCCGCCGGCCAGACGAGGCCGACCAGGAGCGCCGACGTGACGGCGAGCTTCATCGCGGCGCCGTACTCGACGAAGGCGAGGTCGGGACCGGAATGGTCGAGCGCCATGACCTCGTGCACCATCGTGAGCTCGAGGTGCGTGGTCGGGTCGTCGATCGGGATGCGCGCGTTCTCGGCGAGCAGGACGGCGGCGAGCGCGGCCGCCGCGAGCCACAGAGCGGGGTTACCGCCGCCGGCGTCGAGCCCGGCGAAGATCGCGGACAGCGAGAGCTCGCCGGTCGCGACCACGAGCGTCACGAGGACGAGGAAGACCGCCACCTCGCCGAGCGATCCGATCGCGGCCTCGCGGCTCGCACCCATGCCCTCGAAGCTGCTGCCGGTGTCGAGCGCCGCGGACATCATGGCGAATCGCCCGAGGCCGAGGAGGTAGGCGAAGAGCACCAGATCGCCCTCGAACGCGAGCAACGCCGCGCCGGCCCCGAGCGGCAGCAGGCAGCCGGCCGCGGCGGTCGCGGCCAGCGCGACGATCGGTCCGGCGCGGAACACCCACGTGGTCGTCCCGCTGTAGACCGGCGTCTTCCGGAGAAGTCGCGCGAGATCGCGGTATCCCTGGAGGAGCGGAGCACCGGCCCGCCCCGCGGCGATCGCCTTGACGCGCACCACGATGCCGAGGAGCAGCGGCGGAAGCGCGAGCAGCAGCAGGGCGGCCCACGTGCAGGCGACGGCGGTCCTCACGCCCGCACCTGCCAGACCAGGAGCGCGATCAGCGTGAGGAGCACGTACAGGAGGTAGAGCTGGACGGGACCGCGCTGCAGCGCGCGCAGGCGCTCGAAGGGCGCCGTCAGCGCGCGCGCCGCGCGAGCGATCGCGGCGGCGCCGGGGTCCGTCACCGCGGCGTCGAGCTCGGCGCGCTCCGGGAAGATGCCGGTGACGGGACGCCGCCGTACGCGCACGGAAAGGAGCGGAAGGAACGGCTCGAGCGCGGGCTCGGCGAACGAGGTCGCGGTGTACTGCATGCGGGGGGTGGGCGCGGCGTAACCGCAATCCCAGGTGACCGCGCGCGCGACCGCGCGCCTGCGCAGGAGGAGTGCGCGCCCGGCGAAGAGCAGAGCCGCCGCGGCGACGAGCCACGCGACGACGCGAGAGACTGCCGCCAGAGAGGCCGCGGCGGGCGCGAGGCCCGTGGCATCGGAGCCCGCGAGCTCGAGCGCCGGGGCAGCGACGATCCGGAGCGCGAGCCCCGGCGCGACGCCGATCGCGGCGCACGCGACCGCGGCGAGCGCCATCGCCGCGATCATCGGCGGTCGGCACTCGTGCGCGCGCGCGGCCTCGGGCGACCGGGGCTCGCCGAGGAACGCGACGCCGAAGAGCCGTACGAAGCAGGCGACGGCGAGGCCGCCGGCGAGCGCGAGGACCGGCACCGCGGCGATCGCCACGGCGGCGTGACCGCCGCCGAGCGCCGGACGACCGGCCGACAAGGCGCCGAAATAGATCAGCCACTCGCTCGCGAAGCCGTTCAGCGGCGGCAACGCGGAGATCGCGACGGCACCCACCAGGCAGAGCGCGCCGGTCGCCGGCATGCGCCGGAGGAGACCCCCGAGAGCGTTCAGGTCGCGCGTGCCGGTCGCGTGCGCGACCGCGCCGGCGGCCTGGAAGAGGAGGCCCTTGAAGAGCCCGTGGTTCAGCACGTGCAGGAGGGCACCCGCGAAGCCGGCCACGGCCACGGCGGGCGCGTGCGCGGCGCGCCCGAGCATCCCGACCGCGATCCCGAGCGCGACGATGCCCACGTTCTCGACGCTCGAGTACGCGAGGACGCGCTTGACGTCGGTCTCCGCGAGGGCGAGCGCGATGCCGGCGATCGCCGAGACGCCACCGACCGCGAGCAGCGCCATGCCGCAGGCGGCGGGCGCGGCGTCGACGAACGCGAGCGACCGGAGGAGGCCGTACACGCCCATCTTGATCATCGCGCCCGACATGAGCGCCGAGACCGGGCTCGGCGCGGCGGGGTGCGCTTCCGGCAGCCAGCCGTGCAGCGGCCACAGGCCGGCCTTGATGCCGAAGCCCGCGAGCGCCACCGCGAAGGCGGCCATGGCGGGCCGGCCCGCCAGCGGCGCCGCCGCGAACTCGGCGAAGGCGAGCCCGTCGGCATGGCGCGCGAGCGTCCCGAAGAAGACGAGCAGCAGCACCACGCTCGCGTGCGATGCGACGAGGTAGACGAAGCCCGCGCTCCGCACGCGCTCGTCGCGATCGTCGAACGTCACGAGGAAGTAGGACGCGAGGAACATCGCCTCCCACGCGACCAGGAAGGAGATCGCGTCGCGGGCGATCACGACTCCCGCCATCGCGGCGACGAGCAGCTGAAGCCACGCGGCGGCACGCGCGGCGGAGCGCGCATCCGGCTCGCCGGCGAAGTAGCCGGCCGCGTAGAGCAGCGAAAGACCACCCACCGCGAACACGCAGACGAGGAAGAACGCGGAGAGCGGATCGATCCCGAACGCGAGGGAGCCGATCGGAGCGGACCACGCGACCGTCCAGATCTCGTGCGCGCCACGCGCGAGCGCGGCGACGCCGGCCACGACGCCGAGCGCGCACCCGAGCCCGCCTGCGATGGCGGCGAGCGCGGGCGCCGCCCGCACCGGCCGGACCACGGCCGTCGCGCACGCACCCACCGCCAGCAGCAAGAACGCGCCGACGAGGATCGTCACGCCGCTCCCTTGCGCGGTCCCCGCGGCACCGGGCGGCTGCGCTCCGAGGCGGGACGGAGCTCGGCGAGGCGGCCGAGCAGCGCCTCGCGCGTCGCGCGCTTCTCGAGGAGCCGGCGAAACGGCGCGTCGCGAAGGACGAAGGCGATGCGCGCGAGGGTCTGGAGGTGCGCCTCGACGGTCGGGCTCAGGAGAAGGAAGAGCGTGTGGACGCGCACGCCGTCGAGCGCGCCGAAGTCCACCGGGTGCTCGAGGAAGCACAGCAGAACCGTCGGCTCCTCGACGCCCAGCACGAGCGGGTTGCGCGGATGCGGCACGGCGAAGCCGCCGCCGACGGCGGTCGACGCGAGGCCCTCGCGCGTCCGCAGCATCTCGAGGAGAAGCGCCGAGTTCACGTGCCGGGGGATCCCCGGCAGCGTCACCAGCGACTCGAACACCTGGTCGCGGGTCCGGCCGCCCACCCGGTAGTAAACGCCGCCTCGGACGATCGCCTCGCCCAGGTTCGGCGGCGGAGTCTGCGGAGAAGCGCCCGCCGCCGCCGGTGGCGGCCGGAGCGGCCGGCGATGCGTCACCGCCCACTCCTCGAGCTCCACGCGGTTGAAGCGGTACTCGTCGTGGATGCGGTAGGCCGGGAGCACGCCCTTCTGGATCCAGCGGTAGAGCGTCTTCTCCGAGACGTCGAGCAGGCGCGCCGCCTCCCGCAGCGTGACGTTCATGTCCGTATCATTCTCAATGTGTCCGTATTTGTCCAGCTCTGACTTCCACGCTCTCGCGGCGCGTCCGGGGTGCGACGCCGGGGCATGACCCCAGGCCGGCGCGCACCGCGCGCCTTGAGTCGGCGGCGGCGAAGTGCGAGGCGGAGTCATGCACACCGAGCCGTTTCGCATCCACGTCCCGGACGCCGACCTCGCCGACCTGCGCGAGCGGCTCGCGCGCACGCGCTTTCCGGCGGAGCTGCCCGGCTCGGGCTGGGGCTACGGCACCGACGTCGCATACGCGAAGGAGCTCGTCGCCTACTGGCGCGATCGCTACGACTGGCGCGCGCACGAGGCGCGCTTCAACGAGCTGCCGCAGATCCGCGCCGACGTCGGCGGGCTCAAGATCCACGCGATCCACCAGCGCGGCAAGGGTCCGAAGCCCTTCCCGCTCGTGATCACGCACGGCTGGCCGGGGTCGGTTTACGAGTTCACGAAGATCCTCGGGCCGCTCACCGATCCCGGGAAGCACGGCGGCGATCCGGCCGACGCGTTCGACGTCGTCTGCCCGTCGATGCCGGGCTACGGCTGGTCCGAGGGCGCGAAGGAGCCGGGCATGGACCCGGAGAGGATCGCTGGCCTCTGGGTCGAGCTCATGCACGGCCTCGGCTACCCGCGCTTCGGCGCGCAGGGCGGCGACTGGGGCGCGATGGTCACCACGTACCTCGGCTTCCGGCATGCGGCGTCGGTCGCGGGCATCCACCTGAACATGGTGATCGCGTTTCCGCCCAACCCGCAGAACCCGACCGAAGGCGCGGAGCCGGACGAGCTGCCCGCGCTCATGGAGATGGCGCAGTTCTTCAAGGACGAGACGGGGTACCAGCAGATCCAGGGCACCAAGCCGCAAACCTTGTCGTTCGGCTTGACCGATTCGCCGGCGGGCCTCGCGGCGTGGATCGTCGAGAAGTTCCGCACCTGGAGCGACTGCGGCGGCGACGTCGAGAGGCGCTTCACGAAGGACGAGCTCCTGACGAACGTCATGTTCTACTGGGCGACCGCGACCGCGAACTCGTCCTGCCGTCTCTACTGCGAGACGATGCGCGCCGGAAAGTTCCCGCCGACCGGCTTCCGGGTCGACGTGCCGACCGGCTGCGCGATCTTCCCGAAGGAGATCGTCCGGCCACCCCGCAAGTGGGCGGAGAGCATGTACCGCGTCCAGCGCTGGACGCGCTTCCCTGCGGGCGGGCATTTCGCCGCGCTCGAGGAGCCCGAGGCGCTCGTCGAAGACGTCCGCGCCTTCTTCCGCCCGCTGCGCGCGAGCCTCTGAGGCGAAGCGCGGAGGCTGCCGGGTGATGGCGCGCGCCGTACCGCGCGCGGCCGTCAGGACGTCGCTCAGGATCGCGGTCAGCGCCGCCGTCCTCGCGGTCCTCGCGTGGCGCTTCGGCGCGCGCGACATCGCCGCCCAATGCCTCGCGGCGAGGCCCGGGCCGTTCCTCGGCGCGCTCGCGATCTACCTCGCGAGCCAGCTCGTGAGCGCGCTCCGCTGGCAGCGCCTCGCGCGCGGGGTCGGCTTTCGCGTCGGGTGGTCGACCTGCGCCCGCATGTACCTCGTCGGCATGTTCTTCGGGCTCGCGATCCCGAGCACGCTCGGCGCCGACGCGACCCGCGCCGTGATGCTCGGGCGGCAGCCGCCCGGGAAGGCCCTCGCGGTCTCGTGCGTGCTCTTCGATCGCCTGATCGGGCTCGTCGCGCTGGCGGCGGTCGCGGTCGGCGCGCTCGTCGTCGGGCCGACCGCCAGCCTCCCGAGCGCGGTCACGCTCGCGATCGCCGCCTCGGGAAGCGCGCTCGTCGCCGGCTGGTTCGCGACGCCGCTCCTCGTGGCGCGTCTGCCGGAATCGGTGCCCGGGCGCGCGCGGCTGCAGCGCCTCTTCACGCTCGACCTCGCACCCTACTTCCGCGATCGCGCCTTGCTCGCGCTCGCGACCGCGCTCTCGCTCGCGGTCCACCTGCTCCAGATCGCGAGCCAGTTCGTGCTCGCGCGCGCCCTAGGGCTCCACCCGGCCTTCGGATTCGTCGCGATCTACCACCCGCTCGTCGCGCTCGCGGCGGCGATCCCGGTCACGATCGGCGGCTTCGGGCTCCGCGAAGCGACCTACGCGCTCATCCTGCCGCGCGCCGGCGTGCCGGCGAACGAGGCGGTCGCCCTCGGGATCCTGTGGTGGGCCGTCGGGGCGGGGGGCGGGCTCATCGGCGGAGCGCTCTACGCGGCGTCGCCCGCGGATCGACCCGTCCGCGGCGTGGACGAAGGCGCGTAACGCACCGCGCCAACGCGCTCTCCCCGACCCAAATCGCGCCTCATTGCAATCGGGGGAGCGGCAACTTTGCACTCCCCCGACCGCGTGCCTCGAGGATGTGCGCCAAGCCCGCGAAACGAAGGGATTTCCCGGGAACGCCCGGAGGCGCGCGTGGCACGCACCTTGGTTCAGCGCCCACCCGCTCCGCGGCCGGTTCGGCCCGGCGGCGCTGCGACTCCGACCGCCGCGATGGCCGCCGGCGGCCACATTCGATGGGACATCGACACGGAGGTTTCCCGATGCGCGAGGCAGGACGCGTGTTTCCCGGCCACCACACCGGAGCGAAATCGGCGCTCGCGGACCGACTGCTGGGACTCGCCCGGGCAGCGGCGTCCGCGCCCGTCGAGCCGGTGGACGCCGAGCCGGCCCGCGGGACGAGCGGGATCGCGCTCGTCTGCAGCGACGACGGCGCGATCCGCCGGGTCGTGTGGGACGACGTCGGCGCCGGACACTTCATCCGGCCGGGCACGCCGTTCACCGAGGTGGTCCGCCCGGACGACCGCGCGTGCGCATCCGCGATGCTGTCCGAGATCGCGGCCGGCGCGGTCGTGTCCGACTTCGACCTGTATCTCGCGCTCGGGTCGCGGATGGTGGCGTTCAAGTTCTTTGCCTGTCGATTCGGCGCCGCGAGCTTGCTCCTGGTCGGCTCGACGAGGCGGTCGCGCGTCGTGCGGCTCTTCGAGCAGCTCCTGAAGACGAGCCACCAGCAGAACGCCACGCTGCGCGCGCTGCTCGAGGACTGCCATCGCCGCCTGCAGGGCGCGATGGACGCCCACCGGAGCCTGTTCGCGGAGGTCGTCCGCCTGCGGCGCGAGGTCGCCGAGCTGCGGGCCGAGCGGCCGGGCGACGGACGGGAGCGCCGATCGCGCCGGCAGGAGCGCCCCGCCGGCGCACGCGCGCCTGAAAGCGCGCTCGACTGCTGAAGCGCGTCAGCGCTCGCCGATCAGGTACGTCGCGCCTTCCGAGCCCGCGTCCGCGGTGTGGACGGTGCCGCGCGGAAGCATCAGCCGGTCGCCCGGACCGAGCCGGTACTCCGCGCCGTTCGCGCCGAAGGCGATCTCGCCCTCGACCACCCACAAGCTCTCGTCGTGGTCGTGCGAGTGCGGCGCGTAGTGCGCGTACGGCCGGTCGCTCCAGAGGGAGACGCTGAAGCCCTCGGCCTCCAGACGCCGCCGGAGCTCGGGCTCCGCCGGCGACGCGTGCTCCGCCCACCCGATCCGCTCGAGTCGCATGTGCCACCCCCCGCGTCGTACGACACCACGACTTTGGCGGCGCGGAGGAGCGCTCGCAAGGCCGTAGAGTCGCGGGCTCCGCGAAGCCGACGGCCGCGCGATTGAATCCGTTCCGGCGGCGTCGCAGTCTCGCGGCGTGAAGCGATCGTCGCGAGCGCGGCCGCCGAAGGCGTGCGCCGCTCCTCCCTCCGCGCTGCTCGCGGACCTCGCGTCCGCGGTCGGGCAGAGACACGTGACGACCGACCCGGACGTCGTCGCCTCGTTCGAGGAGGACTGGACCGGCCGGTGGCGCGGCCGGGCGGCGTGCGTCGTGCGCCCGCGCTCGACCGACGAGGTCGTCGCGGTCGTGCGCGCGTGTGCGGCGCACGGCGTCGCGATCGTGCCGCAGGGCGGGAACACGGGCCTCGTCGGCGGAAGCGTGCCGCGCGCCGGCGAGGTCGTGCTGAGCCTCCGCCGCCTCGACGCCGTCGAGCCGGTCGACGCGGCGGCGGCCGAGATCGTCGTCGGCGCCGGGGCGACGCTCGCCGCCGTGCAGTCCGTCGCGCGCGCAGCCGGCCTCGAGTTCGCGGTCGACATCGCGCCGCGCGCGAGCTGCACGATCGGCGGAATGATCGCGACCAACGCGGGCGGCGCGCACGTGATCCGCTTCGGCATGATGGCGGAGCAGGTGATCGGGGTGGAGGCGGTGTGCGCCGACGGAAGCGTCGTCGGCCGCGTTCCGGACCTGCGGAAGAACAACGCCGGCTACCACCTCGGGGCGCTCCTCGCGGGGAGCGAGGGCACGCTCGCCGTGATCACGCGCGCGCACCTCCGCCTCGTGCCCGCGCTGCCCGAGCGCGCGGTCGCGCTCGTGGGGGTGCCCGGCGCCGCGGAAGCGGTGCAGGCGATCGCGGCTCTTCGGCGGCTGCCCTCGCTCGTCGCGCTCGAGATCGCGTTCGCCGAGGCGATCGATCTCGCCTGCCGCTTCGCGCGCACCGAGTGCCCGCTCTCCGCCGGCTTCGGCGCCGCTCTGCTCGCCGAGTGCGCCGGCCGGACGAGCCCGCTCGAGGAGCTCGCCGACGCCGTGACCGCCCTCGGTGCGCTCGCCCTCGACGCCGCGGTCGCGACCGACGCGTCGGGGATCGCGCGCCTGTGGGCGCTCCGGGAAGGGATTCCGGACGCGATCCGCGCGGAAGGCGTCCCGCACAAGCTCGACGTCGCGGTCCCGGTCGCCCGCATCCCGGAGTTCGAGCGCGCGGTACGCGAGCGGGTCGCGAGCCTCGCGCCCGGGGCACGGGTCGTCGTCTTCGGTCACGCCGGCGACGGCAACCTGCACGTGAACGTCCTCGGCCTCGCGGCCGACGACGAGGCGGTCGACGACGCGGTCCTCCGCCTCGCCGCGGATCTCGGCGGCAGCATCGCGGCAGAGCACGGGGTCGGGGTCGCGAAGGTGCGAGCGCTCGCCCTCACGAGGAGCGCGGCGGATCGCGCGGCCCTGCGGTCCCTGAAGCGCGCGTTCGACCCGGCAGGCCTGCTGAACCCGGGCGTGGCCGTGCCGCCCGACTGACGTCCGGTGGGCCGAGCCGGCCATGGCAGGCCGGCCATCGCCGTCGGCGGCGCGGACGGGCCCTGTCGCAGCCGCTGGCCGGGCCGCTGGCGACCGCCATCCCCTCCCCGATGGCCTTCACTTTGAGCGTTGACAAGGCGCCCGCGCGCCAGGCAAGACTTCGTGCCGGCGCGGTCCCCGACCGCGTCGGGTCAGCGCATCACCCCCAGCCCCGAACACCCCCGCCTCGCGCTGCCACGCTACCCGATCCATCACCAAGGAGGGATTGCATGAGATCGCCGAGGTTCCGGGGTTCCGTCTTGTTCCTGGCTGCCGCCCTGATCGCCTTCGGGTCGGCCAGCGCTCGCGCTCAGATTTCCAACGGCAAGGCGACCCGCGTCGGCGATGCGCCGCCGGCGGGCGCCGAGGGCGACTCGGTCGTCACGCTGACCGCCCGCTTCCCCGCTCCGCCCGACGTCGACCTGTCGGCGTCGACGCTCGCGCTCGAGCAGCTCCTCAACGAGGCGGCCCCGGGCGGCGCCGGCGAGCTCGTGCACGACACGGGCGGCGGCGCTCTCCTTCCCGCGTCCCTCACGGCGCGCACCGGAAGCCGGTCGGGAAGCGCGCTCTTCCTGAACGCGGGAAGCCTTCGGCCGAACGTCCGGGCTGCCGTCAAGCGCCGGGTCGACGGCACGTACCAGATCTCGCTGCGCGTCAATCGCGCGACGATCGCGAACGGGCCGGCGCTCTGCACCGGCACCACGGCGACGACCGATCTGACGACGGCGTTCACGCTCCAGGGCGGAAGCCCGCAGCCGGTCCACGTGAGCTTCACGCAGCCGTGGCTCTGCCAGGGCGAGCGGTTGCGCGTCGCGCCGCCGCCTCCGGGCCCGACGCCCGTCCCCGGGATCCCGCTCGCCGAGATCCGGATCGACCAGATCACGCGCGAGACCGGGCAGCCGAACCTCGTGCGCCTCGACGGCTCGCGCTCGAGCGACTCCGACGGGACGATCGCGAGCTACACGTTCGCGGTCGTCGACCTCGCGAACGGCGCCACCGTGTTCGGCCCGGCGACGGGCGCGGCAGCGACGGCCGACGTGACGCTGTCTCCGGGCGACTACCGCGCGACGCTGACGGTCACGGACAACGACGGCAAGTCGTCGGCGCAGGCGAGCCGCGGGTTCACGCTGCACTGAGCGGAACGCTTCACGAATCGACGAGCGACGGCATCGCGCTGAGCGCGAGGGCGACCTGTCCGCCGTAGTAGAGCGGCAGGCCCCAGAGCTTGTTCGCGAAGCCGGGCGCGACGAAGCGGTCGCGCGCGACCGACAGATCGGAGACGAAGAACATGACGGCTCCGACGAGGACGAGGATCGCGCGCGACCGCACGGCCGCTCCGACCGCGCACGCGACCATCACCGCGATCACGGCGACGTAGGCGACGACCGCGGGCCGGAGGCCGCTCGGCACGCGGTCGCGGAGCGCGCGCCAGGTCGCGACCGCGGGCACGCCGAGGGCGGCGGCGGCGAGCGCGGTCCACGCCGCCGCGAGACCGCGGACGGCGAACGCGGCGGCGAACGCGAGGTGGCCGAGGAGGAAGCTCGCGATCCCGGCGCGAAAGACCGCCTCCGAGCGCGGGATGAGGAGCACGTCGCCGAGCCAGCCGAGCGCGAGCGCGACGAGGACGAGACGGCCGTAGGTCGTCTGCCCCGCGCCGGCCGCGACCGCGACCGCGACGAAGCCCGTCGACGCGAGCGGCTTCGCGAGCCAGACGCCGGCGCGCGACCCCCGCGCCTCCGCGAGGAGGAGAACGACGACGAAGAGCGCGGTCGCGACGATGAGGGCCGCCATCATGACGCGGCTGGCGTAGCGGAACTTGTCGCACGAGGGAATCGCTTCCCTCGCCCACTCCCTGCGGCGCTCGCTTCGCTCGCGCTTCACGGCGCGCGCGTGAGCGTTGACCTACGACTTCCGCCCAGGCAGCTTCGAGCGGTCGTCCGCGCGCCGGCACGCGGACCGCTTCCCATGGCGCGCCGCCGCCGAATGGTCCCCATCCTCGCGACGGCGGTCGTCGCGATCGTGGCGATGCTCGCGTGCAGCTACGTCGCTCTGCCCTTCGGGTGGACCGTCAACTTCCCGCTCTTCGGCGGCGAGCCGATCCCGCGCGTCGAGGTCGGCCAGCGCCTGCGCGTCCCCGCCGGCTTCGGGGTCGGGCAGTACGCGACCGGCGTCGACAACGCGCGAATGCTCCTCTTCACGCCGGCGGGCGACCTGCTCGTCAGCTCGCCGCGTACCGGCAGCGTCTTGCTCCTCGAGCGCGACGCGAACGGCGACGGCCACGCGGACGGCCAGAACGTCCTCATCGCCGGCCTCGACCGCCCGCACGGCCTCGCGCTCCGGGACGGCTGGCTCTACGTCGCCGAGAGCGACGCGATCCTGCGCGTCCGCTTCGACCCGGCGACGCGGACCGTCTCGGGACCGCGCGAGACGGTCGTGAGCGGTCTCCCGGGAGGCGGGAACCACTGGACGCGAACGATCGCGTTCGGCCCCGACGGCCACCTCTACGTGTCGATCGGCTCGAGCTGCAACGTCTGCATCGAGGACGACCCGCGGCGGGCCGCGATCGTCCGCTACACCGCCGACGGCAAGGGCGAGGAGCTCTACGCGACGGGGCTCCGGAACGCGGTCGGCTTCGCCTGGCAGCCGAGCACCGGAGCGCTCTACGCGACCGACAACGGCCGCGACCTCCTCGGCGACGACTTCCCGCCCGACGAGCTGAACCGCATCGCGCCCGCCGGCTTCTACGGCTGGCCGTTCGCGAACGGGAACCGCGTGCCGGACCCGGATTTCGGAAGAGGCCACGAGGAGGACGTGGCGCGCTCGATTCCGCCGGCGCACGCGTTCGGGGCGCACACCGCTTCGCTCGGGATCGCGTTCTACGATCACACCGGTGCGGGCGCGTTTCCCGGGGAGTACCAGGGTGCGGCATTCGTCGCGCAGCACGGCTCCTGGAACCGCTCGAAGAAGATCGGCTACCAGGTGGTCGCGCTCTTCTTCGGGCCGGACCGGACGATCCGCGAGCAGCCGTTCCTGACCGGGCTCCTCGCCGGCGAGACGGTGTACGGCCGGCCGGTCGGCGTCGCGGTCGGCCCGGACGGCGCGCTCTACGTGTCGGACGACTTCACGGGATCGATCTACCGGATCGCGTACGGGGCGAGCGCGGCGGCGGCGACCGCGAGCCCGCCCGCGGCGCCGGCGGCCGCGGCCGATCCTCTCGCCGGCATCTCCGCCGCCGAACGGAATGCGGCGGTCGAGCGCGGGCGCGCGCTCTGGGAGAAGAACGACTGCGCCCGTTGCCACGTCGCGGGCGCAGCTGCCAGTGGAACGCCGCGCGCCGGCGAGCCGCCGCGCGAGACCGCCGACGTCGTGCGTCCGCTCGCCGGGCTCGCCGCCAAGTACCGCGTCGACTCGCTGATGTCGTTCCTGCGCGCGCCGCAGCCGCCGATGCCGGCGTTTCCGCTCACGGACGCCGACCGTCGCGATCTCGCGGTCTACCTGCTCGCGACGCACCCCTGACGGACGTCGGCGAGCGCGGCTGCGAGGTGCGCGAGGGTCTCGTCGTCCAGCCCGGGCACGTCGGCGTCGGCGCGAAGGCGCGCCGCGAGCTGGGCCGGCGCGGCGTCGAGCGGAGCGGCGCGGACGAGCTCCGCGCGCAGCTCGTCGTCGGCGCGGTCGATCGCGGGCCGGAGGTCGCGGTCGAGGTCGAGCGCGGGACCGCCCGTGCCGGTCGCGCTCGCGAGGACGGCGCGCTGCACGGCCTTGCTCGCCGCGATCTGCGCGCGCGCGAGCTCGCGGTAGGGCTCGGGCGCGAGGCCCGCGGCGCAGGCGGCGTCGGCGGCGCGCCGCTCGACGACCGCCTCGCGCCCGAGGTCCTCGACCTGCGCGCCGCGCGCTCGCTTCGCCTCGGCGACGAGCGGCATGAGGAGGAGCCGCCGTCCGACGAGGTCGGCGACGCGTGCCGGCGCGGGCGACAGAAGCGCGTCCGCGCCGCCCGCTGCGGGCTCGAGGCCGTAGCGGGCGCGCACAGCGGGGAGAAGCCCGTCCGCCTCGCGCTCGGCGAGCCAAGCGTCGAGATCCCGGGCGAGCTCTGCGTCGCGGGGATCGACCCAGTATGCCTTCCGGTCGCGCGAGAGGACGGCCGCGACGCAACCGCCGGAAACATCGCCGGCGCGGCGAAGCTCGTGCAGCTCGGCCGTGTCCGTTACGATCCCGTCGACGTCGCGGGCGCGAAAGGCGCGCGGCAGGTCGCCGTTGCTTGCGAGCGCGCGGATCTCGGCACCCGGAAGCGTGCGGCGCGCGACCTTCTCGAGATGGCCGCCGCCGTTGACCGCGATCGTCGACCCGTGTGCGCCCTTTGCCGCGAACGCAGAGCATGCGTTGCCCCGCAGGACGAGGACCGCGTCGGTGCGCGCGACCGTCGCCGTCATCGGCGCTCGCGCCAGCCGATCACCGCGCACCGTGATCCCGCCGGCCGCGACGTCGAAGTCGCCGCGCAGGAGCCGGCGCTCCAGCTCGGGCCACGCGAAACGAACGAGAGCCGTCTCGCGCCCGCGATCGCGCGCGTACGCGCGCAGCACGTCGACGTCGAAGCCGCCGACGTCGCCGTCCTCGCGCGAGACCGAGAACGGCGGGTAGTCGCCGCTGGTCCCGATGCGGAGCGGAGCCGCGGCCGGCGGCGGCGGCGCAGCGACCCGGGCGGCCGGCGGCCTCGCGCCACCACATGCAGCCACGACGAAAAGCGCCGCGAGCACCAGCGCCACCCGGCGCCGTCGAACCAATCGGAGATCGTCGGGCAGCTTCGCGCGCACCTCATCGCCGAAGGAAGGGAGAGTCGGGTCCATCGAGTTGTCGGCTTCCGACCCCTCGGCTAGCGTCGCGGCATGATCGCGTGCCTCGACCTCGAGGGGGTGCTCGTCCCCGAGATCTGGATCAACGTCGCCGAACGAACCGGCATTCCAGAGCTGCGGCGCACGACGCGGGACGAGCCGGACTACGACAAGCTCATGCGGGCGCGCATCGAGATCCTCGATCGCCACGGTTTGAAGCTACGCGACATCCAGCTCGCGATCGACGCGATGGGACCGCTGCTCGGCGCGCGCGAGTTCCTCTCCTGGCTGCGCGAGCGGGCGCAGGTCATCATCCTGTCGGACACCTTCTACGAGTTCGCGGCGCCGCTCATGCGCCAGCTCGATCACCCGTGCCTGTTCTGCAACCACCTCGAGATCGACGGCGCCGGCCGCATCGCGGGCTACCGGCTCCGGCTGCAGGACGGGAAGCGCCGCGCGGTCGACGCGCTCCGGACGCTGAACTTCCGAATCGTCGCGGCCGGGGACTCCTACAACGACACGACGATGCTCGGCGCCGCCGACGGCGGCATCCTCTTCCGCCCGCCGCAGAACGTGATCGACGAGTTCCCGCAGTACCCGGTCGCGACGACGTACGACCAGCTGCGCGCCGCGTTCGTCCGGCTCTCGAACGGAGAGATCGAGCCGTGACGGCCTCGCCGGCCTAGGCTCCTGCGGCTTCGCGGGCCACGCGCGTGCGGCGGGAGCTTCGGATCGCGGTCGCGGGTGCGGGCGCGGTCGGCTCGGTGTTCGGCGGCAAGCTCGCGGCGGCAGGCCACGACGTCCTCCTGGTCGGCCGCGATCCGCACATGGCGGAGGTCGCGCGCGCCGGCCTCCGGATCTCCGGCGTCTTCGGCGACACGCACGCGCGGCCGAAGGTCGCGACCGACCTCGCGGACGCCGCGGGCGCGTACGACGCCGTCCTCATCACCGTCAAGTCACACGCGACGCGCGAGGTCGCGCGCAGGCTCGCGACCTGGCGGCCCGCGCCCGCCCTCGCCGTCTCGCTGCAGAACGGCCTGGGAAACGCGGAGGCGATCGCGGAAGAGCTGCCGCGGAGCCGCGTGCTCGCCGGACGCGTCATCTTCGGAGCGGTCGTCGAGGCTCCGGGATTCGTCGACGTGACGGTCAACGCGCGGCCGGTCGCGATCGGGCCGCTTCGCCCCGACGGGAGCGCGGCCGACGTCGCGCGCGGGCTCGCGGCCGCGATCGACGCATCCGGCATCCCATGCGAGCCGGTCGCGTCGACCGAGCCGCTGCTCTGGGAGAAGGTGCTGTACAACTGCGGGCTGAACCCGCTCGGCGCTCTCCACGGCCTCACCTACGGCGAGGTGGTCGCGTCTGAGCGCACGCGCGCGAAGCTCGATGCCGCCATCCGCGAAGGATGGCACGTCGCTCGCGCGGCGGGCATCTCGCTCCGCTGGCGCGACGCCGACGAGTTCCTCGACTATTTCTACTCGACGTTGCTGCCGCCGACCGCGGCGCACCGGTCGTCCATGCGCCAGGATCTCGAAGCCGGACGGCGCACCGAGATCGACGCGATCTCGGGAGCGATCGCGCGCGCCGGCGCCCGCCTCGGGATCGCGACGCCGATCGCCGACGAGCTGGTCGCGGCCGTGCGCGCGGCGGAGGCCACGGCACGACCGCGTTGAGCCGGCTCGCCCGCGCGGCGAGCCGCGTCGGAGCGCTTGCGGGCAGCCCGCTCTTCGCTTCCGCACGGCCGTCTCGCTGTTGTACACTCCCGCCATGCACCGCCTGGCCAAGGACCTTTTCGACGAGCTCAAGAAGCACGCGCTCGAGGCGTACCCCGAGGAATGCTGCGGCTTCATCCTGTTCGACACCGAGAGCGAGGTCGACGTGGTCCGCCGCGTCCGAAACGTCGCGACCGAACGCCACCAGAAGGACCCGCAGAGCTTCCCGCGCGACGGCAAGGACGGCTACGTCATGGACGAGCGCGAGCTCCTCGAGGTGCAGCAAGACCTCGACAGCAACCGCTTCGAGCTGCGCTGCATCTACCACTCCCACCCGAACGGCAAGGCGTACTTCTCGAAGGAAGACGAAGCGCGCGCCAAGATGTGGGACGAGCCGATCTATCCGGAAGCGGTCTACATCGTGCTCGGCGTCGACGGCCACGCGGTGACGGGCATCTCGGCTCACCAGTGGAACGAGGAGCGCCTCGAGTACGAAGACGTGAAGATCGCGCGGGTCTAGTGTCCTCCCGCTTCCCGCGACCTTCGCGAACGGACATCTAATGTCGGCATCGGCGCGAGCGGCGACCGGCCGCGACGCCGGCCTTCCGTCCGGGCATGTCGAGGTCGTCCGGAAGCGTCCGGATGCGATCGAGCTCGAGCTCTCGGGCACGTGGATCGTCCGCGGAGCGCGCCCGACCATCGCGGACGTCGCGCGCGATTTCGCCGAGCCCGGGCTTCGCCGCGTGACGTTCGACGCGAGCGCGCTCGACAAGTGGGATTCGACGATCCTCACGTTCCTCGCCGCCCTTCTCGACGATCTTCGCGAGCGGAAGGTCGAAGCGGACTTGGCGGGGCTCCCCGCCGGCATCCGCCGGCTCATCGAGCTCGCCGAGACGGTCCCGGAGAAGGAGGGCGCGCGGACGGTCGGCCGGCGCGGCCCGTGGCTCGCGCGGCTGGGCGACGCCGCGGTCGACGTCGCGCGCGGGGCGGGCGAGTTCCTCGCGTTCGTGGGCGAGGTGACGGTCGCCGTCTTCAACGTGCTCCGGCTCCGGGCGCGCGTCCCGCTCGCGGACCTCTGGCTCTTCGTCCAGCACACCGGCGCGGACGCGCTGCCGATCGTCACGCTGATCAGCTTCCTCGTCGGCCTCATCCTCGCGTTCGTCGGCGCGGTCCAGCTCCAGCAATTCGGCGCGACGCTGTACGTCGCGAACCTCGTGCAGATCGGCATGGCGCGCGAGATGGGCGCGATCATGACGGGCGTCATCATGGCGGGGCGGACGGGCGCGGCGTTCGCGGCGCAGCTCGGCACGATGCGCGTCACCGAGGAGATCGACGCGCTCATGACGCTCGGCTTGAAGCCGATCGAGTACCTCGTCCTCCCCCGCGTCATCGCGCTCTCCGTGATGATGCCCCTCCTCTGCGTGTACTCGGACGTGGTCGGGATCATCGGCGGCACCGCGGTCGGCGTCGGCCTCCTCGACCAGAACTTCGCGCAGTACGTCCAGCAGACGCTCCGCTACGCGACGCTGACGCAGTTCGTGATCGGCATCGTGAAGAGCTTCGTCTTCGGCATCCTGATCGCACTCTCCGGCTGTCTCCGCGGCATGCAGTGCGGCAGCAGCGCATCCGCGGTCGGCGACGCGGCGACCTCGGCGGTCGTGACGAGCATCGTGCTGCTCGTCGTGGCGGACGGGATCTTCGCCGTGATCTGCAACGCGCTCAACGTGTGATGGCGGTCCGCGACGAGCACGAGCGTTCCGACGCGCCGCACATCGAGGTCCGGAAGCTGACCATGGCCTACGGCAGCTTCGTCCTCATGCGCGATCTCGACTTCACGGTGGAGCGCGGCAAGATCTTCGTGATCATGGGAGGCAGCGGGTCGGGAAAGAGCACGCTCCTCAAGCACATGATCGGTCTTCTCGAGCCGGCCCGCGGCGAAGTCCTGTACGACGGCGAGAGCTTCACGGGCGCGACACCCGAGCGTCGCCTCGAGATGCTGCGCGGGTTCGGCGTCACGTTTCAGCAGGGAGCGCTCTGGAGCTCCATGACGCTGGCCGAGAACGTGGCGCTGCCGCTCTCCGAGTACACCGACCTCGAGCCGGCGGAGATCCGCGAGATCTGCTGCCTGAAGCTCGCGCTCGTCGGGCTGCGCGGCTTCGAGGACTACTACCCGAGCCAGATCAGCGGCGGCATGCGAAAGCGCGCCGGGCTCGCGCGCGCGATCGCCCTCGACCCCGACGTGCTGTTCTTCGACGAGCCGAGCGCCGGACTCGACCCGATCAGCTCCCGCCTCCTCGACGACCTCATCCTCGCGCTGCGCGACAGCCTCGGCTCGACGGTCGTGATCGTCACGCACGAGCTCGCGAGCATCTTCGCGATCGGGGACGACAGCGTCTTCCTCGACGCCGAGTCGCGCACCGCGATCGCGCACGGCAACCCGCGCCAGCTGCTCGAGCACTGCGACAACCCGACCGTGCATCGTTTCCTCACCCGCGGAGGCGAAATGGACCCGACCCGAGAGGCGCATGAGTAGAAAGGCGAGTCCGGTGCTGATCGGCGGCTTCGTCGTGGGCGCGATCGCGCTCGCGATCGCGGGCATCGTGATCTTCGGCTCCGGCCGCTTCTTTCAGACGAGCTATCCGTTCGTCGCGTTTTTCGAGGGCAGCGTGAACGGGCTCAGCGTCGGCGCGCCCGTCAAGTTCAAGGGCGTCGACCTCGGCGCTGTCACGCACATCTTCATCCGCATCAGCCCGGAGGAGCGGAACGCCCGGATCCCCGTCTACTTCGCGCTCGACAAGGAGAAGCTCGACAAGGCCGGTGTGCGGGAGGAGCTCGCGTCGCCGGAGGCGATGGAGCGCGGCGTCGCGGCCGGTCTGCGGGCCCAGCTCCGCTCCGAGAGCCTGGTCACCGGCATTCTCTACGTCGAGCTCGACTACTACCCGGGCACGCCGGAGACGAGGGCCGGTGCGTGGGACGGGACGCCCGAGGTCCCGACGCTGCCGACGCAGGTCGAGCAGCTGCAGGCGGCCGTCAAGGCGATCATCGACCGCCTCGACGAGATCAACTTCAAAGGCCTCATCGACGAGCTGACGAACGCCGCCTCGGGCATCTCTCAGTTCACGACGTCCCCCGAGCTGAAGCGGAGCATCCAGTCGCTCGACGAGACGCTCGCCAGCATCCGCGATCTGTCGAAGTCGGTCGAGAAGAGCATCGCGCCGCTCACCGCGAACCTGCAGAAGACCGCGGTGCAGGTCGAGGCGGTCGCGCGCGAGTTCGAGCAGACGCTCGGGACGACGCGCAGCCTGATCGCGCCCGAGGCGCCGCTCGCGGTCGACCTGCGCCGCGCCCTCGACGAGGTGCGCGACGCCGCCCGCTCCGTGCACGCGCTCGCCGACGAGCTCGATCGCAATCCGAACTCGATCGTGTTCGGGCGCGCGGTGAAAGGAGAGCAGCAGTGAGCCGGCCCTTCGCTTGCCACCGCGCGCGCCCGCGGCCGGCTCTCGCGCCGAATGCCCTCGCGGCGGTCGCCACGATCGCCGCGGTCGCGGCGATGGCAGCCGGCTGCGCCTTCCTCGCGCCGCGGCCGGACCCGTCGCGCTTCTACGTGCTCACCTCCGACGCCACGGGCGAGGGCTCGCCCGTCGCCGGCTCGTTCGGGGTCGGCCCGATCTCGATCCCCGACTACCTGAAGCGCGCGAGCATCGTCACCCGGACGACGGCGAACGAGATCACGCCGTCGAGCGTCGATCGCTGGGGGGAGAGCCTGGACGGCGCGATCCCGCGCATCCTGCAGGAGAACCTTCGCCGCCTCCTCGGAAACGACCGCGTCATCCTGTTTCCGTGGTACGCGACCAACCGACCGGACGTGCAGATCGTCGTCCACGTGCTCCGCTTCGAGCGCGATGCGAACGGCACGGTCACGCTGCTCGCACGCTGGGAGATCAAGCGAGCGGAGACCGGCGCGCTCGTCCGCGGCGGCGAGACCAGCACGGTCCGGAACCCGTCCGGCTCCGGCACCGACGGCAGCGTCGCGGCCCAGAGCGAGGCCCTTGCCGTCCTGAGCGAGGACATCGCGAACGCCCTGCGCGCCTTGCCTCCGGCCGTCCGCACCGACGCGCGGCCCGGCGCATGACCGCTGGGCGTTTCCCCGAGCGCGCGCCGCGAGCACGAGGCGCCACGGGCCGCGACCGCCGCGCTCCCTTGACCTCGCCCGGCGGCCGCGCGAGACCGACGGGATGCGGCTCCGTCAGCTCGCGCTCGTCGCCCGCGACCTCGACCCGGTCGTCTCGGACCTGACCGCCGTCTTCGGGATCGAGGTCGCCTTCCGCGATCCCGGCGTCGCCGAGTTCGGCCTCCGGAACGCCGTCTTCCCGGTCGGCGACAGCTTCCTCGAGGTCGTGTCCCCGACCCGCGACGACGCGACCGCCGCGCGCTACTTGACGCGCCGGCGCGGCGACGGCGGCTACATGGCGATCTTCCAGAGCGAGGACCTCGCCGCCGCGCGCGCTCGCATGGCGCGCCTCGGCGTGCGGATCGTCTGGGAGGTCTCCTTCCCCGACATCGCGACGATCCATCTCCACCCGCGCGACGTCGGCGGCGCGATCGTCTCGCTCGACGAGGCGCGACCGCCGGAGTCATGGCGCTGGGCCGGGCCGGAGTGGAACGCCCGCGTCCGGACCGATCGCGTGCGCGAGATCGCCGGCGTCGTGCTCCAGGCCGACGACCCGGAGCGGCTCGCGGAGCGCTGGGCGGCGCTGCTCGACCGCCCGGCCGAGGCGAGCGGGGGCGGCTTCGAGATCCCCCTCGAGCGCGGCGCCGTGCGCTTCGTCGCTCCCGAGGACGACCGCGGCGACGGCATCGTGGCGATCCGTCTGCGGGCGTCGGACGCCGCCGCCGCGCTCGCGGCGGCGCGCGCGCGCGGTCTCGTCGACGCGCGCGGCGCGATCGCGATCGGAGGCGTTCGATTCGAGCTCGTCGAATGACCGCGGCGGTGCGATGAACGCGAGGCGCGAGCTCCACTTCCGGCCGGCCGAGAAGGCGGGCATCTGGCTGTGGGGCCGGACCGAGGGCATGACGGCGTTTCTCGTCGTCCTCGTCCTGTCGATCTTCGTCCTCATCCCGCTCGGCCAGGTGTTCCCGGTCGCGCGGCCGTTCATCGACCTCGGCTTCACGTTCATCCTGGTCTCGGGAGCGACGGTGGTCGTCCATCGCCGAAGGGCGACCGTCGCGATCGCCGCCTTCGCGCTGACGAACCTGGTCCTGCAGTGGCTCTGGTACCTCACCGAGGCGATGTGGCTGCTGCCGTGGCTGATGGCGTTCCTGCTGATCTACTGCGGCATCCTCTCCACGCTGGTCTTCGCGCAGGTCTTCAGCGGGCCGGCGGTGACGCGCCATCACGTCCAGGGAGCGATCGCGGGCTATCTGCTGCTCGGTCTCACGTGGGCGTTCGCGTACCGGCTGGTCGAGTTCTTCCACCCCGGCGCGATCCAGTTCGCGCACCCCGTCGATGCGGCGCACGGCGACCCGATGCGCGGTCAGCTCGTCTACTTCAGCTTCATCACGCTCACGACCGTCGGCTACGGCGACGCGACGCCGATCGAACCGATCGCGCGCACGCTCGCGATCCTCGAAGCGCTCACGGGGCAGCTCTTCCCGGCCGTCCTGCTCGCCCGCCTGGTCTCGCTCGAGGTGTACGAGCACACGACGCGGCGGTGACTGCGGCCGACCGGCTCGTTCCCTCGCGCACCGGCGACGCGGCCGCGGGCGCTTCGCGCGCGCGCGGTGGCGCGATGTCGTGCGCCGTCGGCATCCTGCTCCTGGCGTCGGCCTGCTCGCGCGCGAACGAACCGCAGCTCGAGGTCGTGCATCGGATCCTCGACGTCGCTCCGCAGCCGGCGGCGGGAGACGCGGTCGGGTGGTGCGAGCTCGAAAGCGAGGTGCGGCCCGCGATCGGCTGCCTTCCGAAGTTTCCGGGCAGCATCGCAAAGCTCGAAGTCGCGGATTCCCCGCTCCGCCGGCGCCTCGCGGTCCCCGAAGCCGCGCGCGGCGGGCCGATCCTCGTCGAGTCGAGGCTCGTGTTCGCGGGCGGCGGCCGGCCGACGTTCCTTCCCGCTTTCGTCGTCCGCGAGCCGGCCGGGGAGACGATCGACGTCGAACTGACGATCCCCTCCGCCGCTCCGAAGAAAAGCGCACGACTCGAGTACCGACTGCGCCCGCTGCCGCCCGCCGTGCGCGAATACGCGAGCGCAGAGATCGACGTGCCGCGTGGAGCGGTGCTCGAGGTCGGCGTGGCGGTCGACCCGCTCGCGCGGCGGGTCGAGCGCGCGCCCTGCGAGATGGAGATCGTGGCGCGCCGCGGCTCGTCGGAGCGCCGCCTCTTCCGCACGCTGCTCGCGCCCGGCGGCGCCGGGGTGGGTCGATGGCGCGACCAACGGATCGACCTGGCCCCCGTCGCGGGCGATCGCGTGCACCTCGTATTCCGGAGCCGGGTCGTCGCGCCCCCCGGCGGCGAGATCGACGTCGCGTACGGATTCCCGATCTGGGGAACCGCCAACGTTCTCGCGCCCGCGTCGCGCGCCCGGCCGAACGTCATCCTCGTGTCCCTCGACACGCTGCGCGCCGATCACCTCGGCGGGTACGGCTCCGCTCTCGAGACTTCTCCCGAGATCGACCGCTTCGCGGGCGAGGCGACGCTGTTCGAGCTCGCGTACGCGACGTGGACGAGCACGCTCCAGTCGCACATGAGCCTCTTCACGGGGCGCTACGTGGCCGGCTACGGCGACATCTCGCTCACGCGCGCGCTGTCTCCCGGCATCCCGACGCTGCCCGAGCTCCTGGCGGGAGCCGGGTACGCGACCGCGGCCGTCACCGAGGACGCGATCCTCCGGCGTGCGCTCGGCTTCGGCCGCGGCGTCGACTCGTACCGGGAGAATCGAAGCACGGGACCGCATGCGGCGCCCGGTCACGCGGAGCAGACGTTCGCGACCGGGCTGCGGTGGCTCAAGCGACACCGCGACGAGCGGTTCTTCCTCTTCCTCCACACCTATCAGGTGCACAGCCCGTACACCCCGCCACCCGCATTCGATCGCTTTCGCACGTGGAACGACCGCGGCGTCGAACGGCCCATCGACGCCGACACCCCTCCCGGCGTCCGGGACGAGCGCCTCTACGCAGGTGAAGTCCGCTACACCGACGCGGAAGTCGGCAAGCTCCTCGCCGGCATCGCGGCCCTCGGTGTGTCGGAGAGCACGATCGTCGTCGTGGCGGCCGACCACGGCGAGGAGTTCGGCGAGCACGGGCTCTCCGGGCACGGCAAGGCGCTCTTCCGCGAATCGGCGCACGTTCCCTTGATCGTGCGCGCGCCCGGCATCGCGCCTCCGGGCCTCCGCGTGCCCGTCCAGGTATCGCTCGTCGACGTCTTGCCGACGCTCCTCGAGCTGACCGGAATCGAGCCGCCGCACCGCATCTCGGGCAGGAGCCTCGTGCCGCTGCTCGCGGATCCGTCGTCGCCGGCGTTCGCGGACCGCCCCGTGTTCTCCGAGGTGCAAAGCGTCTTCGGCGACCTTTTCGCGGTCCGCGATCGCACGCACACGTGGATCTTCGCGGGCCGCCAGACGCCGCGGATCGTGGCCTATGATCGCCGTCTCGATCGAGACGAGCACGTCGCCGTGCGAGATTCAGGGCTGCTCGAGCGCGGTCGGCGCTTCCGTGACGCATTCGACGCCGAAGTGGCAGCGATCCGGCCGGTCGACGCCGCCCGGGATCGCGCGCTTCAGGTCGACTCGCCGGATCCCGCGACCGCGCGCAAGCTTCGGGCCCTCGGGTACGTCGAGTGATTCCGCCGGCGCCAGCGGGCTGGCCGTCGCTACGACGCCGGCTCCCAGGTCGGCAGCCAGCGCTTCAGGACCCCGCCGAGCGTGTGATCGCGCTTCCAGCGCGCGAGCGACGCGTTCGCCTTCTCGCGCAGCGTCTCCTCCCCGGGCCGGAATCCCCAGCCGATCTCGTCCTTGGTGAGGAGAGGGTTCAGGAGCGGCAGCAGCTGCGACTCCTCGAGCGAACCGTACCAGGCGACGATCGGCGCATCGCTCACGAAGGCGTCGACGCGCCGCTGCTCCAGCTCGGCGATCGCGTTCTCGTTGGTCGCGAACGAGAAGACCTGCGCGTCGCGGAAGTTCTCGCGGACGTACTTCTCGCCGACCGTTCCCTTGGTGACGCCGATCTTGAGCGCGCGCTGGAGCGCCTGCGCCGGCGTGCGGGAGCGCTCCGCCTCGCTGCGCCGCACCAGCGCGCCGAGGCCGGATCTCATGTACGGCTCGCTGAAGGCGACCCGGAGCTGACGCAGGCGCGTGATCGTCAAACCCGACATGATGATGTCGATCTCGTGGTTCACGAGCGCCGGGATGAGCTCGTCCCAGGCCATCGGAAAGGCGCGGATGGGCCGGCCCAGGTCCTGCCCGAGGTAGGACGCGAGGTCGATCTCGATGCCCGTCAAGCGCCCCGCCTGGCGGAAGCAGAAGGGCGGGGAGTCGGCTGTGACGCCGATCCGGATCGGCGGGATCGGCGTCGGCGTCGGCGGGCCGGGCGGCGGCGGAGGCGGACTCATCGCCGAGCACGCCGCGAAGAGCGCGCCGGCGAGCGCCAGGACGAGCCGCGAGGAGGACCTCATTGGCTCCCGCTGGAGGACTTGCTGCGCGTCGAGGCGGCTCCCGCCTGATAGCCCTGCTGGTACGACGACTCCTTCGACTTCTCGTAGCGGTCGTACGCGTAGCCGCCGAGGAGACCGGCTCCCGCGCCGATGCCGGCGCCGAGCCCCGCGTTGCCCGCCATCGCGCCGATCGCGGCGCCGCCGGCGGCCCCGATCACCGTGCCGCTGAGGGTGCGCTGCTGGGTCGCCGTCATCCCGGAGCAGCCGGCGAGGGCGATCGCGAGCGCACAGAGCGCGCACCCCGTCGCCCGCCGCCGTCGATTCGATCTCACGGACATGGCAGCGTCTCCGTCAGGAACTTGACGACCACGTTGACCGGGTGGTCGCCGTCGTACTCGGGGTGCGCCTTCGCCCACGCGACGAACTTCGCGATGGCGTCGTTTCGCGTGGGAGGCGGCGACGACGGGCAGAACATCGTTCGCGGACGCCGTGTAGAGCGGATCGGTCGGTTGGGTCGAGCAGACGTCCAGGACGTCCTCCGCGGTCTTCATCACGAAGTCCTCGCTCTGCACCGCGCGCGCCGGGGTCGCGACGGCGATCACGGCCGCGACGGCGCACCCGACGATTCTTTGTCGCATCGTTCCCCCCCGCATTGCGCCGTCGAGCGGCTCGACGGTGCGTCGGTATGTTCGCGTCACGGCATCGGCGCGTGCGGCGGCTCGTGCCCGCGCGGAAGCCGCGGGATCTCGAACGGTCCGTACGCTCTCGACGCGCTCGTCGGAACGACGGGCACACCGGCCCCGGCGGCGGGGGCGGCCGTCGCTGCCGGAGGCGCGCCCGGCGGCGGCGGCGGTGGAGGCGGCGGCGTCGCGGGCGCCGCCATCCACTCCTCGTCCGAGAGGCTCCATCCGCCGCCGAGCGCGCGATAGAGCTGCACCACGACCAGGAGCTGGTCGCGCATCGCCTGCGCCAGCTGGTTCTGCGCCGGGAAGAGCTGCTGCTCCGCCTCCAGGACCTCGTAGTAGTTCGCTAGCCCCTGATCGTACCGCAGGAGCGAGAGCCGCACCGACTCCTGGAGCGCGGCGACCGCTCGCTCGCGCGCCGCACGGATGTCGATCAGCTTCGTCTGCGACGTCAGCGTGTTCGAGACCTCCTGGAACGCGAGCAGGATCGACTGCTCGTACTGCGCCTTCGACTGCTCGAACACGGCGACCTGCGCGTAGTAGCTCTCGATGTTCTGCCCGCCCGTGAAGATCGGCCCGACGATCGATCCGGCGACGTTCCAGATGTTGCCCTGCGTCTTGACGATGTTCTCGAGCTCGGTGCTCTGGCCGCCGTAGAGGCTGGTCAACCCGATGCGGGGGAAGAAGTTCGCGACCGCGACGCCGACCTGCGCGTTGGAGCTGATGAGCACGTCCTCCGCCTGCCGGACGTCCGGCCGGCGCTCCAGGATCTGCGACGGAAGGCCGGGTGGCAGGTCCGGAGCGGCGCGCTGGTCGACGAGCGGGGCCCCGCGCGCGATGTCGGTCGGATCGCGCCCGAGGAGAACGGCGATCGCATTCTCGGTCGCGACGATCTGGCGCTCGAGCTCGGGTACGCTCGCCTGCGCCTGCGCGAGCGCGGCGTCCGCGCGCTCCACCGCGAGCTTGTTGCCGACCCCTCCCTGGAAGCGGCGCGTGAAGAGCTGGAGCGTGTCGCTGAACGCGGTCACGGTCTCGTGCGCGATGTCCAGCTCGAGGTCCAGCTCGAGAAGCTGGAAGTAAGCCTGCGCGACCTGGCTCACCAGGGTGAGCATGACGCCGCGGCGGATCTCCTCGCTCGCCCAGAGCTCGGCCTGCGCGGCCTCCGTCGAGCGCCGGATGCGTCCCCAGACGTCGAGCTCCCACGCGAGGTTGAAGGTCCCGAGGAAGGTGTTGAAGGTGCGGTTGTCGCCCGTGAAGACGAAGTTCTTCCCGCGCTGCGCGCCGCCCTGGTAGCTGACTTGCGGAAACAGCGGTCCGCGCGCGACCCCGACGAGCGCCTGCGCCTGCTCCACGCGCGCGGTCGCGGTCTTGAGGTCGTAGTTGTTCTGGAGCGCCTCGCGGATCAGGTCCTGCAGCACCGGGTCGCCGAAGACCTGCCACCAGGCCGCGTCGGCGAGGGACGCCGCCTCCGCCGGACCGATGTCGCCGCGGTACTCCGGCGGCGTCTGGATGTCCGGTCGGTGGTAGTTCGGTCCGACGGGGCAGCCGGTCGCGAGGACGCCGAAACAGAGCGCGACGAGACCGCGCGCCGCGCGGCTCAATGCCCTCCTCCGCCGCCGGGCGCGGGCGCAGGCTGGGGCGTCGGCGCGGTCGCGGTCTCCTCGTGCGACCCGCCGGACAGCCGCTCGACGACGTAGAAGGACAGCGGGATGACGAAGATCGCGATCACCGACGCGGCGAGCATTCCGGCCATGACGGCCGTTCCCATGATCTGCCGCGACACCGCGCCGGCACCGGTCGCGCGAACGAGCGGCACGACTCCCAGGATGAACGCAAACGCCGTCATCAGGATCGGGCGGAGACGGAGGCGCGCGCCGGTGAGCGCGGCGTCGATCAGCGGCCTGCCCTTCTCGTACTCGTCCTTCGCGAACTCGACGATCAGGATCGCGTTCTTCGCCGTCAAGCCGATCAGCATGACCAGGCCGATCTGCGCGTAGACGTTGTTCACCATCTCGCGCACGAAGAGGCCGAAGAAGGCGCCGAACACGGCGATCGGGATGCCGAGGAGCACGCTGAACGGCAGCGACCAGCTCTCGTACTGGGCGGCGAGGATCAGGAAGACCATGAGGAGCGAGAAGGCAAAGATGACGGTCGGCGAGACGCCCTCGGATGCGACCCGCTCCTGGAACGACATCCCCATGTAGTCGTACCCCATCTCCGACGGCATGGTCTCCGCGAACACCTCCTGGAGGGCCTGCATGCCCTGGCCAGAGCTGTAGCCGGGCTTCAGCGACGCGTTGATCTGGGCCGCGCGATGCTCGTTGAAGCGGATCGTGAACTCCGGCCCGTAGATCGTCTTCGTGTCGACGACGGCGTCGAGCGGCACCATGCCGCCCTTGTCGTTCTGGACGTAGAACTGGCCCATCGCGCGCGTGTTGGTCCGGTAGTCGCCCTCGGCCTGGACGTAGACCTGCCAGACGCGACCGAAGCGGTTGAAGTAGTTGACGAAGACGCCGCCCATGAACGCCTGCAGCGTCTTGTAGACGTCCGAGAGCTGGACGCCCTGCTTCATCACCTGCTCTCGATTCACGTTGGCGTAGACCTGCGGCACGTCGGGGACGAAGGTCGTGAAGATCGACGCGAACTCCGGGCGCTTCATCGCGGCGGCCATGAACTTCCGCGTGTTCTCCGCGAGGAACTGGACCGTGCCTCCGGACCGATCCTCGAGCACGAACGAGACGCCGCCCGACGTGCCGACGCCCGGGATCGCGGGCGGCGGGAACGCGAAGGCGATCGCCTCGGGAAGCTCGTGGAGGCGCCCGTTCAGGCGCCGCATGATCACGTCCGCGGTGAGACCGTCCGGATCGCGCTCGGCCCACGGCTTCAGCGTCACGAAGTAGAAGCCGCTGTAGGTCGTGTTGGTGCTGCTGAGCAGGCTGTACCCGACGACCGTGTTGTACGTCTGAACGCCCGGAGTCTCGGAGAGGATCTTCTCGATCTGCTTGCAGACCTCGTCCGTCCTCTGCAGCGACGCCGCCTGAGGCAGCTGGACGTTCATGTAGAAGTAGCCCTGGTCCTCGTCCGGGACGAAGCCCGTCGGCAGCCGTGAGCCGATCATCAACGCGAGCACCGTGAGCGCCGCGAGTCCTCCGAGGCCGAGGATCGGATGGCGGATGAGGTGGTGGCACCAGTTGACGTAGCCTTCGGTCGCGCGTCCGAACCACCGGTTGAACCCGCGGAAGAACGCCCCCAGCGGACCGCGCGCCTCGCGCTTCGGCCGGAGCAGCAGGGCGGAGAGCGCCGGGCTCAGCGTGAGCGCGTTGAACGCCGAGAACACGACCGACACGGCGATCGTCACCGCGAACTGCTGGTAGAGGCGGCCGGTGATGCCCGGGATGAACGCGGTCGGCACGAAGACGGCGACGAGGATGAGCGCGATCGCGATCACGGGCCCCGACACCTGCTCCATCGCCTTCAGGGTCGCGTCGCGCGGCGAGAGCCCCTGCTCCATGTTGTGCTCGACCGCCTCCACGACGACGATCGCGTCGTCGACGACGATGCCGATCGCGAGCACGAGCCCGAACAGCGACAGCGTGTTGATCGAGAACCCGAGCAGCGGGAACACCGCGAACGTGCCGATCAACGACACCGGTACCGCGAGCAGCGGGATCAGCGTCGTCCGGAAACCCTGCAGGAAGATGAAGACGACGATGATGACGAGGACCAGCGCCTCGAAGAGGGTCTTGACGATCTCGTCGATGCCCTCGCTGACCGCCTCGGTCGTATCGAGCGACACGACGTAGTCGAGATCGGCCGGGAAGCGCTTCTTCGCGTCCTCCATCAGGGCGCGCGCCCGCTTCATCGTGTCGATCGCGTTGGAGCCCGCGAGCTGGTAGATCGCGACGATCGCGGCCGGCTTGCCGTTCAGGCGGCCCTTGACGTTGTAGAGCTGGGCGCCGAGCTCGACGCGGGCCACGTCGCCCACGCGAATCATCGAGCCGTCGGGGTTGGCCCTGACGATGACGTCCTCGAAGTCCTCGGCGGTCAGCAGGCGGCCCTGCGCGCGCACCGTGTAGGTGAACTCCTGTCCCGGCGGCACCGGCTCCGCACCGACCTGCCCGGCCGGATTCACCGTGTTCTGCTGCTGGATGGCGTTGATGATCTGCGTGACGGTGATCCCGAGCTTCGCGAGCGTGTCGGGGTTCACCCACATGCGCATCGCGTACTGGCCGGCGCCGAAGATCTGCACCTGCCCGACGCCCGGGACGCGGGTCATCGGGTCGTTGATGTTGATGTAGGCGTAGTTCGTCAGGAAGAGCGCGTCGTAGCTGCCGTTGGGCGAGTAGATCGAGAAGAGCGCGAGCGGCGCCGTCGTCGACTGCTTGATCGTGACGCCGTACTGCTGGACGTCGAAGGGGAGCTGCGACTGGGCCTGCCCGTAGCGCATCTGCGCGAGGATCTGATCGGTGTTGATGTTCGTGCCGACGTTGAAGTCGACGCGCAGGGTCATCGTGCCGTTGTTGGCGTTGATCGAGTACATGTAGATCGAGTCGGCGACGCCGCTCATCTGTTGCTCGATCGGGGTCGCGACCGATTGCTCGATCGTGACCGCGTCCGCGCCCGTGTACGTGGCGGAGAGCTGGACCTCGGGCGGAGCGATGTCGGGGAACTGCGCGATCGGCAGCTGCACCATCGCGACGAGGCCGACGATGACCATCACGATGGCGATGACGATCGCGACGATCGGCCGCCGGACGAAGAACGCTGCCATGGTCAGCTCGCGGCGGTCGCCGGGGCCCCGCTCGCCTTCGGTGCCGGAGCCGGCGCCATGCCCGGTGCGTCCGACGGGGGCGCCTCCTTCGCGACGACGGTCACCCCGTCACGCACCTTCTGCACGCCCTCGACGACGATCTTGTCGCCGGGAGCGAGCCCCTTGGTGATCACCCAGTCACTTCCGGTGCGCGGTCCGGGCTCGACGTCGCGCACCCGTACCTTGTCGCCCTCGAGAACGTAGACCTGGTACGTTCCCTGAAGGTCCGAGACGGCCCGTTGCGGCACGACGATCGCGTTCTCCGCGACGCTCGTCGCGGCGCGCGTCTTCGCATAGCCGCCGGGACGGAGGATGTTGTCGGGGTTCGGGAAGAGCGTCTGCACGAGCAGGGTGCCGGTGCGCTGGTCGACCTGGCGGTTGACGGCGTAGATCTCGCCGCTTTGCGGATAGACGCTGCCGTCCGCGAGGATGAGCTCGATCTTCGGAGCGTCGCCGTTGTTCTCGCCCGTCTCCGACGCCCGGTTGATGCGAGCGGCGAACCGCAGGTACTCCTGCTCGGCGATCGGGAACTGGACCTTGATCGGGTCGACCGTCGACACGGTCGTGAGAACGGTCGTCGTTCCGACGAGGTCGCCGATCTGCGCCTGGTTGATGCCGGCGATGCCGGGGATGGGCGACTGGACCTTGGTCCACTGCAGGTTGAGGCGGGCGTTCTCGAGCGCGGCTTTCGCCTGCTCGACGGCGGCTGCATTGGCGTCGTTCTGCTGGACGGCGTCGTCGAGCTCTTGCTGGCTCACTGCGCCCTCGGCCGCGAGCGGCTTGTAGCGCGCGACGTCGAGCTGCGTCTTCTTCAGCTGCGCCTGCGCCTGCGCGAGGTTCGCGGCGGCCTGATCGTACGCGGCCTGGAACTGCCGCGGATCGATCTCGAAGAGGAGGTCGCCCGCCTTCACGACGGAGCCGTTCTTGTAGTTCTGAGTGAGGAGGTAGCCCTGCACCTTGGGCTGGATGGTCGCGTTGACGTAGCCCTCGATCGTGCCGACCCACTCCGAGTAGACCGGCACGTTCCGCTGGGCGACCGGAGACACCAGGACCTCGGGCGGCGGCAGTGCGGGCGGCGCCGGCTTTCCGCAGGCCGACGCGAGCAGCACCGCCGCCAGCGCGGAGGCGGGCACACGCCAGGTTCCCCGGCCCCGGACGGAACGGGCCGAGCCCAATCGTCGCAACGTCATCGATTGATCCCCCTGCGGTGGGCGGAGATCCGGCGGTATCACAGGCGCGGAGGCCTTTGAAACCCGACGGCATGACGCGGCGCCGCGCCTTCGGACCGGCGGATCGCTTTCCGCGAAACGCTCGCGCGGGGATTCAGGCCGCGACGCGCGGCTCGCGCGCCGACTTGCGACGTCGCCGCCACGCCCACGCCGCCAGGGTGACGAGCCCCGGGATCGTCCACACGGTGTCGCGCACGCGGGCGACCGCGGCCGCGACCAGCGCGAGCTCCGCACCCCCGCCCGCGACGTGCATCACAGCCGCCTGCGCGCCCTCGAGCGCGCCGATCGCGGCCGGCACGGGGACCGCGTGCGCCAGCCCGACGCCGAGCAACGTGCCGCCGAGCTCGGGAAGCGACGGGTGCGCGTCGAACGCCGCGAAGAGCGACCCATATTCCGCGAACACGAGAAGGTTCAGCGCGAGCGCGACGGCGAGCGCCCACGCGACGACGCGGCGGCGCGCGAACACGAGCGTTCGCATCGCGTCGTCCGCGTCGGCGATGGCGGTCGGGCTCGCCCCGATCCGGGCGAGAGCGGGCAGGAAGGGCGCGGGCACGAGGGAGCCGCCGCGCCGGAGGCGGCGCAGCGTGATCGCGACGCCGACGAGGAACGCGACCGCGCTCAGCACGACGACGACGAGCACGCGCCCTGCGGCGGCGCGATCGCGGAGCGCGAAGAGGGCGCAGTAGGCGACGCCGAAGACGATGTTGGCGAGCAGCTCCGCGCCCCGATCGAGGATCACGCTCGCGATCGCCGGGCCGGCACGCACACCGTCGCGCGCGACCATGTACGCGCGCAGCGGCTCGCCGCCGAGCTTCGCCCCCGGCGTCAGGGACCCCACCGCGAGGCCCGCGAGCCGGGCGCCGAGGACGCGGCCGAACGGCAGCTGCTCGTCGAGCGCGCGCAGGATGAAGCGCCAGCGGTAGGCGTAGCCCGCGAAGATGACGACCTCGATCGCCGCGTAGGCGGCGATCCAGCGCGGCTGGATGCGCGTCAGCCGCTCCGCGATCGCGCCCCATCCGTACGCGCGCGCGAGCGCGATCACGACCGCCGCTCCACCGATCGCGAGCGCGAGCTGGAGCAGTCGGAAACGATCTCGTCCGCGCGACCCAGCCATCACGAGAGCGCGCCGGCCGGCGCTTCGGTGCGTCCGCCCCCCGGGCTGCCGGCGACGGCCGCGCCACGCCGAGCCGCGGCCGACGGCAGAAGCGCCGGCAGAACGGCCATCGCCGCGCTGAACGAGAGCGCCATCGCGAGGGCGCCGAGCTGCCCGAGCTCGGACAGAGCGGGGTAGCGCGAGAATCCGAGCACGCCGAACCCGAGGACGGTCGCCGCGGCCGTGAGGGCGAGCGCGCGGCCGGAGCTCGCGGTCGCGGAGCGGTAGCCGCCGGTCTCGCGCACGCGCTGGACCAGGTAGACGCAGTAGTCGACGCCCATCCCGATCGTGAGCGGCAGGATGATCAGGTTCACCGGGTTGAGCGCGATCCCGGCGAGGCGCGCGAGCGCGACCAGCAGCAGGACGCATCCGCTCGGGACGCTCAGGATCGCGAGCGTCGAAGACCAGCGCCGCTCCTGCATCCACACGATCGGCGCGTTGCTCGCGATCGCGAGCAGGAGGAACCAGACGATCTCGCGTCGCATCGTGCGGTCGAGCTCGCGCTCCATGAGCGGACGCCCGGTGACGGTGATGCGAACGCCGTCGCCGGCATCCACGTCGCGCGGCAGCCGGTCGGCGATCTGCTCGAGCGCCTGCGGGCTCGTCGGCGCGAACGGCGTGATGATCCCGACGCCGGTCGCGTCGCGCCGGACGTGGCGATCGAAGAGGATCTCGAGGCCGGGGAGGGGATCCGCGGTCGCGTCGACGGGCTCCGGGACCCGACGGAGCGACGCGAGCGCCGGCGCGAACGGCTCGGTGCGAAACCCGCGCTCGTCGAGACGGCGCTCGAGCTCGGCGGCGGCCCGCTCCCGCGGGAGCGCGGCCCAGGCGGCGAGACGCGACTCCTGTGTCGCGCGCGAGGGCATGAGGGGCGCGGGGCTCACGATGTCCGTGACGAGGCCTTCGGCGCGCGCGCGCTCGAGCGCGTCGCGCACGCGCTCGGTCGCCCGCAGGACCGTCTCGTCGGCGGCGGCCGCGCCCGCCGCGTCGCGCGTCGGCGCCACCTCGGCCTCCGCGAGGACGACCCCGTCGGGGTCGCTCACCCCGAACGTGCGCTCGATCTCCCCCTGTACGGCGGCGGCGTGCGACCGCGCCGGCCGGAGGTGGAACAGGTTCGTGTCGAGCGCCTCGCCGCGCGCGGCGAGCCAGGCGATCGCGCAGAGCGCCGCCGCGCCGACTGCAACCAAGCGCCGGTGATCCTCCGCGAACGCCGGCAGAGCGGCCAGCCGATGGGTCGCCGCCAGCGCGCGATCGCCGTGGCGCGCGCCCGCGCCGCGCCAGAGCAGCATCGCCGGGAGCAGGACGTAGGTCGCCGGGATGTTCAGCAGGATGCCGAGCGCCGTCAAGTACCCGAGCTGGGCGACGCCCGCGAGCGCCGAGAACCCGATCACGACGAAGACCGCCGCCGTCGTCCCCGACGCCACCACGGCGGGCACGAGGAGGCCCGCGATCGAGGCCGCGATCGCCTCTTCGAGGTCTCCCCGAAGCGCCAGCTCCTCCCGGAAGCGCGTGTAGAAATAGATCGCGGCGTCGATCGAGAGGCCGTAGAAGATCGCCGCGAACGCGAGCGACACCGCGTTCAGGACGCCGTAGAAGAGAAGCCCGAGGGCGAACGTGACGATGCTCGTCGCGACGAGCTGCGCCGCGACCAGAGGGAGCACGCGCAGGGTGCGAAAGCCGAGGTGGAAGAGGGTCACGACGCCGAGGAACGCCACCACGCTGTAGAGTCCCATGTCCTCGCGCAGCACCGTCGAATCCTCGCGCGCGTACGCGAAGGCGCCGGTGTACACGACCTCCACCTCGCCATCGATTCCGCTCGCCGCCCGTGCCGACGCTTCCGCGCGCGCGAGCGCGTCCTCGAGTCGCGTGATGCCTTCGCCGTCGTATCCGCTCGCGACCGGCCGGATCAGGACCAGCAGCCGGGTCCCGTCGGGCGACAGCACGTACTCGCTGCCCGCCGCGAGCGCGCGGTCGGGTCGCGAGCGCGCGAGGGCGTCGCCCAGGATGCGGGTGAGGCCGAGCGGATCGCCGGCGATCACCTCGCTCACGCCGACCGTCCCCGGCGCGGAAAGGACTCGCCGCACGGTGCGAACGGCGTCCGCGACGCCCTCCGGCGAGAGCCGCTTCTCGACCGCGGGCAACGCGTCCGCGGGGAGGAGCCGCGGCAGGGCACCCTGCGACAGCGCGCGCGCGAACGCGGGGAGGTCGATCCGGCTCCGCACGTCGACGATCTCCGGGTCGGCGCGGAGCGCGCTCGCGTACGGGTCGGCGAAGCGGATCGCGGTCGCGGCATCGCGTGCCCGGATGACGGCCACGGCGACGTCCTGCGGGCCGAAGCGCCGAACGTAGCGCTGGTAGTCGGCGAAGCGATCGTACCCCGTCGGCAGCATCGAAACGAGGTCGACGTCGAGCCGGAGGCGCAGGAGCGATGCGCTCGCGGCGACCGTCAAGACCAAAGCAAAGAGCAGGATCGCGCGGTCGTTGCGGACGATCCACGCGACCATCCGCCGCGCCCAGGGCGGCGGCGCCGCGGCCGGCGCCCGCTCACCCGGCGCGCCGCTCTCAGGACGCGGCATCCTCGTGCCCGGCGTCCGGCAGGACGAAGAGCCGGGGATCCAGCTCCGGGTCCTCGTCGATGGCGAGGATCTTCACCTCGGCCCGCCAGCCCTGCGCCGGCGCGGACATCTCGATCCGGCGCGGCAGCGGAAAGCGGAGCGTGCAGTCGGGATCCGCGTAGCGCGCGGCGACCGCGTCCTCCGGCGCGCCGGGCGCGGCCGGGCGCACGACCAGCTCCTCGACGACCTCGCCGTTCCCCACCGCGACCTCGCGCCGCGCGGCCTGTGCGGTCGCCGGATCGAGCTCGAAGCGCCCCGGCCGGTCGGCGACCTGCGCCGGCGGCTCCGCACAGCGCTGCTGCCACAGCGCCCAGAGCGCGAGCGACACGCCGACCGTCGGGTCGGGGACGGGCTCGCCCGGGCGGAGGCGCACCCGGAAGCTCTTGGCCTCGAGCGGAAGCGACACCGCGCCCTCCACGGCTCGTGCGTCGCCCACCCAGAGCGCGTCGTACACCGTCAAGCCCGCGAGCGTGAAGAGCTTGACGCGGACGGCGCCGGGCCCCTGGAGGAGAAGGACGCCTTCCGCCTCGCGCGTCCGGTCGCCGGCCCGGACGGTCGAGCGGAAGCGAGCCTGGAGCGCGCGCACCGCTCCGTCGCGGGCGCAGATCGCCTCGACGGCGCTTCGCTCCGTCGCGCCCGGGCACGCCGCCGTCGGCGCGGCGACCGGCGTGACGGGGGCGCCGCGGTGCGCCGCGCAACCCGACGCGGCCGCGATCGCGCTCGCCGCGACGCACGTCCAGAGACGCGCGGCGCGGCGGCGTCGCGCCCCCGCGCTCACCCGGCTCGCCCGCCCGGCGCGCCGCGCTCGACCTCGCGCACGTCGAGATCGATCTCGGTGCGGTCGCCGCTCGCCTCGCGCAGCGCCACGCGGCGCGGAACTCCGTTCGCCGGATCGAACGTCAGCTCCACCGCCGACAGCACGCGGGCGATCTGCGGATCGCGCGGCACGAGCACGAACGAGGCGTCTCCGGCGCCCGCCTGGATCGCGAAGCGCTTCGCGTAGTTTCCCGTCGCCGTGAAGATCTCGCCCAGGTCGCGGAACACCGCGAGCGCTCCCTCCTGCTCGACCTTCGCGACGTTGCCGGGCTCGCCGGCGCGCAGCGAGCCGCCGTCGATCTCGACGACGAGCGGCTCCGGCGTCACGACCTCCCAGCGAACGTGGTCGGGCGCGCGGAACTCGAGCGTGCCGGTGGACACGAGCGGGTCGCGCAGCAGGGCGATGCGCTTCACCTGGCGGAAGTCGGCGCGGATCGCGCGCACGTCGCGCTGCATGGCCGAGATGCGCGCGAAGCACGCTTCCGGGCTGCCGCAGCGAGCGGCCGTCGCCCGTCCGGACGCGCCCGCGGCGCCCGGCGACGAGTCGCCCGCGCCGGCCGGACTCTCCGCCGCGGCGACGTTCGCCACCGGCTGCGCCAGGCGCGCTGCGCCGGCGACGCTCGCGACCAGCGCGAGCGCCGCGATCGTCAGCCGCTCGTCCGACACGCGCTCCTCAGGGGTCGCTGCCGGCGCTCACCTGGCCCTCGGCAAGGATGAAATCCGCGAGGGCGTCGATCGAGGCGAACGCCTGCTTCGCCACCGTCTCGTCCGGGATCGCGACCCCGAACTGCTCCTCGATCAGCACGACGAACTCGAGCGCGTCGATCGAGTCGAGCCCGAGGCCGGCCCCGAAGATCGGCTCCGAGTCGACGATGTCCGCGGGCGCGATGTCGAGACGAAGGCCGCTCACCAGGAGCTCCTTCGCGCGCTGTGCGATCTCGGGCTTCGTCATGGGGGCGAGTGCGGACGGCGGCGGCGCCGGCGCGGGGCTTTAAAACAGTCTCCTACGGCTCGCGCAATTCCGGAAACAGCCGACCCGACGCGAGGTTGCGCAAACCATGGGTGACACTGCCGGAAAATTCGACGAGACTGGACGCCGTGCGCACGGAGCGCTGCGACGTGCTCGTCATCGGCGGCGGGCCGGCCGGATCCACCGCAGGCAACCTGGTCGCGAGCGCGGGCCGGCGCGTGGTCGTGCTCGAGAAGGACGCCTTCCCGCGCTTCCACATCGGGGAGTCGCTGCTGCCGCACGCGATGAACCTCTTCGACCGCCTCGGGGTGCGGGAGGCGGTCGCCCGCATCGGGAGCGTCGAGAAGTACGGCGCGCGGTTCGTGACGGGAGACGGGTCGCACTCGAACACGATCTACTTCGACCGCACCTTCGACCCGAGCCCGATCATGACCTACCAGGTCGTCCGCGCGGAGTTCGACGAGCTGCTGCTCGCCGAGTGCGCGCGCCGCGGCGCCGACGTGCGCCAGCGGAACGCGGCGGTGTCCGCAGAGCGCTCCGACGGCGAGTGGCGCGTGCGCGTGCGCGCGGCCGCCGTCGAGCACGGCGCCGGCGAGGAGGAATACGAGGTGCGCTGCTCGTTCGTGATCGACGCGAGCGGCCGCGAGACCTTTCTCGCCCAGCGCGAGCGATCGAAGCGCATGGCGGAGCGCCATCGCCGGATCGCGATCTACGCGCACTATTCCGACGTCGAGCTCGACCCCGGAATCGACGCCGGCAACACGGTGATCGTCGCGGTCGAGGGCGGCTGGTTCTGGGTGATCCCGCTCGCGCGCGGCGCGACGAGCATCGGGCTCGTGATGGACGCCGCGCGCTATCGCGCGAGCGGGCTCGCGCCCGCGGACGCGCTGGAGCGCGCGATGCGCGCGTGCCCCGAGGTCGCGCGGCGGATCGGCGCGTCGCGGCGCCTCTCGGAGGTGTACGCGACGAGCAACTACTCGTACTTCACCGGTGCGGCGGCCGGCGACGGCTGGGTCGCCGCCGGCGACGCGTACGCCTTTCTCGACCCGATCTTCTCGACCGGCGTCTGGCTCGCGATGCACGGCGGCGAGAAGGCGGCGCGGCTCGCGATCGAGTGCCTCGACCATCCGGAGCGCGCCGCGCGGATCACGGCGCGGCACGCGCGGCGAGTCCGGCGCGCCAACGCCCGCTTCTGGCGCTTCGTCGACTACTTCTATCGTCCGGAGTTCCTCGACATCTTCATGCAGCCGAGCGACGCGCTCGAGCTGCGCGCCGCCGTCGCGAGCGTCCTCGCGGGCACGCCGTCGGACAGCTTCGGTCTCCGCTGGCGGCTCGCGCTGTTCTTCAGCGTCGTCCGCCTGCAGCGCTGGGTGCCGATGCGGCCCGTGCTGCCGCGCTGCCAGGTGCTGCCGACGTCCGCCGCGGCGTAGCCCGGCACGCGGCCGACGTGGTCAGAGCGCGCGGCGGTCGAGCTTCCCGCGCGCGTTCCGCGGCAGATCGGCGCGGAACTCGACCGAGCGCGGGACCTTGTAGCGGGCGAGCGCGGCCTCGCAGGCGCGCACGACGCGCTCGCGATCGACCTCGCCGTCGGCGACCACCACGGCGCGGAGCGCGTCCGCGACCGCCGAGCGTGCGACGCCGACGACCGCCACGTCGCGCACGCCCGGGATCGCGCGGATCACGCGCTCGACCTCGGCGGGAAAGACCTTCCGGCCGCCGACGTTCACGACGTCGCCGGCGCGCCCGACGAGGTGCAGGCGGCCGCGCTCGTCGATCCGCGCGAGGTCCGCGGTGAGGAACCAGCCCGGGCCGATCGCCGTATCCGCGTCGCGAGCGGCGTCGCCGTCGTCGCCGGTCGCGGTCGCGTCGGCGGGCGGCGCGCCCGACACGTACGCGGTCGCGGTCGAGCGACTCCGGACGCGCACGCGGCCGACGCCGTCGTCGGCCTCGTCGAGCTCGATCGCGACGCCGTCGAGCGCGGACCCGACGCACCCGTCGGGCGCGTCGCCGGCGCCCTCGCGATCGAACGCGATCCCGCCGCACTCGGTGGCGCCATAGAACGTCCGCGGTCGCACCCCGAAGGCGCTCGCGAAGCGCTCGCGCGTCTCCGCGGGAAGCGGGGCGCCGGCCGAGATGACGAGGCGCAGCTCCGGCCACAGCGCCCCGGCGGCGGCGCGCGAGCGCGACAGCACGTCGAGCAGAAAGGGAACGGCGGGCAGCACCGTCGCGCGCGCGGCGCGGCCGGCGGCGACGAGGCTCTGCGGCGTCATGTCGCGAACCAGGACTGCCGGGCAGCCGAGCGTCCCGAGCGTGAGCACGACGTTGTCGAAGCCGTAGGAGTGCGCGAGCGGGATCGGGACGAGGTTCCGATCGCCGGCTTCGATTCCCATCGTCGACGCGATCTGGGCGACGCCGGCGGAGAGCGCGTCGCCCGTGAGCGCGACCGCTCGCGGCTCGCCCGTCGTGCCCGACGTGAGCTTCAGGAGCGCCGTGTCGGGCGGCAGGGCGAGCGCCGCGCCGTCGACGGGCAGCTCCGCGCAGCGCGCGCCGCCCGCGTCCGACAGCACGCGTGCGACCCCGAGCCGCCGGCAGATTCCGCCCGCCTCCGCATCGGCGAGCTCGGCATCGAGCGGCAGCGGGACCCGGCCCGCGGCCCAGCACCCGAAGACCGCCGCGATGAGCTCGGCGGAGTTCGGGATCCGGATCGCGACCGCGGTCGCCGTCCGCGCGGGCGACGGAGGCGCTCCCGACCGCGCGAGCGCTTCGGCGGCGCTCTCCGCGAGCCGCGCGAGCTGGTCGCGGGTGGCGGCGCGCTCCGCGCCCACGTCAAGTACAGCCATCGAGTCGCCGGAGGCGCGCCGCAGGTGCTCGAAGGCGGCCGCGAATCGCGATCCGCCGGCCGTCACGCGCGGTTGCTCCCCTGTCGTGCTTCCGCCACTATCTCGAACGAGGGCCGCATGGATCTCGAGCTCGCGGGGAAGCGCGCCCTGGTCACCGGGGCGAGCCGGGGGATCGGTCTCGCGATCGCGCGCCGGCTCGCGGGGGAAGGCGCGCGCGTCGCCGTGAACGCCGCGCACTCGCACGAGCGGCTCGACGCGGCCGCGGCCGAGATCCCGGGAAGCGTCCCGTGCTTCGCCGACGTGTCGGACCCGGCGGCCGTGGAGGCGATGTTCCAGCGCGTCAAGGCGGAGCTCGGCGGGCTCGACATCCTGGTGAACAACGCCGCCGTCACGCGCGACTCCCTGCTCATGATGATGCGACCCGAAGCGTGGCGCGAGGTGCTCGCCGTCGACCTCGACGGCGCCGTCCACTGTACCCGCCATGCCCTGCGCGCGATGATCGGCGCGCGGCACGGCAGGATCGTGAACGTGATATCGCCGGCCGCATTCCTCGGCAAACCGGGGGCGTCCAACTACGCGGCCGCAAAGGGCGCGCTCGTGGCGCTCACCAAGTCGCTCGCCGCCGAGGCCGGCCGCCACGCGATCACCGTGAACGCGGTCTGCCCGGGCTACGTCATGACCGACCTCGTCGCGGGCATGTCGGATTCCGAGCGCGCCGACTGGCTCCGGCGCATCCCGCTCGGCCGCTTCGGCGCGCCGGAGGACGTCGCCGACGCCGTCGCGTTCCTCGCCTCGGCACGCGCGAGCTACGTGAGCGGTACCACGCTGGTCGTCGACGGCGGCCTCACGATGCTGTGACGGGGACTCGCATGCCGGCTGACGGAGCGCGCGCGATCGCGCCGGGCTTCCCGGAAGCGCGGCCGCGCGTCGTGGTGACCGGCATGGGCGCGATCACGGCGGCCGGGCGCGGCGTCGCGGCGCTGGACGCGCGCCTCCGCGGAAGCGCGACCTGCATCCGCGAGATCGGGCTCTTCGACACGAGCGGCCTCCGCGTCCACGTCGCCGGCGAGGTCGATCTGCCGGCGGACGTCCCCGGGCTGCCGCGCGCGGCGCGCGTCCGCGCCTCGCGCTCCGATCGGCTCGCGCTGATCGCGCTCGCCGAGGCGCTCGAGCGCGCCGGGCTCTCGCGCGATCTCGCCGGCCTCGATCGCGAGCGCGTCGGCGTCGCGATCGGGACTTCGACCGGCGGGATGCTCGAGACCGAGACGTACTTCGGGGAGCGCGTCGCCGGGCGACGGACCGGGGCGTGGCGGACGAAGCTCGCGGCGGCCGCGGTCGCCGCGCCCGCCGACCTCGTCGCCGGCGCGACCGGCGCGCTCGGACCGCGCCTCGCGCCTTCGACCGCCTGCTCGAGCAGCGCGATCGCGATCGCGCTCGCCGCCGGCTGGATCCGGACCGGCGCGGCCGACGTCGCGATCGCGGGCGGCACCGACGCGCTCGCGCGCATGACCCTCACCGGGTTCCACGCGCTCCAGGCGCTCTCGCCCGAGCCGTGCCGCCCATTCGACGTCGAGCGGCGCGGCCTGACGCTCGGGGAGGGCGCGGGCATCCTCGTGCTCGAATCGGAGGAGCACGCGCGCGCGCGCGGCGCCGCGATCGCGGCGGAGGTCGCGGGCGCGGGCCTCTCGTGCGACGCCTCGCACTTGACGGCGCCCCATCCCGAGTCGCGCGGCGCGATCCAGGCGCTCGCGGGCGCGCTCGCCGACGCGCGGGTCGCGCCCGAGTCGATCGCGTACGTGAACGCGCACGGCACCGGGACGCCGCAGAACGACGCGTGCGAGAGCACCGCGATCCGCGCGGTGCTCGGAGGGGCGGCCGAGCGCGTTCCGGTGTCGTCCACGAAGGGGCTCATCGGCCACCTGCTCGGCGCGGCGGGGGCCGTCGAGGCGATCGCGACGGTGCTCGCGATGGCGGGCGGCTTCGCGCCGCCGACCATCGGCCTCCGGCGCACCGACCCGGCGTGCGGCCTCGACTTCGTGCCGGGCGCGCCGCGCGCGCTTCCGATCGCGGTCGCGGTCTCGAACTCCTACGGCTTCGGGGGCAACAACTGCAGCCTCGTGCTGCGGCGGCTCCCGGATGGCTGAATCGCGCCTGCCCCCCAAAGCCATCGCGATCACGGGAATCGGCGTCGTGAGCGCGCTCGGGACGGGCCGCGCGGCCGCGTGGGAAGCGGCGCGCGCGGGCGACGAGTCGGGCGTGCGCGTGCTCGCCGCCGACGATCCGCGGCGCGCTCGGGCGACCGACGCGTCCGAGGTGCCGGCCGCGGGACGCGCCGGCTGGGTGCGCGGCTTCGACCCGCGCGAGCACGTCCACTCGCCGCAGCTCCGGCGCATGGACTGGGGGTCGCGCATGGTCGTCGCGGCCGCGCGCCAAGCCTTCGACGACGCGGGGCTGCTCCCGCTCGACGAGCGCGCGCGCGCCGGCCTGGCCGTCGGGTCGTGCTACGGCAACCAGCGCGAGACCGAGTCGTATCTCTCACGCGTGTTCACGGCCGGCCTCGGCGCCGGGCAGCCGTTCCTCTTCCCGAACCTCGTGCTCAATGCCGCCGGCGGGTACGCCGCGATCGAGCTCGGGATCGAAGGTCCGAACCTGTCGCTCTCGGCGCACGAGGCGTCGGGCGAGACGGCGGTGGCCGCCGCCGCCGACCTCCTGCGAAGCGGCGCCTGCGACGTCGCGTGCGCCGGCGGCTTCGACGAGCTCGGCCGGGTCTACCTCGACGCGCTCGCCGATCGCCGCATGCTGGCCGCGGAATCGCTCCCGCCCGACCGAGCGCGGGGCGCGCGCGGCGCGCGCCGCCGGTCGGCGGACGGCATCGTGCCGGGCGAAGGCGCCGCGATGGTCCTCCTCGAGCCGCTCGAGCGAGCGCGCGCGCGCGGCGCGCATGTGTACGCGCTCCTCGCGTGCGCGCGCACCGCCGCGGTCGCGGCGCCGCCCCATCTCTTCGCGCGCGACCCGGCGGACGCCGCGCGTCGCATGGTCGCGCTCGCGTCCGGCGAGCGCGACGTCACGGCGGTCTTCGGCGGCGCCGACGGATCGCGCGCGCGCGCCGCGCTCGACGAGGCGGTGCTACGCGCGTTCGCGGACCGCCAGGGCTCGTGCCCCGCCTACGTCCCGTTCCGCCGGATGTGCGGGGAATGGGGCGCCGCGGGCGCACTCGGCGTCGCTCTCGGCGCGTGCTCGCTCGACGCTGGCCTGCTGCCCGGGTTGGGCGCCCCGACGGCGGACGCCGCGGTTCCGGAGCGCATCCTCGTCGTCGGCGCGGCGCGCGGCGGCGTCGTGGCACCCGTCGTCCTCGAGCGGCTGCGCGGCTGAGCGCCCGCGCGCCGGCTCGGCGCGCTGCTCATACGTCAATCAGCGTATCGACGCCGCCGGCGCGATCGCCTAGCCAGGGCGCGCCACGAAACGCGTCGGGCGTGGGGCCACGCCTCGCTGACCGCCGAATCCCATCGTACGTCGCAACCGCATGTGCTGGGACGCCGACTAGGACTCGGCGAAACGCTCGACCGACGATACCTTCCGGGCGCGCTCGACCCGGAGCGAGCCGCGCTAGGAGGATCCGCCCGAGGCGGGGGGAGCGGCGCCACGCTCCCCCCGCCCGCGGATCGGCCGGGATCGGAGCGGGACCGCGTCGACGAGCGCGCTCGGTGGCGCGGCGGTCACGACAGCCACCCGCGATCGCGATACCAGCGCGCCGTCTCCGCGATTCCCCGCGACAGCGGGACCGCGGCCAGGAAGCCGAGCTCCCGCTCCGCCTTCGAGACGTCCCAGGTGCGCGCCGCGAGGAAGAAATCGAGGCGGTCGAAGAGACCGGGCACCGGCAGCGACGCGATGCCGCGATCGCCTCTCGCGAGGGCTCGCACGAGCCGTCGCTGCGCCCGCCACGCGAGCGCGACCGGCAGGCGGGGCAGCCGCACGATCCGCGGCGACGTCCCGACCGCGCGCGCGACGAGGTCGATGATCGCGCCCACGGTCGTTCTCTCGTCGCTTCCCACGAAAAACGCCTCGCCGGGGTCGCGCCGCCGCTCGCCGCAGCGGAGGAGCGCCGTCACCGCGTCCGCGACGTGGGTCATCTGGTACGGCAAGCGGCCGTCGCCGACGACGACGATCCGTCCGCGCGCGACGTCGCGGAAGAGCGGAAGCGCGCGTCGGTCTCCCGGCCCGTAGAGCGTCGTGAGGCGCGCGATCGTCGCCGAGAGGCCGTGATCGCGGACGACGCGCCGGATCTCGGACTCGGCCGCGAGCTTGCTCCCCTGGTACGCGTTCAGCGGCGCGAACGGCGCCGTTTCGTCCGCCGTAGCGCGTGCGGGATTGCCGTGCACGCCGACCGTCGACACGTGGACCAGGTGAGCCGCGCGCGCCGCCGAAGCCGCCTCGGCGACGTTCCGCGTCCCTTGCACGTTCACCCGCGCGTAGTCGTCGCGCCGGGCGCGGCGCGCGCCGACGAGCCCGGCCAGGTGATAGACGACCTCCGATCCCGCGACGGCGGCGTCGAGGTCGCCGCGCACCGCGACGTCGCCGCGGACGACGCGCACGCCGCGCTCCGCGAGCGCCGAGGCTCCCGCGTCGTCGTCCGGCGCGACGAGCGCGGTCACGTCGGCGCCCCCGGCCGCGAGCCGCTCGACGAGCGGCCGGCCGACGAACCCGCTCGCGCCGGTCACGAGAACCCGCACCGATCCGTCTCCGCGCCGCAGCCTGGAAGGGTCACTCGAGACCACCGTCCAGAGGGCACGCGCGAGCCCCTCGTCGAATCAGTTCACCCGCTCCAGGCTTGCGCCCGGCCCGCCGACGTAGCCGGCGAGCTCGCCGGCCGCGTGACACGCGAGGAACCAGACCAGCGCCGGAAGGGCCCGCGCGACGGTTGCGGTCCGGCACCTCCCGTATGCGGCCCGCACGGTGCGCCACAGCATGAGCGCCGGCAGGGCCGGCGTCGCGAGCGCGCGCACCGCCGTCTCTCCCGCGCTCCCGCGAACGCGCCGGAACGCGGCGATCGAGCGCGCGTTGTGGAAGTGCCCCGCGGAGTGGCGGCGAAGCCCGAGCGATTGATCGTGCGCGACGACCAGGCGCTCGTCGGACCTCATCTCGGCGCCGGCTCGCCGCAGGTCCTCGTGCAGCGTGTGGTGCATGAGGCCGAGCGGCGACGGCACGAGGATCGCGCGCAGGAGATCGAGCTTGTACGAGACGTTCGCCTGCAGGGAGACCCCCGGCTCCTGGCGCGCCGGCGGCATGTAGCGGCCGTTCGCGATCAGGAACGTCGCCCAGTCGAGCGAGCTCGCGGTCGCGAGGTTCGTCACGACGCCGCCGATCGCGAGTGCCGCCGGATGCTCGGCGTGCGCGGCGAGCGTCGCCTTGCACCATCCCGGCCCGACCACGGCGTGGTCTTCCGTGAACGCGACGATCTCACCGCGCGCGCGCTCGAGCCCGAGCGCGCGCAGCCGGAACACCGACGCGCCCGGCGCTTCGGCCCACTCGACGTCGCGGAACCGCAGATCGGCATCGGGAGGGCGCGCGCGCGGGTCGCCCAGGCCGACGACGAGCTGGGCGCCGGTCTCGACGATCTGCGGGTGAAGCGCGTCGAGCGCGGCCCTGCCCGCCGGCCAGGGATCGCGCATCGCCAGCACGACGGAGAGGCGCGGGCGCGGCGAGCCGCTTCCCTCCCTCGCGCGCTCGTCCGCCTGCATCGCGCCCGACGGCACGATCCGATGTACGCAAACGACCTCGTCGGCGTCAATGCGTACCAGTCCCCGGTCGCCGCGAAGATCGGCCGTCGCGCCGTCGGCGCGACGCGTCTTCGCCGCGTGCGACCGCGGTCGCTCCCAGATGCAGTCTGGCCGACGAGTCGCGCGCTCTGATAGGGGAAACCGTCATGGGGCTCACGAGGAAGTTCGAAGCGGGTCTCCTGGCCGCACTCATCGGCACCCTCGTCATCCACGTTTCCATCGCGGTCGCCGGCGACCCGGCTTCCGGGTTCGTCGACACGGGCGTCGCGTCGGGGCTCTCGTCGCCGACCGCGATCGCGTTCCTGCCCGACGGCACGATGCTGATCGCCGAGAAGGGCGGTGCGCTGAAGCGCGGCAACGGCGGTAGCGGCGTCACGCTCACGACCATCCCGGTCTGCGCGAACTCCGAGATGGGGCTGCTCGGGATCGCGGTCGACCCGAACTACGCCACGAACGGCTTCGTGTACCTCTACCGGACGAAGCCCGGCACGCCGAGCACGTGCAGCTCGAGCGGGCGGGTGAACGAGGTCGTGCGAGTGCAGCTCACGGGCAGCCCGCCGACGTTCGTCGCGGGGTCGCTCACCGTCCTCCTGACGGGCGCGCAGACGGACAATGGCAACCACGACGGCGGAGTGCTCCGCATCGGCCCGGACGGCAAGCTCTACGCCGGTGTCGGCGACACCGGCCTCGGCGACAACCAGGGCGGTCCCGGCTCGTCCACCAACCCGTACTCGCAGGACCTGTCCCACCTCGAGGGCAAGATCCTCCGCCTGAACCTCGACGGGACGATCCCGGGCGACAATCCGTTCGCCTCGACCGCGGGCGCGCGCGGCGAGGTCTTCGCGCGCGGCTTCCGGAACCCGTTCCGCATGGCCTTCGACCCGTCGACGGGCGCGCTCTGGGTGGCCGACGTGGGCGACCTCACGATCGAGGAGATCGACATCGTCCCGGCGGGTGCCAACGCCTCGTGGCCGTACTGCGAGGGGACGTCGCCGGGCGGCTGCGCGCACGCGGGCGACCTCCCCCCGATCTTCACGTACCCGCACTCGGGCGCGAGCTCGCTCGGGACGTCGATCACCGGGGGCACGTTCGCGGGATCGCTCTTCGGGCCGTTCGACGGCGACTACTTCTTCGGCGACTACACCGGGAGCGCCGTCTACCGCGCCGACGTGAACGGCACGCGCGACGACATCGCCGGCTCGCCGGTCGAGGTCGTGAGCAACGCCGGCGGCCCGGTCGACTTCGCGCTCGGTCCGGATGGCGCGCTCTACTACGTCGCGATCAACGTCGGCGAGGTCCGCCGGCTCGTGCCGACCGGCACGCCGCCGACCGACGTCGACAACTACATGTGCTACAGGGCGACGCTGGCCGTCGGCCAGCCGAAGCTCCCGCTCGGGACCCAGGTGCAGCTCGAGGACCAGTTCGACGCCTCGCCGCAGACGTTCGACGTCAAGAAGGCGATCTCGATCTGCAACCCGGCGCAGCGGAACGGCAGCCCCTACGTCCACCAGATGGCCCACCAGGAGGGCTTCTCGATCAAGGCGGCGAAGGGCTCGGCGAAGTTCGTCCAGTCGGACCACACGACGGTCGACGCGTTCGACGGTCGCACGCTCACGTTGACGGGACCCTCGCACCTCCTCGTGCCGTCGAGCAAGGTGGACGGCACCGGCGGCGCCCCGCCGTTCTCGGACCCGAGCGTCGACCACTACAAGTGCTACAAGGCGAAGCTCGCGAAGGGATCGGCGAAGTTCACGCCGCCCGTCTCGCCGATCGTGACCGACCAGTTCTACGCCTCGGGCCAGACGTTCGACGTGAAGAGGGTGACCAAGCTCTGCACGCCGGTCGCGGCCGACGGGTCGGTCGTGAACCTGCCCGCGAGCCACCTCGTCTGCTACCAGGTGCGGCTGCCGGCTGGCACGCGCTTCACGAGCCGGATGGTCTCGACCAACAACCCCGACTTCGGCGACGACCTGCTCAAGGTGACGGCGCCGAGCGAGCTCTGCGTTCCCGCCTTGAAAGATCCGTAAGCGCCATGCGCGGTGGCGGGTGTCGACGACGACGCTCGCCGCCGCGCGCCGTTTCGCTTCGGCGCGCGGATCATCGGTCCGGGTCGTCGAGCTGCGAAAACGGATTCTCGAACGCGACGAGCTCGGCCCAGCGGGCGCGCGACGCGAGCCGTCGCGACCGCATCGCGACGAGCTCGAGGCGAAGGCCGTCGGGATCCTCGAAGAACGTCGCGTAGTAGTCGGGCGCGTACTCGGGGTAGAGGGCGGGCGCGGTCGCGGCGACGCCGAGGGCCTGGAGGCGGCGGACGGCGGCGTCGACCTCGTCCGGACCCTCGAGCCGGAGGCAGAGGTGGTGGAGCCCGGGCGCATACGGGTCGTGCCGCGCCGGTCGCCCGCGCGCCGGCCGGAGCGAGACCTGGAGCCGCGGGTTGAAGTAGTGGACGTGCGGGTCGCCGCCGATCGGCGCGGTTCCCTTGCGGAAGCCGAGTGCGCGCATGATCGGATCGTAGAAGGCGATCGAGCGCGGAAGGTCGCTCACCGTCAAGTACACGTGGTCGAGCCCCATGACGGGGATCTCGGCATCGTCGGCGCCCCCGGCAGGTGTCGCGGCGGCCGCCGACCGCGACGCCGGAGCCCGCCGCACGCGGCTGCCGACCCACGGCACGTCGGACGCGTCCGGCGGCCGAGACGCGCGCCACGTCGCGCGATCGATCCGGTAGATCGACGCCGGACGCCCGCCGACGGTCGCGGAGCGCTCGAAGCGCTCGCCGAGGCGCTCGGCGACGCGGATCGACGCCGCGTTCTCCGGGTGGATCACGCTGATCACGTCGCGTCGGCCGAGCGCGAGGAACGCGAGGTCGAGCGCGACCTGCGCTCCTTCGGTCGCGAGGCCGCGCCCCTGGTGCGACCGCGCGATCAGCCAGCCGAGCTCGAAGCCGGGCCAGCCCTCGGGCTCGAAGAACCCGATCCGCCCGACGAGCTCGCACGAGGCGCGCTCCTCCACGCCCCACATCCCGATCCGGCGGAGCTGCCAGTGGCCGACGAGGAGCGCGAGGTGCCGCCATGCCTCCTCCCGCGTCAGCGGACGACCGTCGCCGATGTAGCGCATCACGTCCGCGTCGCCGACGAGGCGCGCGTACGCGTCGAAGTCGTCCACGGTCAGCGGCCGGAGTCGAAGTCGCTCGGTCTCGAGGATCATCGCGGCGGCCTCCTGGGCGCGGTTCGCACGACGGCGAGCGCGCACGTGCGAGAGTTAGCCCGAGGAGTTGCGGCGCCGCCAGCGCGTGCCGGCCGCAGCGCTCACACGCCCGTGGACGGGGCGCGCTGAGGAGCGCGTCGTCGGATCAGCGGCGAAGGCCGACCAGGAACGGCACGACCGTGAAGATGATCCGGCAGGTGTCGAGCCAAGGCTCGTAGTGGCTCACCCGCTCGCCCGGCGGCGGGTAGTGGACGGCGACGTCGAGCGTGCGGACGCCGATCCCGCGGCGCGCCGCGAGGATCAGGACCTCGCTCTCGAACTCGAAGCGCTCGGCGCGAATTCCGAGGCCGAGGACGGTCGCGATCGGGTAGACGCGGAAGCCGCTCTGCGTGTCGCGAAGCTCGACGCCGGCGGCGAGCGAGACCCACCAGTTCGCGAAGCCGTTCCCGAAGCGCTTGATCGGCGCGACCTCCTGCGTGTCCGCGATCCGCCGCGCGCCGAGGACGATCGCGTCCGGCTGTGCCGCCGCCTCGCGGACCAGCCCCGGCATCTCGTCCGCGAGGTGCTGGCCGTCGCCGTCGAGCGTGAAGGCATGCGTGAAGCCGGACGCGAGGAGCCGGATGAGCCCGCTCCGGAGCGCCGCGCCCTTGCCGCGGTTCTCTCCGTGGCGGAGGACCTCCGCGCCGGCCGCGCGCGCGACGTCCGCGGTCGCGTCGCGCGAGCCGTCGTCCACCACGAGGACGTGCTCGACGTGCTGCCGCGCGCCGTCGACGACCGCAGCGATCGTCCCCTCGACGTCGAAGCCGGGGACGAGCGCCGCGATGCGAATGCGCCGCGGCGCCATCGCCCGCGGGATCGCCTCCACGTCGAGCTACGCTTCCGCGGTCTCCCGCGCCGCCGCGATCCGGGTGGCGATGCGGTCGCGCACCTGCTCCGCGAGGCGGTGGCGCGCGTCGTCGGACAGCCCCTTGGTGGGGATCGGCGGCAGCACCTCGACGACGACCGTCCCGGGAAGGATCGAGAGGTACTTGCCCGGAGGCATGACGCCGGCGCTGCCGTGGATCGCGACCGGGACGATCGGACGCCCGAGCCGGATCGCGAGCGCGAAGGCGCCGCGCTTGAAGGGCCCCATCCGGCCGTCGCGCGACCGGGTGCCCTCGGGGAACATGATGAGCGAGGAGTCCGCGAGCCGCGCCATCCGGTTCAGGACCTCGATCGACTCGGCGGGGCTCTCGCGATCGATCGGCACCATGCCGAGCGTCCGCATGACCATGCCGAGGATCGGCTCGGCGAAGAGCTCCTTCTTCGCCGCGAAGCGGTTCTGGCCGGGAAGCCAGCCGAGGAGGGCCGCGATGTCGAAGTGGCTCGCGTGGTTCGGGGTGACGATCGCGGGCTCGCGCGGCAGGTTCTCCGCGCCGAAGAGCTTCACCTCGACGCCGGTCGCGAGCGCCAGGTTCCGCGCCGACAGCTTCGCGAACTGCCAGGCGACGTCGCGGTTCAGCTGGTAGAGGCCGACCGCGATCGAGCCCATCGAGAACAGCATCCCGCGGTAGAGAAACCGGTTCAGCCAGATGCGGAGCTCGGACGCGTCGGCCGCGCCGACCGGCGTGACGACGTCGTCCTCGTATTCCCCGCGCTCGATCCTGAGCTGCTGCATGGCAACCGATTCTATGGCCGGTTCGCACTCTGTGGCCAGAAGCGCCGGAACTGGAACCACTGCCCGGGGTACTCGCGCACTCGCTGCTCGAAGCTCCGCACGACCTCGGCCATCACCGCGAGCATCTCGCTCTCGCTCGCGTGGCGATCGATCGTCCGCATCGGCTCGAGGAGCACGCGGTAGCGCCGCCGCCCGGTGCGCGCGACGAACACCGGCCAGAGCGGCACGCCGGCCATTCGCGCGAGCGCGAACGGGCCGAGCTGGAACGGCGCCGGCCGCCCGAAGAACTCGACCTCGCGCGTCACCTGCCCGGGCGCGGAGCGATCGAGCTGCATCGCGATGACCTCGCCGCGCCGGAGCGCGTGGATCATGTTGAACGACGAGAAGAGCGACGAGTCGGAATGGATCACGCGCAGGCCGGACAGCTCGCGGACGCGCTGCTGGAACGCCTCCGCGGTCGCGTTCGACTCGCGCGCCATCACGACGTTCACCGGCCGCGCGAAGCGCTGCATCACGCGCGCACCGACCTCCCAGCTCCCGAAGTGCGAGGTCAGGACGATGAGGCCGCGATCGCGCGGCAGCTCGGGCTCGGGCGCGTCCGGGGCCTCGATCTCGAACGGGTCGCCGTCCGGGGCTGCGAGCTCGAACGCCTCGCTCACGCAGTAGGCGAACTCGACGAAGAGCGCGAGCGTCCGCGCGGCGTCGCGCACGGCGCCCGCGCCGCCGCGCACGCGCCGGACGTTCGCGAGCGCGCTCCGGCGGTTCTCGCGGAGGAGGCCGAACACGAGCGCGCCGACGATCGCCGGCCCGACGCGCCTCCACCAGCGCGGCGCCCGCGTCGATCCCCAGTGCGCGAGCCGGCGCCAGAAGAGCCCGTCGTGGCGGAAGCGGTCGCCCGCCGGCGAGCGCGCATCGGGCACGCCCGGTCCGGCCGCGGAGCCCGCGACGTCCGCGTGCCCGGTCGCGTCGGCGCCGGCCTCGACCGGCTGCTCGCGTGCGATCTTCGCTCCCGCTTCCGCGTCGAGCGCGCGCCTCGTCACGCCGCGCGCGCCGCGGCGTCTCCGGCGGGAGCCGCCGGACGCGAGAACCCGAAGCGCCGCATGCGGCGGAACGCCTCGCCGAAGTACGGCCGCGCGTAGCCGCCGAGGCGGCGCAGGAACTGCGGCTCCTCGATCACGAGGCGGGCGAGACCGAGCAGCACGTCGGGACGCGAGTAGAAGGTCCGGTACATGCGGTCGAACCAGTGCTCGAGCGTCGCCTCGTCGAGGCCCTTCGGGATGAACACGAAGTTCATCGCGTTCATGCGCTCCCAGTCCTCCTCGAAGTCGCCGTGCTCGTGGATCGTCGGATAGGACGGCGTGCCGGGGTAGGGCGTGAACTTCGTGAGCTGCATGAGGTCGATCGGCGCGGTGCGAAGGAAGGCGTTCGTCTCCTGCAGCGACTCGACGGTCTCCGTCGGGTGAGCGCACATCATGAGGCCCTTGATCTTGAGCCCCGCCGCGCGCGTCATCCGGAGCGTGTCGAGGAGGCGCGGGATCTTCACCTCGTGCTTCACGTGGTTCAGCACGCGCTGCGACCCCGACTCGATCCCGTAGGCGATCTGCCAGCAGCCGGCGCGCTTCATGAGCGCCATGGTCGCGGGGTCGAGCAGGTTGGGATGGCTATTGCAGCTCCACGAGAGGTCCATGTCGTGGTCGAGGATCGCCTCGCAGAGCTGGCGGACGCGCGCCTTGTTGACGGTGAAGAGGTCGTCGTAGAACAGGATGTGCTTGACGCCGGCGTCGGTCATCTGCCGGATCATCTCGACGACGTACTCGACGGAGTGCCAGCGCCCCTTCTTCCCGGACGTCGAGCGATCGCAGAACGTGCACGAGAACGGGCAGCCGCGCTGCGTGATCACCGTCCCGACCGGCGTCCGCCGGTAGTTGAACATCGAAGGCGAGAACGCGTACGGGAAGTTCGGCACGAGGTCCCACGCCGGGAGCGGCAGGCGATCGAGATCCTCGATGTAGGCGGCGCGCGGGTTCGCGCGGATCGGGCCGTCCGCGGGGCCCGGTCCGGTGAGCGCGGCGGCGCCGCGATCGTCGCGGTAGACGAGCCCGGCGACGGTCCGGACGCAGCGGCCTTCCTCGAGCCGCGTCATGAGGTCGAAGAGCGAGTCCTCGCCCTCGCCGACGACGCCGAAGTCGAACGCGTCGAACGCTGCGAGCGTGCGCTCCGGGATCGCGCTCACGTGCGCGCCGCCGACGACGGTCGTGCACCCGGGGAGCGCGTCCTTCACGCGCTGCGCGATGCGGGCGCCGTTCGTGATCGAGATCGTCGTGCACGAGATGCCGAGCACGTCGGGCCGGAGCGCGACGATGCGGTCGGCCGCGTCCTCGTTGGTCGTGCCGGCGCGCTTCGCGTCGACCACGTGCACGTCGTAGCCGCGGTCGCGCGCCATCGCGGCCAGGATCAGGATCCCGATGCCGGGGATCGTCTCCTCGCCCTCGCGCAGGCGGTCCATGGAGCGGTCCCAGAAGCAGAACGGCGGCTCCATCAGGACCAGGGTGCGCCTGCGCCGCGGCTCGTCGGCGGCGCTCGAGACGGTCATGTCTACGAATGTACGCGAGGGTCCGGGTGCGTGTCCATGCCACCCCGGCTTTTCCAATCGGCGCGCGGCGTGATGGGATCGGCGCGGTGATCCCGGGGGGCAAGCGACGCGGCGCCGTGCGGGGTGCGCGCCGGCGCGCGGTCGCGACCGCCGCGCTCGCCGTAGGGGTCGTCGCGGGCGTCGCGGCCGTGGTCGTTCGGCCCACGGCGGTACGGGCGGACGCGACGTCCGGCGCGGCGGCGCCAATGGCGCCGGCCGGTGCCCCCCGGATCGCGGCGCCGGCGCGCTACCGGATCGACGCCTGGCTCGATCGCGACGCCCGCACGATCGCCGGCGTCGTGACCGTCCGCCTCGCGAACCCGGCGCCGGTCGCGCTCGATCGCGTCGTCTTCGACCTCTACCCCAATCGCTTTCGAACCGCCGACGACGTGAACGACCTGACGCGCGGGTACGTCTACCCGCGGCTCGATTTCGTCCCGGGCGGCATCGACGTCGAGACCCCGTCCGCACGCGGCACCGGAGCGGTCGCGGGCGCGCCGGCGACGGCCCGCCTCCTCTCGCCGCCCGCGATGCCGGCGGACTCGGCGTTCGAGATCGCGCTCGCGTCTCCGCTCGCGCCCGGCGCCGAGGTCGCGCTCGAGCTCTCGTTCCGGACGCTCGTACCGGTTCGCTACGGCCCGTTCGGATCGACGGAAGAGGCCCTGACGGCGGTCGCCGGCTGGTACCCGACGCTCGCCGCACTCGACGCCGCGGGCGGCTGGCATCCCGGCGAGCCGCCCGAGCCGTCCGACGTGTCCGCGGTCCTGACCGCCCCGCCGGACGCGACCGTCGTCCTCGGCGATCGCGTCTTCCCCGCGGGCCACGCCGCGACGATCGACGCCGAGGCGCGCGGCGTCCGGACGTTCGCCGCGATCGCGTATGCCTCGGCGGTGATCGAGCGGCGGGAGAGCGGCGGCACGAGCTTCACGCTGGTCGCTCCCGAGCCGAGACGCGAGCGGCGGCTCGTGAGCGGCCCGCGACCGGAGGAGCTCGTGCTGTCCGCCGTCGTCCGGGCGGTGGAGCGCCGTCCCGCGGGCGTCCCGGCGCCCGCCGAGCTCATGGTCGCCGAGGTGCCGCTGCGCTGGAACCTCGCGACGGAGACCGACGGCCCCGTCGTCGTCTCCGATCGCGCGATGCACGTCCAGGAGCTCCTGCGCGGCTTCCACGAGGCGCAGATCGCGCAGGCGACCTACGCGCAGCTCCTCCGGCAGCGCGTGTTCGCGTGCGAGTCGCCCGCCGATCGGAACTGGGTGCAGCAGGCGGTCGCCTGGGGGCTCGCCGACGCGCTCGTCCGCGCCGAGGATCCGTCGCACCGCGACGTGCACTGGTGGATCGACTGGTTCGACACGTTCGCGATCGTCGACCGCTTCGAGTTCGCGCCCAAGGTGCCGTTCGTGCAGTCGTTCTTCCCGAACGCGCAGACGACGGACGACGTGCGCGAGAGCGTCTTCACGTGGGCCGGCGACCGGCCGCCCGCGCACCTGGTCCTCACGCGCCTCGACCATCGCCTGGGCACCGAGTCGACGGCGCGCGCGATCGCCGACTACGTCGCCGCGCCGGCGACCGCCGCGCCGCATTGCTTGACGTTCGCCGAGGCGCTCGAGGAGGCGAGCGGCGCGGGCGCGGACTCGACGCGGCTCGAGCTCGCCGGCGCGCTCGCGCCGGCGTCGCCGTCGAGCGGCGCGACGGTCGACCCGGCGCTCCGGCCGGCGCGCGAGCAGTCGACCTACCAGTTCGTCCTCGACACGGCCGACGTCGAGGTGAGCTCGACCGAGTTCGGCCTCGCGGCCCTCTTCGTCGCGCGCAAGCGACACGACTACACCAAGGACTTCGCGATCAACCCGTTCTACACCGAGCGGTCGTACGGCGTGCACGCGGGGCCGCGCGTGCACTTCGGCGAGCCGATCGACCCGGTCACGTACCCGCACAACCTGTTCGCGTTCTACCGCTTCGCGAAGCTCGATCGCGGCTTCAAGGACGACAGCGAGCCGGACGTCCGCACGAGCGGCGAGGTCGGCGGCTTCGGGCTGCGCTACGACTACTCGAACGTCTTTTGGTACGACAACCCGACGGACCAGCGGACGGCGCACCTGTTCGTCGACTGGGCGGACAAGGACCTGGGCGGGCAGTGGGGCTTCGTCCGCTTCGGCGGGCGGGCGACCGCGACGACGCCGCTCTGGACGTATCGCACGATCGGCGCCGTCGAGCTGTTGGCGGGCTTCGAGCAGCCGACGTCGCGCCTCGGGGTCCCGCTGCAGGAGGAGTACAGTCTGGGCGGCCGTCGCGCGCTGCGCGGCGTCTCGGTGAACGCCCGGCTCGCGCGCAACATCGGCCTCGCGCGCTTCGAGATCCGCCAGGACGTGTTCCCGGAGTTCGACCTGAACCTGCTCGACCTGCTGACGTACCGGCGCCCGCAGGTGAAGCTCTTCGTCGACACCGGTCAGGTCGACGACTCCGCCGGCCGCGCGCTCGACCCCGAGCACTGGGCGATCGCCGGCGGGGTCGGGGTGAACGCGCTGTACGACTTCCTGGGATTCTTCCCCGGCCGCGCCTACCTCGAGCTCGGCACGCGGTTCGACCGCGACCAGACCGACTTCCAGGTCCTGTTCGGCACCCGCCAGGCGTTCTGACCGCGGCCGCCGCGTGCGCCAGCGCGCTCGCGTCGGCGTGCGACATAGCGGGCGCCAGCGCGGCAATATTCGCGCTTGACAGCGCGGGCGCGCACGCCAAGCCTGGAGCGTCACGCTGCGTCGAGGGACCGACGCCTGGACCTGCTTCGGGGCCTCCGGCCCCGATCCGAACCGAAGCTTGGAGTAGCCATGAGCCCTCGCAACCGTCGCGCGTGGTTCGCCGTCGCCGCATCGATCGCGGCCGTCGTCTGCACGAGCCCGATCCAGGCCGCGTTCCTCACGCTCGCCACCGCCCGGCTCGTCACGAACACGACCGGCGGCCTCAACCAGAACGCGTCCATCGACAAGTCGGGCAAGCTGATTTTGTTCACGTCGAACGTCGATCACGTGCACACGAGCGGCACGATCTTCAGCGAGTCGGCGACCTTCGACTTCGACTCGTCGGGGAACGGGTTCACGCCGGCCGGCGCGACGCACCCGAACCCGGCCTGCACGAACTGCTCGACCAGCAACGCGACCGCCGGGAACCTCTACCTCTGGCGCGCCTCGAAGAAGGGCAGCTCGCCGGCGAACTCCGTCAAGCAGCTCACCTTCTCGGCGACCGGCGGCTTCACGGCGAACCAGGCGGCCGACCTGAACCAGAAGGGCACGTTCGTCGCCTGGGATTCCGATCGCGACCACACCGGCGGCAACGGCGACGGCAATCGCGAGATCTTCCTCATGGAGATCGCGACCGGAACGCCGACCCAGATCACGAGCACGACCGGCAACGGCGATACCGCGAACCGGAGCGCGAGCCTCTCGAGCGACGCCAAGACGCTCGGCTTCGACTCGCGCGGCGACTTCGCCGGCCCGAGCTGCACGCTGACCGATCTCGTGAGCCCGTGCGACAACGCCGACGGCAACTCCGAGATCATGGTCTACAAGCGCGACACCGGCAAGTTCATCCAGGTGACGAAGACGACCGGCGGCACCAGCCAGGCGAACGTGCGCGCGCGCGTGAGCGACGACGGCCGCTTCGTCGCGTTCCAGTCGACGCGGAGCTTCGCCGGATCGCTCGCAGGCGGCATCGTCTGCACCCAGCTCGACGGCGTGAGCGCGTGCGACAACGCCGACGCGAACGGCGAGATCATGCTGGTCGATCTCAAGGACAACCTGATGACCCAGGTGACCAACACCGCGCCCGGCGGCGGCTGCACCGGCACGACCGCAAACGAGCGCGCCGAAGTGTCCACCCGCGGCGGCTACGTGAGCTTCCAGTCGACGTGCGAGGCGCAGCTCAACCCGTCGGGCTGCGGCGCGTGCAACAACAACGACGAGGTCTTCCTCGCGAACATCAAGAAGAAGACGATCCAGCAGCTGACGATCAGCGACGCCGGCTACAACCGGGTGCCGCGCGTGTCGGGCAACGGCACGTACGTCGTCTTCGAGTCGAACCGCTCGTACAAGACGCAGAATCCGAGCCACGGCCGCACGATCTACCTCCTGCGCCGGAGCAACGGGCGCGCTCCCACCGGTCAGACCGCGCCGGGACAGGTGATCGAGGACGGCTCTTCCGCGCTTCTCCAGAACGCGAAGGCGCAGATCTCGAGCACCGCGTTCAGCGGCGGCTTCAACAGCGCCATCGAGCAGTTCGGCGTCAGCTTCAACGGCCGCTTCGTGGCCTTCGACAACCAGAAGAACGTCGGCAACCAGGAGATCTTCTTCGTCGACGGGAAGAAGTAACCGGGGCGCACCCGAGCGGCGGCGAAGGGCGCCGGCGGCGCGGCCACGCGGTCGCGCCCGCCGGCGCCGCGTAGTAAAGCGCTCGCGCGATGAGCGCAGAAGCGCGGCGGACCACCACGCTTTCGGAGTTCGAGTCGAAGCGTCGGCTCGCAGCCGCCGGCATCCCGATCGTCGCGGAGCGACTCGCCGCCGACCCCGAGCAAGCGGCGGCGGCCGCCGCGGAGCTCGGCTTCCCGGTCGCCGTCAAGCTCTGCGGGCGCGCGATCGCGCACAAGACCGAGCGCGGCCTGGTGCGGCTCGGAATGGGGAATGCCGGCGGCGCACGAGCGGCCGCGGCGGAGCTGCTCGCGCAGGCCCGGCCGGAGGACGGCGACGTTCAGGTCCTCGTCTCGCGCATGGTCTCCGGCAAGCGCGAGCTCATCGCCGGCATGGTCGACGACCCGACTTTCGGCCGCTGCGTCATGCTCGGGATCGGCGGCATCTTCGCCGAGCTCCTGCGGGACGTGGCGTTCCGGCTCGCCCCTCTCTCGCGCGGCGACGCCGCCGACATGGTCGACGACCTCGCGCACGCATCCTGGCTCGGCCCCTTCCGCGGCGAACCGGCGATCGATCGCGAGCGGCTCGCGGACGTGCTCTGCGGGCTGGCGGCGCTCGCGTCGGACGACCCGGCGATCGTCGCGATCGACGTGAACCCGCTCATCGTCTGCGACGGCGTGCCGATCGCCGTCGACGCGCTCGTCGAGGTCGCGGAGCGATGACGCGGCCGACCGCGACGGACCGCTTCCGGCCGCTCTTCGAGCCCGCGGGTATCGTGGTCGCGGGCGTCTCGAGCCATCCCGGGAAGTTCGGCTTCGTCGCGGCGCACAACATCCTCTCGCACGGCTATGCCGGCCCCGTGTTCTTGACGAACCGCGATGGCAGCGAGGTGCTCGGCCGCGCGACGCTGCGCTCGGCGGACGAAGTGCCGGACGGCGCCGCCGACCTCGTCTTCGTGTGCACGCCCGCAGACGCGGTTCCCGAGCTCCTCCGCACGTGCGCCAGGAAGGGCGTCAAGGCCGCGTTCGTCAGCTCGGCCGGCTACGGCGAGGCGAGCCCGGAGGGAAAGCGCGCGGAGCGCGAGCTCGCGGCGCTCGCGGGAGAGCTCGGGATCCTGCTCGCGGGGCCGAACGGTCAGGGCATCATCTCGACGCCCGCGTCGCTCTGCGCACAGATCATCGCGCCCTATCCGCCGCGCGGCCGGATCGCGATCGCGAGCCAGTCGGGCGGGTTCGTGCAGGCCTTCCTGAACTACGCGCGCTCGACCGGCGTCGGCGTGAGCCGCGCGGTCTCGGCCGGCAACTCCGCCGCGACCTCGGTCGCCGACTACCTCGAGTACTTCGCCGAGGACCCGGAGACGGACGTGAGCCTCATCTACGTCGAGGGGCTCGGCGACGGCCGCGCGTTCTACGAGAAGGTGCGCGCGGTCGCGGCGCGGAAGCCGCTCGTCGTCCTGAAGGGCGGCGTGACCGCCGGCGGGCAGCGCGCGGCGGCCTCGCACACGGGCGCCCTCGCGAGCGACGATCGCATCTTCGACGGCATGTGCCGGCAGGCGGGCCTGACGCGCGCCGGAACGATCGACGAGGCGTTCGAGGCCGCCGCGACGTTCGTCACGCAGCCGCTGCCGGCCGGGCCGAACGTGTTCGTCCTGACGACCGCGGGCGGCTGGGGCGTGATCACCGCGGATCGCGTCTCGGCGTCGCCGGTCCTGCGCCTCATGCCCCTGCCGCGCGACCTCGAGGCCGCGTTCGACGCCCGCCTCCCGCCGCGCTGGAGCCGGAACAATCCCGCCGACCTCGCGGGCAGCGAGACGCGCGACACGGTCGTCGAGTGCCTCGAGCTCGTGACCGCGCACCCGGAGGTCCACGCCGTCATCCTCCTCGGCGTCGGCATCCAGTCGAACCTCGCCGACCTCGAGCGCCGCGGGCGGTTCTACCCGGGGCACGGCCTCGAGCGCGTCGTCGAGTACCACGAGCGCCAGGATCGGCGGTACGCGGAGGCCGCGGTCGAGCTGCGGCGACGCTTTGGGAAGCCGGTGCTGGTCGCGACCGAGCTCGCCGACACGCAGCCGGACAACCCGGGCCCCGCGCGCCTGCGCGAGCTCGGCGGCCTCGCGTATCCGTCGTCGCACCGCGCGGTCGCGGCGCTCGAGCACCTCTACCGCTACGCGCGCTTCCGGACGCGCGCCGCGAAAGCCGCGACCCGCTGAGCGCCGTCCGCGCTCACGCTTCCGGGAAGAGCGCCATGAGGTCCGCGGGAAGGATCCTCTCCTCCAGGTAGGCGACGTCGCCGCGCTCGAGAAGGCCCTTCGCCCAGCGGCGCGCGGCGCCGAGGGCGGCCTGCTGCAGGCCACCGCCGACGCTGAGCCGCGCGACCCCGAGCCTGCGGAGCTCCGCCACCGGCGGCATCCCGGGCGCGAGGAGCAGGTTCACCGGACGGGACACCGCGCGGCACACGCGCTCGATCTCGTCGGGCTTGGAGAGCCGCGGAACGAACAGCCCGTCCGCGCCCGCCTGCGTGTACGCCTCCGCCCGCCGGAGCACCTCGTCGAGCCGGCCCTCCTCCGGGCCGACGGCGCGCAGCAGGACGTCGATGCGCGCGTTCAGGAAGAAGCCGGCGCCGATCCGCGCGAGCCGCTCTCGCACGGCGCGGATCCTCTCGACCAGGAGCGACGTCGGCTTGCCCGCGTCCTCGAGGTTCGCGCCGACCGCGCCCGCGTGGACGAGCAGCTCGGCGGTCTCCGCGACCGCTTCCGGAGTGTCGCCGTAGCCCTCCTCGACGTCCGCCGTCACCGGCACCGCGACGACGCGGGCGATCCGGCCGATCGCCGCGATCGCGAGGTCGCGCGGCAGGCGGTTGCCGTCGCGATGGCCGAGCGAGGTCGCAACGCCGCTGCTGGTGGTCGCGATGGCGCGCGCGCCGACGGACTCGAACACGCGCGCGCTCGCGGCGTCCCACGCGTTCGGTAGGATCAGGAGCTCCGGCCCACGGTGCAACCGCTCGAGCTCCGCTGCCCTCTCCTGCTGCGTCATCGCGTCGCCTCCCCGGGCACCGCGCGCGGCGGGCCCGGTCGCGACGTTACGAGGCCACGGACGGCGACGGAAGGTGGGCGCGCGGCGTTCTACAGCGAGAGAATCGGGCCGCGGCCTTCGGGCGCGGGCTCGCCCGGCGTCGCGGGCAGCTCGTCGTCCTCGCCGGAGCCCGCCCGCGGAAGCGCGAACGAGAAGGGCAGCGATTCCGTCTTGCCGCCCCACCCGACGTCGATCCGCACCTCGCCGCGACCCTCGGCAGGCAGCTTGGCTCCGCCGATCGTCGTCACGACGACGAACGCCTCGCCGTCCGGGACGAGCGCGTCGGGCGCCGGTCCCGGGCTCACGCGCGCGAGGAAGTCGTTCACGTCCTCGACGAAGCTCACCGGCTCGATCGGCGCGCCGAGCGCCTTCTCGGTGCGCTCGCGGTAGCTCCGGCGATCGATCTGGAAATCGCGCAGCTCGTGCATCGTCGGCGTCCCGCGCGCCGACGGCTGGCGGACGACGAGGAAGAGGAACACGAGGCCGTCTTCGGCTCCCGGCTGCACCATGTCGAGCACCGCGGCGGGGACGCGCGACACGTCGATCAGCGTCACGGTCGAGAGCTCGCCGCTGCTCGAGCGCGACGCGGAGGCGCCGCCGCTCTGCGCCTGCTCGGCCGGCGGCGCCGCGGGCGCCTTTGCGTGCGCGCCGCCTTCCGCGGGCGGCCCGTCCTTCCCGGGCGACCGAGCCGCGGGCGCCGGGCCGGCGTGCGGCGCCGGTGCCTTCGCGCCGTGCGATTTCGCCGCGCCCGCGTGCGCGGCCGGCGCGGCCGCCAGCGCGACCGACAGGGAGAGCGCGGCTGCGTAAACGATCGGTCTTCCCACGGTCGGCATCGCGCCCACGTCGCCTCCTCGCCGGCCGGAAGCGCGCGCATGCCGCGACGGAGCGGCGCGCCGCCGCCATGCCGACATGCGAAGAATCGGCACGCCGCCGGCCGACTTGAGACGCGCGGGAGGCGGCGCGGCAAGCGGCGCGTCCGCGCCTAGGAGCGCGGCTCAAGATGCGCGCGAAGCGAGCCCGGGCCGCAGGGAGTGGGGCCCCGTTCGGCTTCGCCGAACGGGGCGAGGGAAGCGTTTCCCTCGTGCGACAGATCCCCGTTCGGCTTTGCCGAACGGGGCGAGGGAAGCGTTTCCCTCGTTGGACGAACTCGCGCGAGCAGGGTGTGCGCGCTCGCCGACTCGACGATCGCGCCCACCAGCGCGCCCGCCGGGGCGTCCGCCAGCGGCAGCACGGTGGTCTTGAAGTTCCTCGTCTTTCCGACCACGTGTCCTGGCGGCCGCTTCGCCGGTCCCTCGACGAGCACCTCGACCGCGCGTCCCACCCAGTCGCGGTTCCGCTCGAGCGAGATCGCCTCCTGGCGATCGATCAGGAGGCGGAGGCGGCGGCCCTTCTCCTCCTCGCTCACGGTCTCGCCGAGCCGGTGGGCGCGCGTGCCCTCGCGCGCCGAGTACTTGAAGAGGTACGCGAAGTCGTAGCGCGCCTCGTCGAGCCAGCGCTCGGTCTCGGAGAAGTCGGCCTCGGTCTCTCCGGGGAAGCCGACGATGAGGTCGGTCGAGACCGCGAGGTCCGGGATCGCGCGCCGGAGCGCCGTGAGCAGCCGGCGGTAATCGGTAATCGAGTAGCCGCGCTCCATCCGCTCGAGCACGGCATCCGACGCGGACTGGAGCGGCAGGTGGAGGTACGGCATCACCTTCGGCTCCTCCGCCATCGCCGCGATCATCGACGGGCTCACGTCGGCCGGGTGCGGCGACGTGAAGCGGATGCGCTCGAGACCGTCGACGCGCGCGACCCGGCGAAGAAGGGCGCCGAAGTCGAGCCCGTCGGCCCGGTACGCGTTCACCGTCTGCCCGAGGAGCACGACCTCGCGCTTCCCGGCGGCGACCGCGGTCCGGACGTGCGCGACGACCGCTTCGGGCGGGAGGCTCCGCTCCCGTCCGCGCGTGAAGGGCACGATGCAGAACGTGCAGAACTTGTCGCAGCCGCGCATGACGCTGAGCCACGCCCGCGGCCCCGCGCCCAGGTCGGGTGCGAGGTCGGCATAGGTCTCGCCGCGGTCGAGCCGGACCTCCACCTGCGGGTCCGAGCCGGCCGCGAGCAGCGCCGGCAGGTCGCGGTAGCCGTCCGGCCCGACGATCAGGTCGAGGTACGGCGCGCGATCCAGGAGGCGCTCGCGCTGGTGGGTCGCCATGCAGCCGAGGAGGCCGAGCTGAACCGACGGCCGCAGGTGCTTGAAGCGCAGCAGCTCGGAGAGGCGACCGAGCACCCGCTCCTCGGCGTGCTCGCGGATCGCGCACGTATTGAGGAGAAGGACGTCGGCGTCGGCCGGATCGTCCACCGCGTCGTAGCCGTGGCGGCGGAGGATCCCGCTCACGAGCTCGGAGTCGGCGACGTTCATCTGACAGCCGTAGGTCTCGAGGAAGACCCGCGCGCCGCGGCCGGCGCGGACGGCTCCTTCTCCCGCACGTAGGGCGGGCGCGGCAGCCGACGCGATGGGCTCGAACGTCACCCGCGGATCTATAGCGACGCGGCTTCGCGCGCCGCAACGCGGACGGCGTCGGCGAGCTCCGCGAGCTCGGCCTCCCCGGTGAGCGGGTTCATGAGCGCGGTCCGGAGGAAGAGCCGGCCCCGAAGACGCGTCTGCACCAGATAGAACGAACCGCGCGCCACGAGCGCGGACCGCACCCGGGCCTGCACGCGGTCGAGCGCCTCGTCGCCCGCGATCCCGGGGGGCCGGTGCCGGAAGCAGACGATGTTGCCGTCGGGCTCGACCGCCACCTCGAAGTCGGGCGCCGCGCGCAGCATTGCCGAGAACCAGCGCGCGAGCGAAAAGCTGCGCTCGACGAACTCGCGCAGCAGCCCTTCGCCGTCGCCCGCGATCGCCGCGAACGCGATCAGACCGAGCATGCGCTTCGTGCACTCGACCGTCCGCTCGCCGACGTCCCAGCTCGCCGCCGTTTCGCCGGCGCGCTCGGCGAAGAGGTACGATGCCTCCTGCGCAAAGGCGGCTCCGGAGCTGCGGGCGTCGCGAAAGACGACGCCTGTCACGAGCGCCGGCACGAGCATCATCTTGTGCGCGTCCCAGACGACGGAGTCGGCGCGGTCGATCCCGGCGACGAGCGCACGATGGCGCGGTGCGAGTGCCGCCGCCGCGCCGTGCGCGGCGTCGACGTGCAGCCAGAGCCCGTGGCGCTCGCAGAAGTCCGCGATCTCCGGCAGCCGATCGTAGGCGCCCGTCGCGGTCGACCCGGAGCTCGCCACCACGGCGATCGCGCGCCGGCCGGCGCGCTCCGCTCGCCGGAGCGCGTCCGGCAGGTCCGCCGGAGCGAGCCGGAAGCGATCGTCGCACGCGACCGCCACGACCCCGTCCGCGCCGAACCCCATCACGTGCGCCGCGCGCGCGACGCTGTAGTGCGCCTGCTCGCTCGCGAGGATCGCGAGCGGCGGCCCGGCATGCGCTCCGCCGCGCCACGCATCGAAGCCCGCGCGCCGCTGGCGCGCCGCGAGGAGGGCCGTCAAGTTGCCGAGCGAGCCGCCCGACGTCAGAACGCCGCCCGCAGCGCCCGGGTAGCCGAGCCGATCGGCCATCCAGCGCAGCACCACGGCCTCGAGCGCGGTCGCGACCGGCCCCATCTCGTAGACAGCCATGCCGTTGTTGAGCAGCGCCGCGACGAGGTCGGCGAGCGCGGCCACGGGAAGCGGCGGCGGAACCTGGTGGCCGACGTAGCGCGGGTGATGCAGGTGATTCGATTGCGCCAGCACCCGCTCCACCGTCGCGACGACGTCTCCGGCGGCTTCGTCCGCGAGCCGCGCCGTCCACTCGCGAACGAGCGCGGGCGCGTCGGTCGCGGGCAGGACGGCGAGCGCAGCGCCGTCGCGAGCGCGCCCCGCGACCGCGCCGCCGAGATAGTCGGCGAGGACGTCGACGAGCCGATGCGCCTCCGCGCGGAAGCGCTCGGCGTCGTACGCGGCGCGGAATCGATCCATCGCGCCGCGCGATCAGCCGCCGAACTGCTTCGTGTAGTCGACCGACAGCCACCGGTCCGGACGCATGCGGATCAGCACGCTGCCGCGCGACTCGGCGCCTCCGGTCGCGGCGATGTACTGGTCGCCGAACTCGCGGCCGAGGTAGCGGTGCGCGAGCGGGCGCTCGTCGCGCTCGACCTGGGCCGGCTCGATCGCGACGATCGGCCCTTCGACCGTCACGTATTTGTAGGGCGGCGTTTCGGTCTGCGCGCAGAGCGCGAAGCGCCCCGCGCGCTCCAGCAGCGCGAACTTCTGCGACGACCGTCCCGTCACGATCCGCACGTCGCCGCCCGCCTCGTACGCGTACCAGATCGGCACGGTGAGGGGCGTCCCCGACGCGCGCGCGACGCTCAGCACGCCGACGTGGACGCCGGCCAGGAACTCCTCGCGCTCGGACTTCGTCATCGCCAACGACATGTGCGCTTCTCCGATTTCAACGAGGGAAACGCTTCCCTCGCCCCGTTCGGCAGAGCCGAACGGGGCCCCACTCCCTGCGAGGTCGCTGCGCTCGCATCTCGAGCTCATCTTTGAGTTCGGTGTCGGTGCGCGCACGGCGCGGACACCGGACTCGGGCCGCCGTCTCTGGGCGTGCGCGGCGCACGGCTTGTCTGATCTCGCACGCGGGCGCTACTAATGGGAGGGATGGCGGCCGGAAAGAGCTTCGACCAGCTCGAGGTTTCTCTCCTCCTGTGCCCGCGCTGCCGCGTCGCGCAGCCGGTCCGGAAGCGCCTCCTCCTGTGCCTGCCGGAGGGCGACAAGTACGAGTACCTCTGCACGCGCTGCGGGAGCACGTGCGGCGACAAGCTCGAGGAGCCGCCGCCTCCGGCGCGCATGGTGTGGCGGTGAGCGAGCCGCGCATCGTCTCTCTCCTCCCGAGCGCGACCGAGATCGTGTGCTCGCTCGGCCTGCGCGACCAGCTCGTCGGCATCTCGCACGAGTGCGACTTCCCCGCGTCGGTGCGCGGCCTGCCGGCCGTGACGTCGCCGAAGATGGACGCGTCGGGGTCGAGCGCCGAGATCGACCGCGAGCTGCGCGCGCTCGTCGAGGGCGGGCTCGGCGTCTACCGCGTCGACGCCGAGAAGCTCGCGGAGCTCGCGCCCGACCTGATCGTCACGCAGGACCAGTGCGAGGTGTGCGCGGTGTCGTACCGCGACGTCGTCGCCGCGACGCGGGCGGTCGCGGAGCGCCCGGTCGAGATCGTGTCGCTCCATCCGCGCCGGCTCGAGGACGTGTGGGGGGACGTCGAGCGCGTCGCCCTCGCCGCCGGGATCGAGGCGCGCGGGCGCGGCTGCGCCGAGCGCCTGCGCGAGCGCGTCGCCACCCTCGCGGAGCGCACCGCGCCCCTTCCGCACCCGCGGCTCGCCTGCCTGGAATGGCTCGATCCGCTCATGTCGGCGGGCAACTGGATCCCCGACCTCGCAGCCGTCGCAGGCGGCGAGTACGACGCCGTCGCGCCGGGCGAGCACAGCGCCTGGCTCGAGTGGGAGCGCTTCGAGGAGAGCACGCCCGACGTCGTGTGCGCGATGCCGTGCGGCTTCGGGCTCGAGCGCACGCGGCGCGAGGTCGCCGCGCTGCTCGAGGAGCCGCGCTGGCAGTCGCTCGCCGCCGTGCGGGCCGGGCGCGTGTTCGCGCTCGACGGCAGCTCGTACTTCAACCGTCCGGGGCCGCGGCTCGTCGAGTCGGCGGAGATCCTCGCCGGCCTGCTGCACCCCGACGTGCTGGCCGGTCTCGTCCGGCCGGGCGCGAGCGAGCGCGTGACGCTGCCGCCGGTCGACGGCGCGTCGGCCGCTCCGCTCTCCTGAGCGCACGCGATGCCGCACGGCCACGACTCGCACCATGCGCGCGATCGCCGCGGCGCGCGCTGCCTCGTGATCACGGTGAGCGACACGCGCACGCCCGAGGACGACCACAGCGGCCAGCGCGTCGCCGACCTGCTCGCGGCGGCGGGCCACGAGGTGCGCGAGCGCGAGATCGTGCACGACGAGCGCGGCGTCATCTCGGCCGTGGTGCGGGCCGGCGTCGCGAACCGCGAGATCGACGCGGTGATCTTGACGGGCGGCACCGGGATCGCGCCGCGCGACGTCACGCACGAGGCGGTCGAGGACCTGCTCGAGAAGCGGCTCGACGGCTTCGGCGAGATCTTCCGCATGCTGTCGTACGAGCAGATCGGCGCGGCCGCGATGCTGACGCGCGCGATCGGCGGCGTCATCGGGCAGACCGTGGTGTTCGCGCTCCCGGGGTCGAGCAAGGCGGTCGAGCTCGGCGTCGAGCGGCTCATCGCGCCCCAGCTCGGCCACATCGTCGGCCTGCTCTCGCCATGACGGTGACCGTGCGGCTCTTCGCCTCGCTGCGCGAGCGGACCGGCTCGTCGACGATCACCCGCACCGTCGCCGACGGCACGACCTCCGGCGATCTCGTGGCGGCGCTCTGCTCGGACTTCCCGGCGCTCGCCGGCGCCGGCCGGTTCGCGATCGCCGTCAACTCGGAATACACCGACCGCGACCACGCGCTGCGCGACGGCGACGAGGTCGCGCTCATCCCGCCGGTCAGCGGCGGCGCGGGAGCCGCGTGATCCGCTTGACGGCCGATCCGATCGCGATCGACGACCTGCTGCAGGCGGTCGCGGACCCGGCTGCGGGCGCGGTCGTCCTCTTCATCGGCACGACGCGCGACCACAACGAGGGCCGGAGCGTCGAGCGCCTGGAGTACGAGGCGTACCACGGGATGGCGGAGCGCGAGATCGAGAAGATCGCGGCCGAGGCGCGCGAGCGCTGGAAGATCGCGCACCTCGCGGTCGTGCACCGGACGGGCGTCGTCCCGATCGGCTCGGCGAGCGTCGCGATCGCCGCGTCGGCGGCGCACCGCGCCGACGCGTTCGCCGCGGCGCGCTTCGCGATCGACCGGCTGAAGGAAGTCGTGCCGATCTGGAAGAAGGAGTTCTTCGAGGGCGGGGCGGTCTGGATCGGCGATCAGGCTTGCCGCGTCGGCCGCTGGGAAGAAGCGCCGGACGCGCGGGGCGGCGACGCCGCGGATGACGCCGCGGCCGGCGGCGAGGCGGCGGCCGGCACGACGGGCTCGTCATCCGCCGGCCGCTGAGGCGCCGTTTCGCGCGTGCGCGCCAGCGATCTCGTCACGCTTGAGTTCCCGCGCCTCCTGGAGGCGGTCGCGGCGCACGCCGCGTCCGAGCCCGGGCGCGAGGCGTGCCGCGAGCTCTCGCCGAAGACCCTGCTGTCCGCGGTGCGCGACGAGCTCGCGCGCGTCGCGCACTACGTCGAGATCACCGCCGACGAGGCGCCTCCGCTCGGCGACTTCCCCGACGTCCGCCCGCTCCTCGCGCTCTCGCGCACGACCGGCGCGCGGCTCTCGGGCGTCGAGCTGCAGGCGATCGGCGAGGTCATCACGACGCTTCGCCGCATGCGCGGCTACCTGCGCGCGCGCGGCGCCGGCCGGCCGCTCCTCCTCGCGTACCTCTCCAGGCTGCACTCGTTTCCCGAGCTCGATCGCCTGCTCGCGACGACGCTCGACGAGGAGGGCGGCCTGCGCGACGACGCGAGCCCGACCCTGCGCGCCCTCCGCCGGGAGCTGCGCGGCCTCCGCGCCGAGATCGAGGCCCGCCTCGCGCGCCTCTTCCGCCAGTCGACCGCGGCCGGCGCGATCGCCGACGAGTATGTCACCGTGCGGAACGGCCGCTACGTCGTACCGGTGCGCGCGCAGGCGCAGGCCGACCTTCCGGGCATCGTGCAGGACCGCTCGGCGTCGGGCGAGACGCTCTTCGTCGAGCCGCTCTTCGCGGTCGAGTCGAACAACCGCCTCCTGATCGCGGCGCGCGAGGAAGCGCAGGAGGAGGCGCGGATCCTCGCCGAGATCACGGCCGAGATCGGCACCCAGGCGGACGACCTCGAGGAGGCCTTCGCGGGGCTCGTCGAGCTCGACACGCTGGGAGCGCGCGCCGCCTTCGCGCGGCGGCACGCGGCGGTGAGCCCGGACGTCGGCGGCGACGCGGTCGAGCTCCGCTCGGCACGCCACCCCCTCCTCGTTCTGACCGGCAGGCCCGTGACGCCGATCGAGCTCGAGCTCGACGCGGGCACGCGGCTGCTCGTCGTGACCGGGCCGAACACCGGCGGCAAGAGCGTCGCGCTCAAGACGCTCGGCCTCGCCGCGCTCATGGCGCAGGCCGGGATCCCGGTCCTCGCCGATCCCGGCGCCGCGCTGCCGCTCTTCGACGCCGTCTGGACCGACATCGGCGATCCGCAGACGGTCGCCGGCGATCTTTCCACGTTCTCCGGCCACGTCCGGAACCTCGCGGCGATCGTCGCGGGCGCGACCGGATCGTCGCTGGTGCTGCTGGACGAGCCCGGCACCGGAACGGATCCGGAGGACGGCGCCGCGCTCGCGAAGGTGCTCCTCCGCGAACTCGCCGAGCGCGGCGCGCGCGTCCTCGCGACGACCCACTTCCAGACCGTCAAGGCGTTCGCGCTCGCGCTGCCGCACGCGCGCGTCGCCGGCGTCGACTTCGATCCCGAGACCTTCTCGCCGCGCTACCGTCTGATCTACGGAAGCGTCGGCCCGAGCCTCGGCCTCACGATGGCGCGCCGCCTCGGCCTGCCGCCCGATCTCGTCGCGCACGCGGAGTCGGAGCGCGGCGCCGCCGGCACCGATCTGCTCGCCGCCGTCGACCAGCTCGAAGCGGAGCGCCGCCGCTACGAGCAGCTCGCCGACCGCGCCGCCGACGAGGGCGTCGCGCTCGCGGCCGCGCGCTTCGAGCAAGAGCGGCTCGCGGCCGAGCTGCGCGAGAAGCGCGATCGCAAGTGGGCGGAGGAGCTCGGCGAGGCGAAGCGCTTCGCCGACGACCTCCGCCGCGAAGGCCGGCGCATGCTCGCGGAGGCGAAGCAGGCGGCGCGCGACGAGGCGCGCGAGCGCGCGCGCCAGCTCTCGCAGCTCGGGAGCGACCAGGTGCAGGCGATCGCCGCCAAGGGGCGCGAGGTCGCGACGGGCGACGCTTCGGACGCGACCGAGGGCGCGCCGGCGACGGCGCTCGCGGTCGGCGACCAGGTGGAGGTCGTCGGGAGCGGGCTTCGCGGCGCGCTCCTCCAGATCGCGGGCGAGCGCGGGCAGATCGCGCGCGGCTCCGTCCGCTTCGACGTGCCGCTCAAGCAGCTCCGGCGGGTCGCGGGCGCGGGACGCCCGGGCGCGAGCGGCGAGCGGTCGCGCGGCGGCGGCGCGGGCCCGCCCGCCGGCGACGCTTCGTTGCGCCGCGGATCCGGCCGCGGCGGACGCGCCTTCGCGGGAACCGAATGGCGCGTGCGCGACGACGTGCACGACGGCGACCCGACCGACGAGGGTCGCGACGCGGAGGGCGGTCGCGATCCGGGCGAGCGCGGCGCGCGCGACGCCGGACGCGGTCCCGTCCCCGGCTTCGCGATCGCCGAGCTGAACCTCGTCGGCGAGCGCGTCCGGCCGGCGCTCGAGCGCCTCGAGACCTTCCTCGACCGGGCGCTCCTCGAGGAGCGCCCGGCCGTCCGGATCATCCACGGGTTCGGCACCGGCGCCCTCCGCGCCGCGGTGCGCGACTTCCTCGCGGGCTCGGCGTACGTCCAGAGCTTCGACGACGCCGACCCCGCGCAGGGCGGCGCGGGCGCGACCATCGCGCGCCTGAGATAGGGTCCAGCGCGCGTCCGCTCTCGCGGACGTCGGAAACTTCAGAAGCCCTGCAGCGCGGCGAAGCGGTCGCGGTGGAACGTCGCGTCCCCGAGCAGGATCTCCGCCGCGCGCGCGTGCTTCAGGTAGAAGCCGACGTCGTGCTCGTCCGTCATGCCGATGCCGCCGTGCATCTGCACCGCCTCGTTCGCGACCTGCACGAAGCCGTCGGAGAGGCGCGCCTTCGCGACCGAGGCGAGGAGGCTCGCGTCGTCGGCGCCCTCGTCGAGCGCGCGCGCCGCGGCCATGACCGTCGAGCGCGCGAGCTCGACCTCGATGAACATGCGCGCGGCGCGGTGCTTGAGCGCCTGGAAGCTGCCGATCGCGACCCCGAACTGCTTCCGGTCGCGGAGATACGCCATCGTCGTCTCGAAGGCGCGCGACATCCCGCCCAGCATCTCGGCCGAGAGCCCGACGAGAGCGCGATCGAGAACGCGATCGAGGACGTCGCCCGCCGCGCCGGGCGCGCCGACCGCCGCGTCCGCGCCGACCTCGACGCCGTCCAGGCGGACGAGGGCGGCGCTGCGGTGGTCGACGAGCTGCTGCCGCTCGACCGTCACGCCGCGCGTCTGACGGTCGATCAGGAAGAGCCCGATGCCGTCGCGCGCGTCGCGCTCGCCGGCGACGCGCGCCGAGACGACGATGCGATCGGCCACGTGCCCGTCCAGGACCAGGTCCTTGACGCCGGCGAGCCGCCAGCCGCTGCCCGCCTTCTCGGCGCGCGTCGCGACGCGAAACGGGCGGTGGCGCGCGCCCGGCTCGTGGTGCGCGAGCGCGAGCACGACGTCGGCGGCTGCGACGCGCGGCAGGAGCGACTCCTTCTGCGCGTCCGTCCCGCCGAGCAGGATCGCGTTGCCGGCGAGCAGCACGGTCGAGAGGAACGGCTCGGGCGCGAGCGCCGCACCGAGCTCCTGCAGGACGACCGCGAGGTCGGCGTAGCCGAGAGCGAGGCCGCCGTAGGCCTCCGGCAGGACGATCCCGGGCCAGCCGAGCTCGCCGATCTTCTTCCAGAGCTCGGGCGAGAAGCCGACGGGGTCGTCGGCGTCGCGCAGGCGGCGGATGCGCGCCACCGGTGCGTGCTCGCGGACGAAGTCGGCCGCGGTCCGCCGCAGCAGCTCCTGCTCCTCCGTCAAGACCAGCTCGCTCACCGGGTCCCCCGCTGGAATGCCGCCGCGACGTCGTCGCAGCGGGTGATCGTCGCGAGCAGCCGCATGGTGTGCTCGAGCACCTGCTCCGCGTACTCGCGCGGCGTGCCGGTGACGCCGTCTGCCGGCAGCACCACCTGGTAGCCGCGATTCACCGCCTCGATGGCGGTGCCGACGAGCGCGATGTTGAGGCTCACGCCGGTCAGCACGACCGTCCGGACGCCGAGGCTCCGCAGGATCGAGTCGAGCTCGCTGTCGTGGAAGAGCGACACGCCGTGATGGCGCGGAACGACGTAGTCGCCGTCGCGCGGGCCGAGCTCGGGGACGAGAGCGGCGAGCTCGCCGCCCGCGAGGAGACCGGGACCGCCCGCTTTCCGGGTCGCGGCAAAGAGCCGGCAGTTGAGCGTCGATCCGCCGCCGTCGGGGCGGCGGACGACGATCCCGTGGAGGACCGGGACGGACGCCGCGCGCGCCGCGTCGAGGAGGCGCGCGATGCGCGGCAGGATGCCGGCCTCGCGCACCGCCGCGGCGAGCGCGGAGAGCGCGCCCGCGGTGCCGACGACGCCGCGCTGGCACTCGACGGTCACGACCGCGGTGTGCGCGGGCGCCAGGATCTCGTTCAGATCGACGGGCATCGGGTGGGATCGCGCGCGGCGACGGGCCCCGCCGCGCGACCGCTTATCTAGCCATCAACCGGGTGGCCGCGGCAACCCCGCGGGCCACGCGGACGACGGTGTCGCGGCGGGCTGGGCGATCCGCGCCGACACGACCGCTCGCGCCTGGCCGAGCACGCGGTCGCGCGCGGCCGCGCGCGAGACGACGACCTCGTAGTCGCCCGGCTCGTCCGGAGCCGTCGCTGCGATCGCGACCGACGCGGCCTCCCCGGGCGCGAGCGCGAGCGGCAGCAAGGTGCGCGCGCTTTGCTCGAGCGGCGCGGCGGCCGGGGTCCCGCTCGGGCTCGACACCGGCCGCCACAGGAGCACCAGGTCGGTCGGCGCGATCGGCGACGGGTGGCGGAACGGGCTCGCGCCGCCGTTCCGGACCGCGAGCGAGATCTCGACCCGCTCGCCCGCGACGGCGTGGCGCGGCGCACCCGATCGCTCGTCTCGGCTGTCTTCCCCGAGCACCGCCCAATCGTCCGACGCGTCGACCGCCCGAAGCGCGTACACCGCAACGTCGGCCGTCTCGCCGACGAGCGACATCGCCGGCGGGCTCGCGCTCGCCGATCCGTCTTCCGGCGTGCGCGCTGGGGGCGACAACGCCGCGCGCTCCGCCGGCCGCAGGTGACGTCGAAATGCGATCGCGTTCCGGAAGCCGAGCGCGGACAGCGCCGCGGCCGCGCCCGGATCCGGGAGGCGCGCCGCGAGCTCCTGCACTTGCGCCGATACCGGGCCGTTGAAGGAGTTGTAGCAGGACGCGGTCGGCTGGCGGTGGTACGCGGCGATCAGGATCTGATCGGAAAGGGCTCGGAGCACGCCGAGCCGCTTCTGCGGGACCGGAAGATCGACGGTCGGGCCGCTCACGCTGCGCTCGACGAGCGCGACCACGTCGTCCGGCGGGCGGACCGGCGACGCGATCACGTCGAACGGCCGGCCGAAGGTCGCGCGCGCGACGCCGGCGTGCGCGCGCTCGCCGAAGGTCGCGAAGGCGGCCACGATGCCGACGGCGAGCACTCCCGCGCCGCCCCCGCGCCGTCCGATCGCGAGAACGCCGTACGCGGAGACGAAGGCGATCGCGAGCGACGCGCCGAGGCCGACGAGCGAGAGCGCGCGGACCGCGTCGAGACCGGGAACGATGCCGCGCAGCGCGAACGCGGGCGCCGGCAGCGCGACGCCGAGCCACGGCAGCTCGATCGGGCCGCACGACACCCAGAACGCGAGCGCGCCGGCGGCGGCCATCGCCCAGCGCGGGTCGCCGCGAGGGGACTCGGGGCGCGCGCCACGCGCCGCTCCCGGATCGTCTCGCGCTCCGCCGACGACCCGGTCGACGAGGGCGACGGCGGCGAGCGCGACCGCGACGGTCCCCGAGTACAGCGTGCCGCCGGGCCCGAACGCTTGCGGCCAGTTCAGGAACGACGTGCGCTCGGCGAGGAGCCCCCACGTGGCGCGCGTCGCGAGGTACGGCCCGAAGAGCGCGACCGCGACCGAAGCGACGATGGCGGCCGCAACCGCCATCTGCGGAAGGATCGCACCGAGCCGCTCGCGATGGCGCCACGCCGCCCACGCGCCCACCACCGAGACGACGAGCGCGCACTCGACGACCGAGTAGAAGCTCTCGAGGAGCTGGAGCGTGAGGAACGCACCGCATCCGATCGCGTCGCGCCAGCGCCCCTGCTCGAGGAGGCGTGCCCAGAAGAGCAGCACGAGCGGCGTCCAGAGGTCGCCGTGCGCGTACGGGTGCGCGGGGTCCGCGATCCGCACCGACACCAGGCCGAACGCGAGGCCGGCGGCGAACGACGCCGGCGGGCTCCCGGTGAAGTGGAACGCGAGCGCGTACATCGCGAGCGCCGCGATCCAGAGGCCGAGCACGACCGCGGCGTCGTAGGCGAGGACCGGATCGCGCGCGATCGCATACGCCGGCGCCGCCAGCACGGCCGTCCCGAGCATGTGCTCGCCGAGCGTGTGCGCGCGCGGCATGGGATAGCAGAGGTCGCCGTCGAAGACCCGCCACGGCGCGGTCGTGAGGACGCGCGCGTTCCGCGCGACGACCGAGACGACCATCGCCTGGTCGAGAGCGCCGATCGGCTGCTCCGGCGAGCCGTCGGGCCGAACCGCGACCGGCACCGTGCGCCACGGATCCGCGAGGACCGGCGCGAAGAACCAGAGCGCGACGGCGAGAGACGCCGCCATGGCGGCGAGGTGGCAGGTGAATGCCCAGGGTTTCGCGCCCTTGGGCCCTGCGCCACCCTCACCCGCCGTCGGCGGCCTCATCTCCCCGGCGGGCTACCCGATCAGGACGCCCGGGTTCAGGATGCCGCGCGGGTCGAGCGCCGCCTTGGCGGCGGCGAGCGCGCGCGCGAAGCCGTCGGGCCGCTGGCGATCGTACCAGGGGCGGTGGTCGCGCCCGACGGCGTGGTGGTGCGTGATCGTGGCGCCGTGCGCGACGATCACCTCCGATGCGGCGGCCTTGATCTCCGCCCATTGCGCGAGCTGGGAGCCGCGCTTGCCGGGCGCGATCACCGAGTAGTAGGGCGCCGGCCCGTCCGGGTAGACGTGCGTGAAGCGGCACGACACCATCCCGGCGCCGCACACGCGTCGCACTGCGCTCTCCGTCGCCGTCATGACGTCGCGGTGGAACGCGGGGAAGCGATCCCAGGTGGTTGCCGTCTCGAAGGTCTCGCTCACCATGCCGAGCTGCGCGATCAGGTCGCGCAGGTAGGGAGCGTTCAGGAAGGCTTGACGCCACGCGCCGACGGCGCCCTCGCGCGCGGCCGCCTCGTCGGCGCGCGTCGCGCCGGCGCCGTCCGGGACTTTCCCGGCGTGGTCGCGGCAGATCTCGAGCGCGCGCGCCATCCACGCGGCCGGGTCGTGGTCCGCGGACTCGAAGCCGAGCACGAGCACGTGATCCGTCCCGTTGCCCGCGCCCGACGTCATCGCCTCGTTCGCATCGAGCAGGCGGCAGTTCGTCGGGTAGAGGCCCGACTGGCCGAGCGCGCGCACCGTTTCGGCCGCGCGCAAGAAATCTCCGAACGTGACGGACGCCGACGCGCGCAAGCGCGGGCGGTCCTGGAGGCGCATCCAAGCCTCGGTGATCACGCCGAGGATGCCCTCGGAGCCGATGAACATGCGGTCCGGGCTCGGCCCCGCGCCGGATCCCGGCAGCCGTCGCGACTCGACGACTCCCGTCGGCGTCACGACGCGCAGCGACTCGACGAAGTCGTCGATGTGGGTGTAGAGCGTCGCGAAGTGCCCGCCGGAACGGGTCGCGATCCAGCCGCCGAGAGAGCTGACCTCGAACGACTGCGGGAAGTGCCGCAGCGTCAATCCGTGCGGCCGGAGCTGGTCCTCGAGCGCCGGCCCGAGCACGCCGGCCTGGATGCGCGCCGCCCGCGACGCGCGATCGATCTCGAGGACGCGATCGAGCCGGCCGAGGTCGACGCTGAGGACGCCCCGACCGCCCGAGTCGGCCGGCGGCTCCACGCCGCCCACGACGCTCGACCCGCCGCCGTACGGGATCGCGACCAGGTCGCGCTCGCCGCACCAGTCGAGGAGCCCGACGACGTCGTCCTCGCTCCGCGGAAACGCGACCACGTCGGGCGGATTCGGGTACTCGCGCGCGAGCGCCCGCACGACGTCGCGGAAGGACTTGCCGTACGTGTGCCCGGCCCGGTCTTCGGGGTCCGTCGAGCAGAGGGGCGCGAGCGCCGGGGGCGGAGCGACGCGCGGCGGGCGCAGAGAGATCTCGTCGATGCGGGGCGCCGGAGTCTTGGCCGGCACGTCGATCGCGAAGCGCGCCGCGAGCGCCTCGGCGATCCGCTGCTGCTGCTCCTCGGTCGGCCCGTGGCCGACGTAGCCCCAGCCCCAGAACTTCCGGCGCGGCGAGGCCCCGGCAGTCCGGGAAGTCTCCGTGCTCACGCGCGACTTGTTGCGCGCCTTCGCGGTCAAGCGCAAGCCGGGACAGGCGACCCGCAGCGCTACGGCCGGTAACGCGCCCGGACCGACGCTACGCCGTCAGCGCCTCGAACCGGCGGTCGAGCGGCGTGCGGGCCTTCGCCCCGAGCGTGCGGTCGAGAGCGCGGCGCGCCTCGGCGCGGCGGCCGCTCGCCGCGAGCGCGCAGACGTTCGTCAGCCGGAAGAGGTCGCACTGGGCGTCGCTGCCGCCGCCGACGGTGAGCTCGTCGGCGATCGGCGCCAGCAGCACGGCGCACTCGCGGACGTCGCCGCGGCCAAACGCGCCCGACGCCTCCACCAGCGCCTTGCCGGCGCGCGCCCAGGCACGCAGAGCGTCGCCGTCCGCGCCGCTCGCGCGCGCGGCGACGGAGGCGACGAGGCCGTCGAGCGCGCCGTCGCGGCCGGCGCGTCCGAGCGCGTACGCCCAGTGGGCGGAGAGGAACGGCATGAAGCAGGCGCCGAGATAGGGCTCGATCCGGTCCGCGATCGCGTCCCAGCGCGCGGCGCCGTCCCAGCCCGCCATCTCCATCCGCCAGAGGAGCGCGATCGCGTCGACCGCGAAGCCGACCTCGCGGCAGTCCTCGCAGGCGATCTGGGCGTCGAGCAGCTCGGCCGCCGCGTCGAGATCGAGCCGCTCGACGTGGAGGAGCGCCAGGTGCCAGGCGTCGTGCGAGCGGATGATCGAGCTCATCGTGCGCCAGACCGGAAGCGCGGCGGTCAGGTGCGCGATGGCGCGATCGACCTCGCCGCGCCGCGTCCAGACGTGCGCGAGCGCGTGATCGGCCCAGGGATTCTGGGGGCGGAGCGCGAGCGCGCGCTCCGCAATGGTGCACGCGCCGTCGAAGTCGCCGGTCAGCTCGCGCGCGAACGCGAGCATCGCGAGGAAGTCCGGGTCGTCCGCGTGATGCGGTGCGAGGCGCTCCATGTGCCGCAGGAAGCGCGTCGCCTCGTGCTGCTGCCCGAGCACGTAGTAGAGGAATTCGCACACCTTGGCGGCGGCGAGGTCGCCCGGCCACTCGGCCGTGAGCGCCTCGAGCTCGACGACGGCCTCCGAGAACGCATGGCGCTGCCATGCCCACAGCGCCGCGCGCCAGCGCTCCTCGCGCGGATTCGCGCGCGGCGCGATCGCGTCGGCGCGCGCGAGGTAGCGCGCCGCGATGCCGTCGGCCTCCGCGGTCTGCGCGAAGAGGAACGCCGCAGCCGCGTAGAGCTGCACGAGCGGCGTGTCCTGGAACCGCGCCGCCGCCGGCACGATGACCTCCGTGCCCTTCGCGAGCCCCACCATGCGGCGGGCGAAGTCGTCGATCGCGGCGAGGTCCTCGGCGCCGTCGCACGTCGCGGCGAGGCCGTGCAAATCCCGCTTCATCCCTCCATCTATCGGCGCCGCACCCCGGAGGGTCAACGCGGGCGGGGCGAACGATCAGTCGGTGACCGGGTCGATCGGGGTCAGGACGCCGAGCGCGCGCTCGATCGCCTCCGCGGCCTCGAGGCAGAGGTCCTCGCGGAAGCGGTTGCCGAGCAGCTGGACGCCGACCGGCAGCCCGTCGGCGAGCGCCGCCGGAACGACGGCGGCGGGCAGGCCGAGGAAGTTCGCCGGCAGGACGCAGCGGATCGTCGTCAGCACCTCGGCGACGTTCTCGTCGCACGCCGTGTCCCACCCGTGCTCGAACGGCGGCGTCGTCCAGACCGGCGACAAGATCACGTCGTGCTCGGTGAAGAACTGCGACCAGGCGCGCGCGATCGCGTGGCGCTCGATGAGGACGCCGTTCAGCGCGCCGAGGTCCATCGCGGGGAACTGCCGATCGACGGCCTGCAGGAAGCCGAGCGCCTCCTCCCCCATGACCGGCCCGAGCATCGGCATCATCGTGCGAAGCTCGCTCATGAGCCAGGCGCCCCAGATCTCCGGGATGCGATCGAAGTGCGGCGGCGTCGCGGCCGCGACCTCGCAGCCCGCCGCCGCCAGCGCGCGCGCGGCGCGATCGACGCCGGCCGCGATCTCGGGAGCCGTCGAGCCGCCGGGCGGCTCGGCCAGGACCGCGACGCGGAGGCGCTCGGCCGGCCGCGGCCCGACGAGCGGTGCCGGCACCGCGAAGGGGTCGCGGGGGTGCGGCCCCGCGAGCACCGCGAGCGCCGCGCGGAGGTCGGCGACCGACCGCGCCATCGGGCCCTCGACGTGCATGAGCTGCTGCGACGGCGGGCCGTCCTCGGCCGGCACGACCGCCGCCCACGGAACGCGGCCGGTCGTCGGCTTCAGCGACGCGACGCCGCAGCAATGCGCCGGGTTGCGGAGCGAGCCGCCGATGTCGTTCCCGAGGCCGAGGGGCGTCATCCCGGTCGCGAGCGCCGCCGCTTCGCCGCCGCTCGAACCGCCGGCGGTCCGCCCGGGATGCCAGGGGTTCCGCGTGACCCCGCGCAGCGAGCTCGACGTGTGCACGCGTAGGCCCATGTCCGGCAGGTTCGTGCGCGCGATCGGGATCGCGCCGGCGGCGCGCAGCCGCTCGACGACCGGGGCGTCGATCGCCGGGATCGCTTCGGCGAGCGCGCGTACGCCCATCGTCGTCGGCGAGCCGGCGACGTCGACGTTCTCCTTGATGGTGAACGGCACGCCGTGAAACGGCCCGAGGCGCGCGCCGGCGTCGACCGCGCGATCCGCGGCGCGCGCGCCGGCGCGCGCTTCGTCCGCAAGCACGAGCGTGACCGCGTTCAGGTGCGGATTGACGCGAGCGATGCGCTCGAGCAGCGCTTCCACGACCTCCGCGGACGTCAGCTCGCGCGCGGCGATCCGGCGCGCCAGCTCCAGCGCCGAAAGGCGCCACGGCTCTTCCCTCACGATTCCTCCGGATGCGACTTCCTGCGATTCCGTCGCGCGACGTCCACCCTCAAAGCGACGAGAGGAAGCTTCGAAGGGCCGTCGCGAAGCCCGCCTCTTCGTCCTGGTACACGGGATGGCCGCAGCCGGCGAAGCGCTCGACGCGCGCCAGAGCCGGCGGCAAGCACGCGGCCATCTCGTCGCCGTCCGCGGGCGGCGTGATCGGGTCGTCCTCGCCGATGACGACCAAAGTCGGGCAGCGGACGCGCGAGAGCGCCGCGCGGAAGTCGAAGCGGCGAAACTCGCCCGCGAAGAAATCGATCATGAGGTCGAAGTTCGCGACCGCGAGCGAGCGCGTCAGCACGTCGGGATCCTGCGGCCGGCGATTGTAGACCGGCGTACAGACCCGCGCGTACTCGATGAGGGTCTCGCTCGAAGGCCGATCGAAGAACGCGGCGGCGGCCGCCCGCGCCTCTCCGCCGCCCAGGCGCTCGAACGCGGCGAGCGTGGTGTCGTCGCGGTGGCGGGCCGCGGTGTTGCAGAGGACGAGCCCGCGCGGGTGCTCCGGGTGCCGGGTCGCGTACGCCTGCGCGACGAAACCCCCGAACGAGACGCCGAAGACGACCGGCGCTTCGATCTCGAGCGCGTCGCAGAACGCGCGCACGTCGTCGCCCCAGCGGTCGAGCGTCAACTCCGGGGCAGGCGGACGATCGCTGCGGCCGTTCCCGACGTGGTCGAGGTAGACGACCTGCGCCACGTCGGCGAGCGGCGCGAACCACGGCTTCATCATCGAGTGGTCGAACCCGGGGCCGCCGTGCAGGACGAGGAGCGTCGGCTTCTCGCGCATCGAGGGCCCGTCGGGGACGAGCTTCGCGCCGTCGACGTCGAAGAAGAGCCGGCGCCCGTCGACCGCGGCGCGCATGGCTCAGCGAAGCTCCCGGCGCGATCGCACGCGGGCACGATCTCAAGGCGGCGGGGCCGAATCAACCGCGCGGGCGCTCTTCGGGAAGCGCGAACGCGAGCGTGAAGTGGAACGCCGCCCCCTTGCCGGGCTCGCTCTCGACCCAGATCCGTCCGCCCATCATCTCGACGAGCTGGCGCGAGATCGCGAGGCCGAGCCCCGCGCCGCCGCCGCCGTGCGCGCGGTCCACGCGCTCGAACCGCTCGAAGATCGCGGCCTGCTTGTCGGGCGGAATGCCCATGCCCGTGTCGGCGACCGTCGCGTGGAGCCGCGCCGCGCGCGCCGAGCGCTCCTCGACCGAGAGCGCAACGCGTACCCCGCCGCGATCGGTGAACTTGATCGCGTTGCCGACGAGGTTCACCAGCACCTGCCCGAGCCGCGCCGCGTCGCCGACCACCATCTCGGGCAAGTCGGGCGCCAGCTCGCTCTCGAGCGCAATGCCCTTCTGCTGCGCCCGGAGCGCGAGCGTCGCCACGATCGCGGTCACGCGCTCGCGCAGCCGAAACGGCGCGGACACGAGCTGCAGCTTCCCGGCCTCGATCTGCGCGAAGTCCAGGATGTCGTCGATGACCGTGAGGAGCATCTCCGCCGACGTCCGGACGACCGTCAAGTATCCTCGCTGCTCCTCGCTCAGATCGGAGTCGAGCGCGATGTCGGTCATCCCGATGATGCCGTGCATCGGCGTCCGGATCTCGTGGCTCATGTTCGCGAGGAAGTCGCTCTTCGCACGGTTGGCGATCTCGGCGGCCTCCTTCGCCTGCTCGAGGTCGCGCGTCCTCTGCTCGACGAGCCGCCGGTAGCGCGCGAACTCCCAAGCGACGTACAGCACGACCGCGGTCGCGATCGCGGCGGTCGCGCCGCCGTAGCCGAGCAGCACGCCCGGGTCGCCGGCGTGCACGATCGCGGTCGCGAGCATGCAGGCGGCGACGATCGCCACCACGACGAACTGCGGAAGCGGTCCCCAGGGCAGGACCGCGACGCCGGCGAGGCCGATCATCGCGAGCAGGACGAGGGTCGTCGTGGCGTCGCGCCGGACGACGCCGTTGATCGTGCCCGCGATGCAGACGGTCGCGATGCCGATGACGCCGACGGCTTCCGGTCGCTCGCGCGTCCACGGGCGCCCGAGCGCCGCCAGGAGCGATCCCAGGACCGCGAACATCGCGATCTTGACGCCGAGGATCGTCCGGAAAGCCGGTGCGGGGAGCCGGAAGTCGGCGACGGTCGTGAGCGCGGTCGCGGCGGCGATCACCCAGAACGCGGTGTGAAGGCGCTGGCGAAAGAAATCGGCGTTCCGAGCGCGCTCGACGTCGGTGCGCGACGCGGACGTCGGGTCGGCTCGGGGTGGGCGTACCATGGCGACCGCGCGCCGGCCTCGAGCCCGGGGGGCCGGCGCACGCGGGCTTCCTACACGAGGCGGAATGCCCCGGCCACGGGACGCGGCATTCGCGCGGGTCGGGTGCGGCGCGCCGCGAGTGGGTCCCAGCCGCGGGCTCTGGGCACGACGACGGGCCGGGAAATGCTCGTTCCCGCGCCGTGGAACCGGCCGGCTTGCCGTCGCCGCTCCGGCGGCCCTACTGTCCGCCGATGAAGACTGCCCTCCGCCGGCGCCACCACCCGCCCCGACACGCGCACCGGCCTGCGCGCTCGCTCGCGATCGCCGGAATCGCGGCGACCGCGACCGTCGCCGCGCTCGCCGCCTGCGCGCCGAAGCGCGAGGCGTTTCGGGTCTCCGCGCCGAGCGATTCGACGCGCCGCACGACGCCGAGCGGCGTCGTCGTCGGCGGAGAGGGCCGTTACGGGTCGGATGCGTGGCTCGGCATCCCGTACGCGAAGGCGCCGGTGGGAGCGCTCCGCTGGCGCGCGCCCCAGCCGCTCGAGCCCTGGTCCGGCGTGCGAAAGGCGGTCGCGTCGGGCGCGCCGTGCGCGCAGTACACGAGCCCGTTCGGCGGCGTCTCGGGCCCGGCCGACACGCCGGCCGGCGAAGAGGATTGCTTGACGCTCAACGTCTGGGCCCCCCACTTCGGCCCCGACCAGGTACCCGCCGGCGACAAGCGCCTTCCGGTGCTCGTCTGGATCCACGGCGGCGGCAACACGATCGGTCAGATCGGGTTCTACGAGGGCGGCCGTCTCGCGACCACGGAGGGCGTGATCGTCGTCGCCCTGCAGTACCGGCTCGGCCCCTTCGGATGGATGCGACACGCGTCGCTGCGCGCGGACGCGGTGAGCGACGAGGAGGCGTCCGGCAACTTCGGCACCCTCGACCAGATCCGCGCGCTCGAGTGGGTGCACGACAACGTCGCGGCGTTCGGCGGCGATCCGTCGAACGTCACGATCTTCGGCGAATCGGCCGGCGGCCAGAACGTCTACATGCTGCTGCTCGCGCCCAAGGCGCGCGGTCTCTTCCAGCGCGCGATCGCGCAGAGCGGCGGCCTCTGGACGAGCACGCCCGCCGAGGCGGAGAACCTCGTCGACGCGCCGGAGCCAGGTCACGCGCAGAGCTCGGGCGAGATCGCGCTCCGCCTCCTGCAGCGCGACGGGCTCTCCGGCAATCGCGATGCGGCGAAGGTCCGGCTCGACAGCATGAGCGACGCCGAGAAAGCGAGCTACCTCCGCGGCAAGAGCGCGCGCGACATCCTCCTCGCGTACGACGCCATGCCGAACGCCGGCATGATCGATCACCCGCGCGTGTTCGGCGACGGGACGGTCCTGCCTGCGGGCGATCCGCTCGAGCGATTCAAGCAGCCGGGGGGGTTCGCCGCGGTGCCGCTCGTCGCGGGCACGAACCGCGACGAGAACAAGCTCTTCATGTTCGGCGATCCGCATCTCATCACGCGCCGCTTCTGGATCTTCCCGCGCTTCGTCGACGAGAACCTCTACCTGGCGAGCGCGGACCACCTCGCGCGCATGTGGAAGGCGACCGGCGCCGACGACGAGGCGCGCGCGATCCGCGCGTCGGGCGGCCCCGGCGTCTGGGTCTACCGCTTCGACTGGGACGAGGAGCCGACGGTCGCCGGCGCGGACCTCTCGAAGATGCTCGGCGCCGCCCACGGCTTCGAGATCCCGTTCGTGTTCGGTCACTTCGATCTCGGCCGTGAAGCACGCCAGCTCTTCACGACCGAGAACGAGGCCGGCCGGGAGGAGCTGTCGCGCGCGATGATGTCGTACTGGGCGCAGTTCGCGCGCAGCGGCGACCCCGGCCGCGGGACGCGCGGCGACCTTCCCGAGTGGACCGCATGGCAGTCGACGCCCGGGTCGCGCACCCTCGTCCTCGACACGGCTGCTGGCGGCGGCACGCGGATGACGCCGATCGAGGAGACGCGCGCAGCCGTGCTGGCCGGTGTCGACTCCGACCCCCGGCTCGCCGACGCGAAGGACCGCTGCGCCGTCCTCCGCGACCTCGCGCGCTGGTCGCGCGGCTTCTCGAAGGACGACTACGCCGTCGTCGCCGCGTGCGCGCCGTATCCCATCGAGGCCGCCCCGGCGGCGTGACCCCGGGAGACGTCGCGACGTGAGCGCGGCCGGCGACGGGCCCGCTCGGGAGGCGGCCGCGGCGCGCGCGCCGCTGACCGTCGCGAGCTACACCCTCTACCACTCGCCCAACGCCTACCTCGGCGCGGTGCTCGCAACTATCGGTAATGATTCGAAAAGTGGGACGGGTGACCCAGGTCGCGCTGAGCGATTCGGCGAGTAGTGTGCCAGGAGTGCGCCGGACGCACTGGCCGAAGCAGATTCGTTCAGGCGGCGGGGTGGCCGGGCGTGGCGGAGGACCGAACGCGTTCAGTCATCGCGGATTCGAGCGCGCGCGTCAGCGTCTGGAGCGTAGCGATCGTGTCCGGCCCAGAGAGCGCCGCCTCAATGGCGGGAACCAGGCGGTCAGCGACTTCCCGAACCCACCGCGTGTCTAGCGGCTGATCTTCCCACTGACGCCCGAGCCGCCAGAGCGCGTGTGACAGGAGAGATAGAGAGACCTCGTTCGCTGGTTCACCTGGGGCTGCTTCTCGAGCCTTCGTTGCGAGCTCGAGCAGATTGTCAACGTAGAGCCCCTTGAGCAGCAACGGGCGTAGCGACTTGAGCGCCGTAGTCGACATGGAGTCGTCCCTCCCTGTCCGTCACGAATAGCGCGCTGTACGGCAATCCGCTCGCCCGAAGCACGTCACGCCCGCCCTCGTCGCGATCGACCAGGGCAATGACCGCGACGATATCGCACTGGCGCTCGCGAACCGCGTCGATGGCCTTCTGGATCGACCCGCCCTTGGTCACGACGTCGTCGACCACGGCGACCCGCCGGCCTGGTACCAGCAGCGGCCGCCCATCGGGATGAAACGACTCGTCCACCGACTGGCAGAGACCATGCTCCTTCTTCTTCTCGCGAACGGTGAACCCGTAGATCGGACGGCCCCTCAAGTCGCTCACCAGCGCCACGGCGGCTGCGATGTACGTGGCGCCCATCGCGAGACCGCCGACTGCCTCGACGCCCAGCGCCGCGAAGCGCTCGTACAAGATCTCGCCCGTGAGGCGGGCTCCGTGTGGCGAAAGGAGCGTGGTTTTTGAGTTGAAGTAGAACTTGGACCGGGCCCCCGACGCGAGGATGAAATCGCCACGCTGAAGGCTCCGGTGCTCCAGTAGAGTCCGCAGTTCCTCGAGAGCCTTTTCCATCTCGATCCCCTCTCTAGCTACTGCTTCCGTCGTTTCCCAGGCGGCGCCTTACATCGTCCGCCCGCCCACAGGGCGTCGGGAAGAGCCTTTCTCAACCCCCGCGCCGGCTGCCCGCGACAGCGGGTAGGCGGCGCTCCACGTACTCGCGTACGCGGTCCATTTTCACGACGAATTGGAAGGCGAACTGACCGGACGAGAGCTCCCGCAGAACCTCGCTCGGCGACCGGTAGTACACGCTTACCCCGTCGGTGACGAGCAGCCTCGCAGAAACCATGAGCCCGGGCTTGCCAGGGTTTTCGCTGCGCAGAACGGCCAGTCCGCGAGCCAACCTGGTAACCGGGACCTTCGCAGCGAGGAGTTCGGCCAGGATGCGGAGCATCACCAGATCCGAGAAATCGAATAGCCGTTCCCGGCCATGGCCGGGGCGGTTGCGAGCGCTCGGGGTTATGGCCCCGGATCGACACAGGTAGTCGACCATGGCGGGCGACAGATCGGCGATGTGCGCGGCTTGCTTGACCGTGAACGTGCCAGTCTCAGCCTGCTTTCGCCGTCGGCCCATAAATCAAGTTCAGCGCTATACTCGTTTTACGTCTGAATGAAAACTGCCCCGCCGCAACTCGGGCGCGTAACGACACGCCGACCGTCAAGCCATGGGCCTGCCGCCTGAACTCGCCCGCAAGGGGCGTTCAGGCGGTGCTCCGCGGCGACCGGTTACCTGCGGCCGGTCAGCGTCTCTTCCAACCTCGCGACGGCCTTCCGTTTCATCTCGAGGTTCGGGTGCGTGTAGAGCCCGAGGGTCAGCGCGACGTTCGAGTGTCCCATGAGCTCGGCGACGGTCTTCGCGTCCGTGCCCTGCTCGATCATCCGCGTCCCATACGTGTGGCGCAGGTCGTAGATCCGGAACGTCGTCGGGATCCCCGCCGCGGCAAGGATCTTCTTGAAGTGGCGGGCGGCGAGGTTGTTCACGTTGATCGGCGTGCCGATCTCCGAAGCGAAGACGAGGTCGAGATCCTGCCAGGCCGGTCCTGCTGCGAGCCGATCCTCGGCCTGCCATCGCCGCTGTTGGCGCAGGACGCGAAGTGCCGTCTCGTCGAGCACGACAACGCGGCGACCGGCGACGCTCTTTGGCTCCTTCACGCGCCAGCCCTTCTGACCTCGGACGCGAGCGATCGCGCGGGAGACCGACGCGACTCTCGCGTCCACGTCGATGTCGAGCCACCGAAGTGCGGCGAGCTCGCCGGGGCGCATACCGGTGGCCACCATGAACACGAGACAGGCGGTCCGGCGACCGGGCTCGGCGAGCTCGATGAACTTCTTCACCTGCGGCGCCTCCAGCGCCGCAGCTCTCCGGGGACTTGGCTTGCCGCGCATGTCCAAGAGCCGCGCGGGGTTCAGGTCGATGCGTTGCTCGATCACGGCCCTGTTGAGGGCGTCGCTCAACGGGACGAACGCGAGCTGAGCGGTGCGGCGAGAAAGACCGCGATCTCGCAGGGCGGCCGCGTGGTCTTGAAGATGGCCGACCCTGACGTCGCAAAGCGGGATGTGCCCGAGCTCCGGCCGGATGTACCGGGCGAGATAGTCGCGGTAGAGCGCGAGCGTCTGGGGTTCGACTTGGTGGCGTTTCACCGTATCGAGCCAGTAGTCGAGAAACGCGTCTAGCGACTCGCGCGATTGTAGCCCGAGGCCTCCGCGGTCACGCTTCCGGAGGAGCTCGGTCAGGACCGCCTGTGCATCCTTCCGGTTGCCGTGCACGGTCTTTGCGAGGTACCGGCGCTTCCCGGACTTCGGATCCCGACCGAGGAACACGCGGACCAGCCAGCACTTCTCACCGCGATCAATGATCTGACCGGCCCGGGAATAGTGCGCCCGACCAGCTTTCTCGGCCGCGCGATGCTGCATCACCAACCCCCTTCAACCGCGCCGGCGGATCCTGCCACGATTTGCGCGGGCGGGACAGCGGCCGAAGCCGCCCCCGCTCGGAGGACCGCGTCGCGGATCGTCTTCGGCCCTAGGCGTCCGCCTGACCGGCTGACGAAGCCTCGCACGGCGAGCGAGTCTGAGATCCGCCGGAGCGAAGCGCCGGCGCGCCGCATCGTCACCATCTCGCCGATCGCGTCCTGCTCCGCCGCGACCGGCTCGAGCTCGCCCTCGTCTCCGAACCGCCATCCGTAGGGCGCGAACCGCGACACCCGCTCGCCCCTCGCCCGCTTGTGCGCCAGCGCGGCCGCCGTCCGCTCGCTGCAGAGGTTCCGCTCGAACTCCGCGAGCACGGCGAGGACCTGGAAGACGAGCTTCCCCGTCGCCGACGTCGTGTCGATCGACTCGGTGAGCGAGACGAGATGCGCGCCGGCCTTCCGGAGGCGCTCCGCGATCTCGATCGCGTCCCGCGTCGAGCGAGCGAGCCGCGAAAGGGAGTAGACAACGAGGACGCCGCGGGCCCGGCAGACGGCGGCAAGGGCCCGTTGCAGCTCCGGCCGATTGTCGGCCCGCTTCCCGGAGACACCGGCGTCGACGAAGACGTCGGCGAGCTCGGCTTGGTGGTCGGCGGCCCAACGCTCGATCCCCGCCCGTTGCGCCTCGAGCGAGACGCCGTCGTTGGCCTGCCCGACCGTTGAGACGCGCGCGTAGCCCACAACCGTCCGCGCGTTGCGCATCACGATTTCCCGCCGATGCGCTGCACGCGGCCCCGTGCGTTGACAAGCTCCGCCGGGATGCACCACTCGCGGTACCGCTTCGGTGCTCCCTCCTCGACGATCTCCCATGCCGCAACGACCTCCGTGGGAACGTCGACGGCAAGGATCGTGGTGCACCCAAGACGGCCAAAGTCGTTTCCGTCGAGCGGGACGTCGGAGAACCAAACGCCGCGCAGGGGCTCGGCGAGATCCATGCCGTACGTGCCCTCGCCATCAACGAAGCCGCTCGAGAGGATCCGCTGGGCGCTGGCCTCCGTGGTGGAGTGAAACAACCGTACGATCGTCGCGGTCACAGTCACCCTCCCTCTTCCGGGTTACCAGCGCGTCGGCGACGGGAGTCGTCGACGGATCCATCCGTCAGGTGCTTGATAGCGCCACCGCGCACGCCTCGTGACGGATCGCGGATCGGGTCGATCCACCGCAGATAGTGGCGTTCGCAAATCTGAACGCTGTTGCCGCAGTACGCCGCGATTTCGTGCAGCGGAGCGCGCTTGGCAGCGTCCGAGATGAATCCGTGTCTGCCCTTGTAGAGCCCTCGGCCTCGCCGCTGGAGGCCGAGATCGCGCATGCAGCGCGTCCACCAGTAGACGGTGAAGCCGTTCGTGTGCAGAGGTCCGCCGCGACGTGACGGCACGACGAAGTCGGTCGGCTCGAAGAAGCGTGGCTGCGCTGCGCGGTAGATCTCGATCAGCCGGTCAGAGACGCGGAGGAGCCTTCGGGAGCGAGCGGTCTTCGTCTTACCTACCCGCCGCATCACGACTGCGCGCTGAACGTGGATCGTGCGGTCGTCGAAAGAGATGTCGCCCCACTGCAGCCCCGCCGCTTCGCTCGGGCGCGTTCCTGCGAGCAGTACCGTCCCGACGTACGGCAGATAGCGGGGACCGTTCTTGGCGAACCAGTCGAGGATGCGCTCGCGGTCGCGGGGAGAGAGAGCGTCCGGCGGCTCGGGATCCTCTCGCGGCCAGCGGAGCCCGCGCGTCGGCACGTCGGGGATGAGCTCCTCGCGCGCAGCCTCCGCGAGCATCGGCCCGAGACAGCCCTGGACGATGTTGCGCACCGTCCGGATCGAGAGGCGTCGCGCGAGAAGATCGCGCTGGAACGAGGCGACCACGCTGCGCGTGATCTCCTCGAGCCGAAGATGTCCGAGCGCCGGTTCGATGTATCGCGCCATCATCTGCCGACGGTTCGTGTGCGTGTATGCAGCTACGAACGGCGGACTGGAAACCGTGGCGAACCACCGCTCGCCGAACTCAGCGAGGGAGGTCTCGCGCGCCTCGATGCGCGCCTTCCGAGTGGCCGCGATAGCGGCCGCGTGTCTCGTCGGCGCGGTTGGAGCTTCGCGCTGTCGTGCGCTCGGACGGAGCGTCAGCCCTTCGGCGAACGCGTCCCGCCACAGGCGCCCGAGCGTGCCCGCCAGAACGCTCCGGATGACGAACGAGCGGACCCCGTGCTCGAGCATGCGGTTTCGGACTCGGGTCTCGTCGCGGGCGTCGATCGAGACAAGCTCCCGGGTTCCAATCGCCGGCAGGATCCAGAGATCGAGAGCTCTACGCGCCCGTTCGCGAGTCGCATCGGGCTGAGCCGAGAGCCACTGCGCGGCGTACTCGGCGACCGTGAGGCGAGGAACCGGCGCGACGCCGGACGCCGGCGTCTTCATCTCGCGCTGTCGGCGCCAGCGAAGCGACGGGAACGGGTTTCGCCGGATGAGCCCATCGCGGACCGCATCGCGAAGCGCGCCCGCGAGGCAGCCGTAGAGCGCATGGCGCGCGGAGCGCTCAGTGAGACCGTCGGCGAGCAGGTCTTCCTGAAGCTGCACGATGCGCGCGGGTGTCAGATCAGCGACCAGGAGGGTGCCGACCCGAGGCGCGACGGACGCTCGGAACGCCTTCCGGCGGCTCAGCGCGCTCTTCGGCGTCACGGCGCCGCTGGCAAGCCAGCGGTCGACGAGGTCGGCGATCGTGAGATCCCGCCGACTATCCGGGGCGCGTCTCGACTCACGAGGTCCCGTCATCGCTTGCCGCCTCTGCGTCCGCGTGAGCCGCGCACCTTCAGCTTCCTCGGGGAGCGCGCCGTCGCCTGCGCCCTGCGCGTGCTGCCTTCGAGCGGATCGCGGAGCTCGTCGAACCACCGCATGTAGTGGCGTTCGATCTTCGCCACGGAGGTCCCCGTGAACCCAGCGATCGCCGGCAGCGGTGCGCGCTTGGTCGCGGCCAGCGAGATGAATGAATGTCGACCGCGATAGATGCTCTTGCCGCGCTGATAGATGCCGAGGCTCCTCAAGCACCGGCGGAAGTGCTTAGAGCCAAACTCGTCGGTGTCGATCGGCTTCCCAGTGGGCGTCGTGCATAAGTAGTCATCCGAACGGAGCCGCTGAATCGTGCGGTCCGCGAGCAGTTTCCGGACACGAGCTCCGACGAATATTTCGCGAGTGGATTGCCTGGTCTTCGGCGGACCAGCGACCCCGCCTGTCATTGCCTGCTCAATGGAGACGCGGCCGGTCTTTGGATCGATGTCCTTCCGCCTGAGCCCCGCAGCCTCTGAGGGGCGCATCCCGGCGAGGAAGACGAGCGCCACGAACAGCAGGAAGTGCGGTTCGTTACGCTCGTACCAGCTCAGGATCTTCTGCGATTCCTTTGGCGAGAAGGGATCGGGGCGGAGCAGCTTCTCACGCGGCCATCTCAGCCCGCGGGCCGGCGACTCGACAAGAAGCCCGTCCTCGACCGCGTCCCGGAACATTGGGCCGAGAATGCTGCGGATGATTGTGCAGACGGTCTTGTACGAGAGTCCCGATGCAAAGAGCGAGCGTTGGAACGCTGCGACGTCGCTCTTCGTGACGCGGCAGACCGGCTTGTGCCCGAAGGGAGCGCGCATGACGTACGTCCGAACGAATCCCGCTCGCACCTTCGCCGTCTTGACCGCGATCCAGGGTGGCCGGCACCGCGGCGACTGGAGCCACTGCTCAGCGTAGTCGACGACGCTGATTCGAGAGACGCCGCGCGGCGCGCGCTGGCCGGACCGCCTTAGAGCTTGCTGCGGCTCGGGGTCCTCCTCGGCATCGTGTTCCAGCGGTAGATCATGACGCTTCCGTTCCAACGGCCACGGCATCGACAGGAGCCCACGGCCATGCGCGGCACGCCATAACTGCGCGAGCACGCCTTGCGCGAAGTCTGCAGTTGCGCCGCTATAGCCGGCCCTGAGCAAGCGGCTGAACAGTTCGTTGATGTCCGCCGCGACGAGAGAAGAGATGGGGCGCTTCCCCAACACGCGACCCACTTGGTGTCGAAGCGGCGCGGCATAGATCTTCTGCTGTCGTGGCGTGAGTTCCGCGAACCAGCTCTCGCCGAACTCCGCCAGAGTCAGTGACGGCCGAAGGACGTCCACGGCTACGCCACCCCCGCCCGCCGGAAACGGTAGGCCCCGGAGCTCCGCTCTGGCTGGTCGACCATGGCTACGCCGCCCGTCCGGTGCGGAACTGCAGGACCTGCAGCTTCACGGGCTCGAGCTCGGGCGCGATCTCATCGTGCGTCCGGTTGAACCATCGACGGGCCCGGGCCCAAGCGGTCAGGTCGGCCGGCGTCGCCGAGACGAGTTCGAACCGTTCGGCAAGGTCGGCGATCTCGTAGACGTCGTCACCGACATTGACGATGTAGTGGACCTCGATGTGTGCGTCCTCGATCTCTCTCGTGCGCTTGTGGCGAAGTCGCATGTGACACGCCCTCCTTTGGACGTAACGGGGTTTATGGCACCTCTAACCCCGCCATGTCAATGGCACCTCGGCGCTTTCCGCGCCTCCGGAGTTCGTGCTATTTGTCAACGCCGTGAGCGCAAATAAGGGAGGGAGGCCCCCTAAGGGATTGGACGCCCAAGGGCGTCCCGTCGCTGTCACCAAGGCGTATCAGAGGCTCAATCTGCGTATTCCGCCCCGGATTCGGCAGGAAATCGACTTGCTCGTCGCCGTTGAAGGGGTCGGTGCCGCGGGGCTTATTGAGCGGGCGTTGGATGCCTACGCCAAGGCCCTCCCTTCGGCGAAGAAGAAGGCCTTGGACCAGCTACGTGCGGCCCGAAGGGTGACGGAGCATACGTGACGGATGACGCGTGGCGAACGCACACGAGGAAGAGGCGCCCCGTCTTCGTGACGGACCGCGCTTGCTAGCGCTCCTTCGACCCGACAAGGAAGCGACGAGGGCGCGACCCGTGGTTGGTCGTCGCCCTCGTCGTTAAGCTGCGCGTATTCAGTGACCCGTGAGCGCGCGCATCACCTCACTCATCTCCGCGGCAGTGTCCGCATCGACAGATTCTCTGCTCGCCATGCCGGATTCGGCTGCGCGAGTTTCCGCGAGCCGGAGGCTGTCCAGCACGTCGGCACCCGCAAGCGATGTAGGTGTCTCCGTCGTGAGTGCCGTTGTCGAGACTCGGACGCCCGTCATCGCGTACCGATTGCTGATGATGGCGGAGCAACTCGCGTTGAACTGCGCGTAGATGCCGACCGCGTTGATGGGTCCGGTCCGGTTGAAGGCGAACCCCTGACAGATGATCGGTCCAGGGTCAGCCAAGATGAACTCGTAGGGGAGCGTTGATCCCGGGCTGACATCCTGAACGCGCCCGACCGCTACCTGCCCACCGAACTCGTCAAGTCCAAAGAGCAGTTGCAGGCCATTCTGCTCCTGCACATTCTGGAGCCGGTAACGATCCGTGAACGTCGAGATGATTGTGTACGTGAAGTCCCAAGTACCAATCAGCCCGGCAAGCCCAGTCGGCCCCGGCGTCGGGGTTGGATTCGGCCCCGCGGGATCGAAGTCGCTGATGACAAATCCTTGCAGGCCCGTGCTCCACGTAAGCGTCGTCTTGTCGCCGGTCGAGGGAAAGTTGTTCACGGTGAACGATCCAGACAGTCCCTGTCGAAACGATTGACCAAGCCTCACGACATCGAACTCTTGCATGTCAAACTGCACGCCGTTGTCGAAGACCCGCGCGGTGTGATGACCGTCGCCGAGCAGGGCGTAATTGAATTCGGCGAGAAAACCATTGGCGCCGCTGTTGCCGCAGGCCGCACCGGTATCGGGCCGCGACACGCCCTTGACGAGCGGGAGGGGCGTCGTGTCGTCGAACTGGACGGTCAGATTCCCAGTAGGCGGGCACTTCCAGCCGGCCACCACGTTGATGCCGCTGATTTTGTCGCGTGGGACCTCGAGGGTACCGAGCGCAAAGGCGATCGACGGCAGGACGAGCGTCGCAATGATCGAGGCGATCAGCTTCATCGGGTTGCCTCCTTGAGCCGAGTCGGTTGTCAGTTGGCCGGCAACGCGCGTCGCCTGACGCGCAGTCCATTTTTGGCCTGTCCCTATCTGGTTGGGTGGCGATCGACAAGCCTTTTTTGCCGCTTCTGAAAGTACGGCGTTCGCACATCCGCACCGGGCGCTACGCGGTCGCGAGCAAGGCGTGGCCGCGAGGTGCAGGGCGCGTCCTACCTACCGGCGGCGGCGCAACTGATCGAACCGGCCGACGGCCTGCGAGTAGGTCGGGCTCTTGATCTTCACCCATCCCGCCGAGGCTTCGCGGTAGGGCGCGCGCTTCGGCTTCCCGACGATGCCCTCGAGGTCGCGCTCACAGGCCCACTGGTAGAGGGCTATCCCGGCGCCCTCGACGTGGTCGAGGTACAGCGCACTAGTCGAGTCTCGCGGCACGACGCGGCGGAGCCGGCGCTTCCGGTCGATCAGCGGTAGGTCGCGGAGATCCCGGCCGTCGAGCTCGAGCAGATCGAACGCCACGAACACCGGCTGCCCGCGACGGCGGAAGAGGTCCTCGAAGACGGGGGTCCCGTCATCGTCGAGGCAGACGATCTCGCCGTCCAGGACGGCGCCTTTCGAGCAGCGGAGCTCGGCGGCAAGATCGCGACAGAGATCGGCGAACTGGCGGTAGACGTTTCCATGGCGCGAGACGAGTCGGACGGCCTTCTCTTCGAGGAAGGCGAGCGCGCGAAACCCGTCGTACTTGAGCTCGAACACGAACCCGGGATCGTCGAACGGCTCCGGCACGCGGGTGAGCGTCATCGGGGTGAAGCGCATCGATCCAGTGTACCAATCCGCAGCAGCGATCGACGGGCGTGGGCGGCCGCGCTATTTCCCGGCGATGCCGGGCAGCGTTTCGCCCATCGATCCCGTCGAACGGCGGCGGCAATCGATTGTCCGGCAGCTGCGTCGGATCGCGGAGAGGGTGGAGCGGGCCCCCCGTACCCGCATCGCGGACCTGCTATTGCGGTTGCCGATCGTCGATCTGGAGAGCGGGCAGTCCGCGCAGTGCTCGGCACACCGACGCGGCATCGCCGTTGACGCGATCGCGTCCGCATGGTCGCCTAGGACGGTGGCACGAAAGTTCTCAGACCTGCGCGCAAAGATGTCGCCCGATGCGCAGGCGCGCGCGCGGCGCCGAACGCTCGACATGCTCGTGCGCCTTCGCAACGCGGAGTTGCGCCGGGTAGTCGCGCGCGAGCGGAAGGCCGCGAAGAGAGATGATGGGCCTCCTCAAGCCTCGCGCGCGCAGACAGAGGAATAGCGACCCGATGCACCACAAACGCCGCCGCCCGAAGAACCGCCGCGCCGGATGCCTGCTCTGCAAGGGGTGGAAGATGAACGGCGCCGGGAGCGATTGGCGCTGGGCGATCACGCGCCACGAGAAGGCCGCCATCATCGACGAGCACGAGCAGCGCGAGGCGGTAGCCGTGCGCTATCCCGACCCCGCCTCGGCCGATCCGCTATCCCTTCTCACGGGGCCGCTGGGCGGGGCGTCAATCCTGCGCGGGTAGCCTCCGAAATCACTTGTAGGCCACGCTCCCGGTCGGATACCAAGACCACTCCGAATCCCGAGGGCTAGACGGGCCCGCTCCCCGCCTCGGGCTCGTCCTGGAGGCCGGTAGCGGGCCCGTTGAATTCGAGGGAGGCCCCTACAGTTGCGGCGACTCGTGCTGGCAGCGCGGGCAGAGCGCCTCTCCGGGCTTCTCATCGCCCGGGCACCCCTCCGACATTACACGCCAGCTCAGGGTCTCGATGAGGCCGGGCGCTTCGGCTGAGATCGTTACACCGCAGCCGATGCAGCGGTAAACGCATTCGCCCACGCCACAACGATCCGCTCGCGGGTGCCGCAACCAAATCGTGGCGACCACCTATCCTCTGGCGCGAAACCACGTACCGTGGGCTGCCCCGGTCCTCCCTTCATCATGCCTTCCATCGCCATCCCTCTCGTCATGGTCGTAGACGACAACGCGGACATCCGGGACGCGATGGCGGAGATGCTGAAGCTCGCCGGCTATGACGTCGTCTGCGCCGAGAACGGGCAGGACGCACTCGATCAACTCCGGAGCGGGGTCCGTCCGTGCCTCGTGCTTCTCGACCTGGAGATGCCAGTGATGGGCGGGCTAGAGTTCCGGAAAGAGCAGATGCATGACCCCGACCTGGCGGGCATCCCGATCGCGATCTACTCGGCACGGGACAAGACCGACACCCTACCCGCGAGCCTCCGGGTCGAGCACCATTTCCAGAAGCCGATCGACTTCGGGCGCCTCTTCGATCTCGTCGCGCGATACTGCGACGCGCCGAAGCAGTCCGGGAACTAGACCCCGCGCCCCCCTTCGCGGTACGCTTTTCCAGGGTAGGGGCGTACGCGGTGTGGAGCCGGTAGCTAGCCAGGGGTCACCGATGCTCGAGGACGGCTACGTCGCGATTCCGAACGTCTCTGTGGTCGCAGACGGCCTCGCACTCGTCTGCGAGGTGGATGGCAAGCGGGTCGGGGTGCCGCGGACAGCGCTGCACCCCCACAGCGAGGTCCGCAAGGTCGGCGACCGCGGAAGCCTCACGATCATCGCGTGGGTTGCACGCGACCTCGGAATCGAACCGCCGCGGTAGGTCGGTTCTCCCAACGGGCTGAGTCGACTACCGCAGCGAAAGTTAGTGCGACGTCGGCGGTTCCTCGTCTCGGGAACCCATCATCGCCTCAGGGACGCGGCTGATCCTCTCCAGGTAACGCAAAAAAAGCTCGGCGAGACGGTCGACACATCCAGCCAGCCGGTCGTGCCTTTCCACGAGGTCGAGCATGGCCCTGTGGGTCCTCGATAGCTCGCTGACGAGATCCGTGCGCTCCCCGGTCGGATCGCCGACCCCATATTCCAGCGCGAGTTGTTCCTCGATGGCGATCACGCGTTGCTCGATACGTATGAGCATGGCGAGCATGACCATCCCGAACGGGACGGCCTCACTCCCGTCCCCCCCACCGCCGTTCTCATTCGCCATGCTTACGACCTCACCGAGCGAGTCGACGCCGTACGCACACCGCCCCGGTCTGCGTAGCGGGCCATCTCTGCCTGGATCTCTAGGAAGGCCCCGCGGCCGAACTGCGCCTGCACCACGAGCGGTCGGCTCGCGAACCGCTCAAGAAGATTGTTCATCCGCCCAAGCTGCTCGCGCATCTCCTTGACGTCCCGCTCGAGTGTTCCCGCGGCTCCGCCCGCCGCTCCTCGATGCGCCTGCGACAGCGGGATGACGAACTCCGGCTCGCGCTCTGCGATCCGGAAGACGCCCGGACGCGTGACGAACCCGCCCGTCGCGAGACCGGGCAGCCACGATTCGAGCTCATCGCGCGTCACCGACGGCGCGAACCACCTGCCCGCGATGTTGGCGTTGTAGATCTGATCGAGAGCGCCCTCTCGCCCCATCCGCGCGAGCGCGACCGAGTTGTCGACGATCCCGCGCGTCAGGGTGAAGCCGAGGTTCGTCAAGGAGTCCCGGCTCATCCCCGGGTGGTCCTTCAGGATCTCGTCGATCAGGTGGTTGCCGACCGCTCCCGCCTGCCCCTTGAGATACCGCGAGCGCGCCGTGACTTCGTCGAGGCTCGGTGCGGTAGTTCCCGTGTCGGGCTGCGGCGGCAGGGTCGGCACGAGGACGTTCAGGAAGCCCTCTCCACCACGGCCGAAGACGTCGAGCGCCTGCTGCCCGAGCTTGATCTGCGCGAGGCGCTGCTCGAGATCGCACGTCGTGCACTCGGCCTTCTCTGCGGCGTCGGCAGCTTGGCTGATCTGGCCGGCCGAGTCGGCGATAGAATCCGCCGCGACCCCGAAGCCCGACGCGATGGTGTAGATCGATGACGTGAACGAGTTGAACGTCTGGATGAACGTCGGGTCGTTCAGGAGACCGGTGATGAGCCCGACCTGCGTCAAGACGAGCTGCGTCGCTTCCGCGACACTGAGCTCGCCCTTCGCGATCCTATCGAAGATACCGGTGATGGCCGTCATCGGACCAGCCAGCAGCCCGCCGATCACGGCGGAATCGATGAACGCTTTGACGAGGCCGTCCCGCACCTGCTCGAAGAGCGCGTGCTTCACGTTCCGCGCGAACACGTCGAAGCTCTCGTGCTTCTCCACCGCCTCGGTCAGAGCGGAGGTGAGCGCGCCCTTGACGGCGGTGAGGCTCTTCGACGCGCCGTCGCCGATCTTGAGGCCGAGCGCTTCGAAGACAGGCCCGAGGCTCTCCATCGTGCCCGTGAGGCTCTCGGCGCCCGCCGTCGCGAACTCCCCGAGGGCCTTCGACTCGGACGCGTCGATGACGCCGTCCTTCATGGCGTCGCCGATCCTCGTGTTGAGGTCGTTCCCGAAGCTCTCGATGGCGTCGTGGATCGGGCCCGCTGCGAGGAGGCCCGAGATCACCCCGTTCAGGACGGCGCCGTTGACGACCTGCTCGACCGACGTGCCGAACGCGTCGAGGTCGGTCGGGTTCGCAGCGAGACCCTGCAGGGCAGAGGAGAAGTCGAGCGACTGCTTGACGCTGTTCGCGATCGCCTCGCTCTTCCGGATCTCCGCGAGGATAGGCTCGAGCTGCTTCGCCTGCTCGGTGATCACCGCCGTGTGGCCGGCGATCTCCTCGGAGATCGACCGGGCCGCAGCGGCATCGAGCTTCCCCTGCGCGGCGAGCGACTCGGCCTTGTCGATCAGGCTGTCGATCGCCTCGGACTCCTTCACCACCTTTCCCGACCGCTCGAAGCCATCGATCACGGCGTCGGTCAGCTTCTGTCCGACGGAATCCTTCAGGCTCTCCGCGAAGGCGTCGATGAAGCTCGCGCCGTCCTCGAGCCCCTTGTGGATTGCGTCGGTGATCGCGCTCGCGAAGTCAGGGAGCTGATCGTCGCGTCCGAGCGCGCCCGGTCCGGGAAGATGCGGCGTCGCCGGTACCCGAGGTCCGCTGCCGATCGTCCCGAGTGCGAACCCCGGAGTGCCGCCACCGAGAAGCGAGGACGCCGCGCGACCGGAGATCGGGATGATCGATACGCCGCCCCCGGCGTGCGCGATCATGAGCTCCGGCCCGGCTTCTCCGACGACACCGATGCCGCCGGCAGAGAAGACGCCGCCGGATGCGGCGCCGGGCAGGTGGAAGCCGGCCATGACGGAGATGAGGCGAGAGAACGACTCCGTCAACGCGTCGGTCATGGACGCCAGCCGGTCGCTCGAGTCCGCGGCGCTGAGGGTCGCGTGGTCGAGCTTTTCGGCGCCGCTCATGTGCGCCTCGCGCCATGCGGGGTCGAGCGGGCCGAGCTCTCCGACTTTCGCCCAGAATTCCTCGGGCGTCATCCCCTTTCCCGAACCGTTCACGAACTCGTCGAGGAGTTGCCACCGCTGCTGCTCGTTGAGATGGGCCTCGTTCGCAAAGGACTCGAGCGTGCGCGCCTGAGCCTCGATGCTTTGACCGAACGCACCAAGGCCGCTGAGCTCGGTGTAGATGTCGTTGAGCGACTTGCCGCCAGCGATCTCCTTGAGCAGATCCCAGCGATCGCGCTCGGATAGATGGTGGAGATCCGCAAAGCCTCGAATCTCATCGGGCGTTGGCGTCTTGCCGCGCTGGAACGACGTCGGGTCGTAGTCCTTCCCGGCCTTCCCGGATCCCGACCCCTTGTCGTCGACTCCGGGAATGCCGCCCGGGAAGATGGAGTCGAAGATCGCCTTCACTTCGGGACCGGCAGTCCGGATCACGATCGCCATCGCTGGCCCGAGCTGGCGCGTCCAGAAATCGATCTGCGCCTGCTCCGCAGCTGTGATCGCGGTCCCGCCGGGACTCCCCGGCGCGATTGCCGCGGCGAACTGCGCCCCGATGTTCGTGATGATTCCGGCGAGTGGTCCCGTGGTAAGAACGGCCGCGATCACCCCATCGACCACGCCATTGAACACCGACGTGCGTACCGTCGTTTCGAAGCTCTGGCCGAAGGCGCCGACGTCGAACTGACCGTCGACGATCCCATCGTGCACAGCGCCGCTGATCGCCGACTTGAGGTCGTTCGCGACCTTCTTCGTGAACTCGTCGAACGCCGTCTTGAGCGCCTCGAGCGGCCCCGGCTCGAGCGCCTTCTTGACGGTGTCGTCGACCTCCTCCCACGCCTTCTGGATCGCTTTGATCTGCGGAATGTACTCGGCGAGGTTCGCCTTCCCCTCGATGATCGCCTGCGTGATGAAAGCGTTGAAGTCCGCCGCGCCCTTCGGGTCGAGCAGGTTAAACGAGCCCGCCTTCAACTCCCGCAGCACGGCGAACACGGGCTCGAACGAGCTCGCGATGTTCGTCGTGTCGAAGAGCTGGGAGAGGCTCGTCTCCTGGACGGCGCTCGTGATCTGCTCTCGGAGACGAGCTGCCATCGCATCGATGCCAGCGTTGACGTCGTCGCCGGTGAACAAGTCGCCGATGTTCTGGCCGATGAACTGCGCCGAGGCCGACACGTCCTGCAGCCGACGGTTCAGCTCGTCGGTGTCGATCTCGAAGCCCTGCGATGCGAGGTCGGCGACCTGCTTTTGGAACTCCTCCGGCGCGTCCGACAGGAGCTTCAGCCAGTCGTCGGTGGAGCGCGTGATCTCGCCGAAGGCCTTCGTGCCGTCCTTCTCCAGCGTCGACAACGCGAGGGCGCCCAGGTGGACCCCAGCGGGGAAGTCGGAGGCGAAGCCCTTCGTGATGCCGTAGAGACTCAGGGCGAAGGCGTTCGCGCCTTCCTTCTGCGCGGTGAAGAGATCCTTGTGGCCGAGATCCTGTGCAGCGGCGGTGATGCCCTTCATCATGTCGGGCAAGCCCTTGAGCGCATCCGTCAAGGTAACGCCGGCCTCTTGCGCGAACGCGCGCAGGTTCTTGAAGAGGTCGTCGAACGACATCCCCTTCTCGAGCCCGCGCGAGAGGAACTCGGCCATGATCTGGCCCTGCTGCTCCGCCAGAGACGAGACGTCACCAGGCTTGTCGCCGGGCCCGCCGAGCTTCTCGAAGATCGCCTGGGTCATGCCCTCGATCTGGTGGACCTGGTCCTCCGTGAAGCCACGCGATAGGGCGGTCGCCGGGCCGGTCCTCCAGTTCGTTCTGGTCCAGTCGCCGAGGAGACCCTGGAGTCCGCCCTTTCCGTCGTCGCCACCGAAGATCTTGCTCGAGTCGATGATCGACTCGCCGCTGCGGCGCAGCGCCGTTCCGATCGTCGGCACGCCCATGAGGGCGAAGATGATGTCGGACGGCGTGAAGCCGATGCCGGCCGGGTCGAAGAGCCAACGCTCGGAGTCTTGGATGCCGCCGGCGAACCCGGAGAAATGCCGGTTGCGGAGCGCGTCGCGGTCGATACCGCTGGTCGCGACGAGACCGCCGAGAGCAGAGATCAGCGTCCCGGCGATCGCGCCGAGCGGCCCGAGGAAGGCGCCCAGGGCGGTGCTGATCGCGGTGTTGATGATCTCGCCGTTCGCGTTGATGCCGGGTTCGGCGCCGCGAGCAAGAAGACCAGTCAGGCCCGTGGACCCCGGGCGGAAGATGAACCGGTTCAGGAACTGGCTGCCGGCGAAGCCGATGCCCGCGCCGGCAAGCGAAAGCGAGAACCCACCGCCGGCGCCGCTGGTTGCCCCAGGCAGGACGCCAGCGTCCTGCGAAAAGCCCGCGCCGGTGAACGGATCGAACCCGGTCATGCCCGCATCGGAGAAGAACGATCCGCTCGATGCCGCCCCGCTCGAGAAGAGGTTCCCCGCCCAGTTGACGGCCTTTTGAAGGAAGCCTCCGATGTTGATCCCCGAGCCGTTGCTCGACCCAGTGCCGGAGTCCGAGAAGATGTTCCCGAACACCGACTGGCCGAAGTCGCCGAGATCTAGGAAGTTCGCTTTGACCGTCGGATCGAAGCTCTTCAGCTTCGAATCGAGCATCGCGTCGAAGAACTTCTTCCCGATCGAGAGCGCGATGCCCTCGAGCGCGTCGCCGAGGTCCCGGGTGCCGTTGATGATCGCGTCCCAGACCTGGTCGAAGCTGTCCTTGATCGCCGACCCGAGGTGAAGCGTGTCGGCCGTGGCGTCGTCGATCGCCTTCTTCGTGTCGTAGATCCGCCCCGCCTGGTCGCGCAGACGCTCGTCCGTACCGGCCGCGGCTACCGCGAGCGCGCGCTCACCGTCGACTTGGGAGATGATCCCGTCGCGGATCTGCTGGCGGATGCCGAGCTCCTCGGTGAGCTTCGCGAGCTCGTCGTTCCCTTGGGCAAGCTGGTTTAGGGTCTGCCTCTCGGCTGCCTCCTGCTGGGTCGCAAGCGTGACGTCGTAGGTTCTCGCGGCGAGCTCGGCGTTCGCTCCCGCATGGATTGCGGCCTGGCGGGCCGCCTCCGCAGTCGCCTCGGCGAGGGTGCCCTGCACAGCGGTAGCCCCGCCACCGGAATCGACGACCAGACGGATCGCTGCGTCCTCAGCATGCAGATCCGAGAGGTGCTGCTCCTCCGTGGCGAGGTTCTCGTTCAGGGCGTTGATCGCGGCCTGCCGAGCGTTGTTCAGTGCGAGCTGTGCCGCCGCAGCATTCGCGCCCTCTTGCCCCGCGACCTTCTCGGCCGCGGCGACGCGGATCGCGGCCTCCTCGTAGGAGAGAGCGCCCGACGACGCTTGCGACCAGATCGCACCGGTGGCGCTGAGCTTCGCCGACTCCTCCGTCAGCGACTTGAGAAGGTCGGCGGTCTTGCTGGCTCCGTCGCCGACGCCGGGAAGCTTCTGCCGAAGGAAGTCAATGGGCGACGCCATCGACATGAAGCCCGACGCCGCGTCCTCGGCGGCCGCGCCGACAGTGCGCGAGATCGGCACGATGCGCGACATCTTGCCGCCGTAGTCCTCGGCGGCGCGCGCGGTCGCGGCCATCTCCTGAGCCTGCCGCGCGAACACCTCGTCCAGCCCGAGGGCCTTGAAGACAGCGGCTCCGCCCGCTCCCTGAAGGACGCTTTCGGGCCCGCCGGCCGGGCCTCCGAGCTTCGCGAGCGAGCCCCAGTCGATGTGGAAGGCCTCCTGGAAGCCGAGCATCGCGCCTTCGGCGAGTGCCCTGCCGGCGGCGATCCCCGCTTCGTGGATCGCCGTGCTCGCCGACGCGATGGACTCGTCGATCGCCTGGCCGAAGCCGACCTGCTTGACGCGCTCCTCGAAGTCACGGATCGCGGAGAGGGCCTTGTCTCCGAGGGTGAGGGCGAACTGTCCGATGGACTCGCCGAGCTCCTTGATTGAGCCGCTCCCGATGCCGGCGTTCGCAACGACATCGACGAGCTCATCCGTCAGGAGCTTGAGCGAGGGGAGCATCCCGGCGGCGAGCTGCGTCTCCACCCCCGTGATCGCGGTGCCCATGATCGCGAGGTTGTCGTTGAACGCGTCCGCCGCGCGCGTGGTGTCGCCGGACAACGTCGCGCCGAGGCGGTCGCTCAGGTCGACCAGCCGGGCGATCTCTTCCCGCCCCTGGTTAAGGAATGGAACGAGCTCGTTCCCCGAGCGGCCCAAGAGCTGAAGCGCCAGTGCGGTTTTCGCGCCCGAGTCCTCCGCGTGGGAGAACGCGTCCGCGAGCTTCAGCATCACGCCGCTCGTGTCTGAAAGCCCAGCCCTTGCGTCGACACCCAGCGCGGTGAACGTGGCGGCCAGGTCCTTGTTCCCGCCCGCCGCGTCGGCGAGGTTCTTCGAGAGGAACTTGAATCCCTGACCCAGCCCGTCGAGCGAGCTACCCGCCGTCTTCGCGGCGAGCTCGAACGAGGAGAGCGTCTCCACCGACACGCCGAGCTTCTGCGACATGTCGTTGATCGCATCCGCGCGCTCGACGCCGGCGAAGAACGCATCGAAGCTCGAGTGGGCCAGCTCTGCCGCTTTCCCCGCGAGGTCGAGGCTCTGGTTGATCGCGAGGATCTTGCCGAAGAAGGAGTCGAAGAGGCCGCTCGACTGCTGGACCTTCTGGCCGGTCCGCTCGACGCCGGAGGCGAACTTGTCGACCGCCGCGGCGAACTTGTCGACGACCGCGGTGCCCTCGTCCTTCGCCCGGATGACGAGCGATACTTCAGGCATGCGCGCGACCCGCTGTCAGGCCTCGCTTCATCACCTCGAGCAGCGGGGCGATGTAGGCCATGCGTCAAGTACCCTCATCGGGAACTGCCGCCACCCCGTCAGGTCATGCCGGTCGCGGCGGCGACGCCCCAATACGCCACTCCGTGCCGCTTACCTGTCGCCGGACCCGCGCCCTATGCGCGGTCGGCTGCATAACCTACGGGATGTTGAGTACACCATCGCCGTGTCGAACGCGAGCGATCGGCCTCGCGGTGTTCGGGTTGAAGACGCGGCGCCTATCTGCGAGGCGGCGCACGTGGTCCACTTCGAGGCGACATATCCGGTCTCTGGACTCATTCTTCGCCCCGGAGAGCCGATTCGATTCTCCTTCCGGGACGGCGTGCGGCTTATCATCCGGGAGGCAGCGAACAACCAGCGTGTTCGGCTTCCATTCGGCGCGTCCGCCGTCTGTCGGGCACGGCAGAAGCGGGCCGTCGACGCCAGTGTGGCCGGCATCCTTGAAGGCCTCACGCGAGGCGAGATGCCGACCGGATGGTACCCGGACCGGCGCAACGAGTTCGAACTCGCTCGCATCGACGACTCCGGACGCTTCTCGGGTCATATGCCCGGCCTCCGGCTCCTTCCGCCCGTGCTCGGTCCCTTCAGCATCGACGTTTCGAGGACCCTCTTCGATCGCTCGCGGCGCACAGTACAGGCGCTCCGGTGGAGGTTCCGACTACCTGGCGATCATCAGGCGCTGCCTCGCGGGTCGGTACTCCGCTTCTCGCTTGACGGCAGGCGCTGGCACGACATGCCGGCCGGCGACGCCTGGTTTGAAGAGGGCGAATTCATTCACGAGCTGAGGACGACAGCCGCCGAGCGATCCTGGGTGCGCCGCGTAGTTGAGGACGGAGATGCCGAGCCCATGGGCCACACCCTCTATCGGGAGGCTTGGGCTCAGCAAGACCAGAACCCGCGCAGCGCTTTGGTCGTTGGCGTCGCCGGATTCGAGGTGGGCGTCAAGCAGTGCATCGCGCGCCTCGTCCCGGAAGCACGCTGGCTTATCGAATACAGCCCTTCACCGCCCGTACCGCTCATCCTGAGGAAGTACTTGCCAATGCTAGCGTGTGGAGCGGAGTGCAGCCCGGACACGTTGCTGCCGTCGAAGCCGATCCTTAGGATCCTCGACGAAGCCGTTGAGTGCCGCAACGCGGTCGTTCATCGGGGCGCGCCACCGCCCGACCCCGCAACGCTCCGGACGATGCTGCTCGCGATACGTCATATCCTCTACCTCGTCGACGGCTACAGCGGCCATGCGTGGGCCTTCACCTACAGCGCCGGAGTGCCGGCTAAGGCGGTGACGACCGACGCCGCGACAATGACCGCGCCACGGAGGCACCGTTGAGCGTTCTAGTAGCCGACCGGGAAGCGGGCCGCTATGTCAAGCATCTTCTCAGATTCTTGGGTCAAGCAAATGCAGAACGGCGGCTCGCAGCAATCGACCGTGAGCTGCAACACGAAACCGGCATCTATGGCCACTACTGGGTCCGTCCGAGACGACGGTGGTGGCTCGGACTTCGAGAGGCCAGAGACGTCCTGAAGCAACACGGGTCTCTTCGCGGCAGGCTCACGCCGGAGATGTACGAGGCGCTCGATACAGCCGTGACAATCTCCCGGCTGTACAAAGGCATGCCGCCAGCCATACGCAACGACTTCGCGGGCCGGATCCTGAAGCTGGACGACCTTCGCCCGACGCTCGTCGAACTCGACGTTGCGGGTGTTTTCGACGAGCACGGGTATCGTATCGAATGGTTGCCAGATCTTCCTGGCACGCGCCGCGCAGAATTCCTCGCTCACGGCAAGGAGCTGACGATCGAGGTCGAATGCAAGACGGAATCAGTCGACGAGGGCAGAAAGCTCGAGCGGCGGAGAGTCATCCGAGTGATCGAGAGAATCGTGAAGATTCTCGCAGACCGCGCCTTTCATGGGAGCCTCGACGTCACGGTTGCGAAGCGGATGCCTCCCGGCGTGGAGTGGGAGGAGGCGCTTCTTCGGACCGTGAACGATATTCCGCCATCCGACGAATCCGCTGCGACTCTGGAGGATGGGACACGCGTCGTCGTGTCCGGGGTCTATCCGAACGAGCGACGGGTAAGCGTAGCTGAAATCGAGACGGCGATGGGTGCTCAGCTCGATGAATTTGCGCACGTGTTCATTGGTGGCCGTCGCGATGGTGACCACGTGTTGAATCCAATCGCCGTCCGGATGGTGAGCGCAACGAAGGACTCGGTTGTAACCGCGATCTTCGAGGACCTGAAGGACGCCCGCCGTCAATGTTCGGGAAAGCATCCGGCGCTGATCTGCTGTCACATCCCCGAGCTTAGCGCGGCGGACTTTCTAGAGCTTCGCAAGAGCGGCGCCCTGCGGGCAAAGACACGCCTGTTCTTCGAGAAGCATGCGCCGGAGTGGGTCTACGCAGTCTCGTACAGTTCCGAGCCGGAGGCGGTCCGCTATCCCAACGGATATGGCAGCGTGACTCACTCCGTCGCGTTTCGAAACCCCCAGTTCAAGTCAGCTGGCGGCAAACGGCTGCCACCCGTACCGGGCCGACTCGACGAGGATGAACCTATCTCCCCGTTCGTTCGAGGAAGAGGAGGAGTTGGTATGCGAGACTGATACGCTCACGGATCACCGCGCGCAGCTCTTCGTTGTCCACGCATTCGGCCACGTACGCGATGTGACCTGATAGTGCGCCCTCGTCTATCCTACTGCCGTGATCCCGCTGGTACTGGTCGATGAAGTCGTAGAACCGATCCATGTCGAGCGGGTGGCGCGTGTGCCACGTCTCCGTCCTCACCCACTGGCGCAGCTTTGCCTCGGTCGCGGTGCTCAGCATGGCGACGCTGTACTCGCCCATCCGAACGCTTTGCAAGCCGGAGGCTCGGCGCACTGGCGAATCGCTCAGATGACAGCCCGCAGTACTCCATCCGATCGCTGAAAGCTCTTCCTGACAGCGGCGTCGGTTGGTCGAGAGGAGGACCGAAACCCATGCGCATCGCGACCCTCGTCACCGTCACCGTCCTCGCCGTCGCCCTCGCTGAACCCGCCGGGGCTATACCCTTCGACCTCCAGGTGAACTGCGCGAAGATGCGCTGGCTTCTCGCGGGCTTCGGCGCCGCGCGGATCGCGATGTGCCATGCGCAGGCTGCCGACGCGCACGATGAAGCGGTCTGCCGCGAACAGGTCCGGCACGACGAGGAGAACACCGCCCTGACGCTCGAGGCACAGGGTTGCCCTGCGCTCGACATCGCGGAATCGAACGAGGCGCGGGCGGTCGGGCAGTGCCTTCCAGGGGTCCCTGAGGGCTTCTACGACGACTGCACACCGTCGGCCCGCGGCGGCTGCGAGGGCTCATGCGCGGCAGGCTCGTTCAGGACCTGCGCCGAACTGGAGACCGGTGGTTGCGGCTGCGTTCCGCTCGCGGAGTAGCAGCGGACGCCCAAAGACTTCAGAGCCACCCGGCGACGTTCACGTCGATGATACCGATGCCGCCGAGCGGGTTGCCGCGCCGCCGTCTCGCAAGCCCGACGACGACGCCGGCAACCGCGTTCGCGCGGTCGTCGTGCTGCCCGGGCCGATGGTCGACGCGATCGCGCCCTGCCGTTCCCCGACGACGCTCGAGCCCGCGGAGCTCGCGGAGCAGCTTCGTATCGTCCGGCAGCTCGACGTTGCCCGCGTTCACGACCGGGAGAAACTCCAGGTACAGCGCAGATCGGTCGAGCGAAGCGAGCTCGTATCGGATCCCATGGTGGCGGAACGCCTCTCGAGGCCACTCGCCCGCGTAGCGATCGCCGGTCACGCCGGAGAGCCGATAGCTCTTCAGCAGGGCCGCGATCTCCTCGACGACGCCCGACGGATTGAACGGCGGCTTCCACGCGCGCACCGCGTCCACTACGACGCGCTCGCCATCCCGGTGGCCGATCGCAGCCGTGAACGCGTCCCGCGTGCCCCCAGACGGGTCGACGAATGCGCGGTAGTGGACGCCATCGACCGGTGGCAGCTCGCGCCTCTCGGGCACCACACAGGCCTCGAGCGCGTCGGGTTCGAAGAAGGTCGCGACCCCCGAGCGGAACTCGCCGAGGACCTCGCTGCGATACGCCTCCGGGTCGTCGGCCCGCATGCGCTCGAGGTAGTCCGCCGGGAGTAACGGGTTCATGTCGGGCGCGGTCGCCTGCCAGACGAGCGTCGTCGCTTCGTCGCGGCCGTGGTATCGGCGATGCAACTCCCAGAGCGCGCCGGCCTGAGAGTACGGCGACGAGAGGACCACCACCTTACCCCCGGTGGTCGCGAGAGCGGGCCGCAGCGCCCGCAGCATCTCGACGTCGGTCGGGCGGCCGTCGGTCGACGTGAAGAACGCGAGCTCGTCGACGACGGCGACACGGGCGCGCAGCCCGCGAACCGACGCCGGCCGGCAGGGGTAGGCCGCCAGCGTCACGCCCGAGCGCAGCCGGATCGCGTCGGCGCGCATCTCCGCGACGGACCGCTCGAGGATCGGCACCGTCTCGAACGGCGCGCGCGCGTACCCGAAGAGAGCGCGGAGAGCGGCTCGGTGGTCCTGGGCGACGAGCACGGCGTACAGCTCCGTCCGATCCGGCTCGCGCGCCGCCAGCACCGCCTCGAACGCCGCGATGGTAGCCGCGATCCGCGTCTTGCCGCTCTGCCTGCCGACGATGCAAACGACCTCCGGAAAGCCTCCAGGCGCCGGTTCGTACGTCGTGCGGCCCGTGTGCCGGCTGAACGTCTCGAGGTCCTCGCCCTCGAGCGGTAGGCCGTACGCGGCGCGCAGGAACACGAGCCAGGCGCGCCAGGTGGAGAGGTCGCGGAAGGCCGGCAGGCCGCCGAAGAGTGCGGCGTCCTCGAGCGCGTCGAGGATCGAGAACGAGCTCCTGCGACGCGCGGCTCCGCTGCTCATGCATGCCCCTCGCCTTCCGGTTCCGCGATCGCAGGCGCTGCGTCGCGCGCGGGCGCGCGCTCCTCGCCGCCGGCGCTCGGTTGTCCAGTCTCACCCGCCCCGAACTTCGACTCGAGGTACGAGCCGACGTCCGGCGCCTCGCGAACGCGCCGCCGGAGTCCCAGCGCCTCGAGGTACCGCACGAGGCTATCCGCGAGGCGCTGGCGCTCGAGGACGACGGGAAAGAGCTTGCGCCGGCTGCGGTTCACGAGCGACGGCTGCTCGAGCAAGAAGCGATCGACGCTCGACAGCATGAGGTAGGTCGTCGTCGCTGCGTCCACGACCACGCGCTCCTGCGCGGAGATGGCGTCCTCGCCACCGAGATCCGCGATGAGCGCGGCGCGCCACTCCCGAAGCGCGTCGCCGGCGGGCCCCTCGAGCAGCCCACCCTTCCCCTTCGCCTCCACCGCGTCGAGCGCGCCCTTCAGGACGTACAGGCCGTGCCGCTTGTAGTACGGCCGCTTCTTGGGTGGTCGCGACACAGTTACGCCTCCGCGCAGACCTCGGTCGGGCCCGCGCCGATCGGCACCAGGAGGCGGGCCGCGCGGGGGCAATTTGTTTCCAAGCGACCGGTTGGGAACAGGCACGCCGAGCTAGCGTTCGGCCCCAGCGTCCTGCCGAGAAAAGTCAGATTTGTCCCAGGGGGCCGCCACGTTCTCGTTTTCACCGACATCTCCAAGTTACTGATCTTTCTCAGGGTGGGTGATTTCACTCACACGCTTTGTGGATGTGGGACCATACGGACAAATCTGATTTTTCTCCGTCGCCTTCGGGTGCACTGCGAAGCGCCGCTTCGGCTTCGTCACCTTCTCGGCCCGGAGTTCGTGGAGCCAGCCGTCAGCGCAGAGCTTCGCGATGGCGGCGTCGAGTCGTTCCGGGTCGAGCGCGCGCAACATCCGTTGGAAGTCGCGACGCTCGACGAGTCGCCCGCGGCGAGCAGCGACGGCGAGCACGGCTCGCGCGTCCTCGATCACGGGATCGGCGCCCATCCGCGCGAAGGCGGCCCGCGCGTGTGCAGCTTGGTAGCGCCCGATCGCGATCGCGGCCTCGATGGTGGGTAGACCGATGGTGTCCGCGACCTCGCCCGCGCGCCATGCGTTGGCGATGTGAAGGCCCGCGGCGATACGGGCGACCCGGCCGGCGTGCTTCGACGCCCAGTCGGCAAGCGCTTCGTACGCCTCCCCGGGGCGTTGGCCGAGCTCCAGGTCTCCCGCGTATGCGAGGAGCACCTGCCGCGCTTCGATCGAGACGGTGAGCGCGGGGATCTCGGACGTCGGCGGCGTCGGGAGTTCCCAGAGCGCCCGCATGCGGCCGTGATATCGGCTCGCGATGACCTCGGAGACCGAAGGCGGGTCGACGTCGCGGTACCCGACCAGGCTTCTCGGGATCGCGTACGCGAATCGGCCGAGCAGCCCGAGGTCCCGGAGCTGCCGTCGGCGCGCGAGCCCGTCGAGGATGGCGGGCTGCACCACGAGCCCCAAGGTGAGAGCCGGCCGAGTCAAGCTCTCGTCCCCACGGCCAACGCGCGATGACTCGTATGGCTCGCCGTCGTAGGCGGACAGGACGAGGGTCGGCCGGTCGTCGCTGCCCTTCTCCGAGTAGCGGCTCAGGATCGCGGTCTCTGCGAACGTTCCTTCCGCCGCGAGCACCGCGAGGCGCTCATCGTTCCCGACCAGCAGCGTCACGAGGCGCTCGGGCGTGACGTCGTCGACGAGCTCTCGGACGAGCGTCGGGACGCGCATGCTCTCGAGGTGCTCGCGGGCAGCCTTTGCGAGAGCGAGCGCGTTTGCCGCTTCGTCTTCGGTCTTGGCGTGGGCAGCGCGCTTTTCGAAGTGTTCGACGCGCGCCTTTCGGACCCGGTGCTCCTGCGCGGCCGCGGCGACGATCGGCGCGAGCTCCTGGTTGCGGGCGGCGAGGTGGGCGTGCACCGGCTTCGTGAGAGCGGAGACAACCGCTGTTTTGCGATTGCCCGGTGGAAGGACCGTCAGCGTGTAGAGGTTCAATGGCTCGCGCCAGCCGGGCTTCGGCTCGATTTCGTACTTGCGCGCCACGGCCGCGGCGACGGTCGACAACGCGAGCATCGCGGCCGCGCAGGGCGGCGTCTGGGTCTGGACGGCAACCGCTTCGACGAAGTCGCGAAGCCACGCAGGGAGGGACGCCGTCGGGAAGTCGGGAAGATCCGCGACGACCTCGAGCGGGATCGGTTCGTCCCACTGGATGCTTGCGAGCTCGGGATCGTACGGTGCCGCGTTCTCGAGCTCCTCGACGAGCGCCGCGGGCCCATGGCTCCGGCCGATCTCGTTGTCGTCGAGCGCGGCGCGCGCGGCCTTCACCGCAGGACCTCGCACCGCCCATTGAGCGTTCGCGCGATCAGGCTTGCATACTTCTCGCCCGCCTCATCTCGATGCGTTCGGAGGAACACGCGCGCGCCGCCCGGGATGCGGTCCGCGATCGCCTGTGTCCACGTACCGGCCGCGACACCGAGGACGGCGGGCCCATCGCCCGCTTCCCCGAACGCGACGGCCCACGTCAAGAAATCGGGCACGCCCTCCGCGATGATGATCCGGCGATCCCAGCCTTCGAGCTCGTGACCCGCCAGCATGCGGCGCGCGAGCTGATCAGCGAACACACCCGCAGCTGCGTGTCCTGCCGGCCAGAGCGATTTCGGGAGGACGCCGGCGCGCACCGCGCGCGCGTGCAGGGACACGACGTCTCCGAGGGCATCGAGAGTCTCAACGATGAGACAGTGGCCCGTGTCGGGCCACCATCCGGCAGCGGTGCGCGCCCACCGTGGCAGGCCGGCCGTCTGGCTGACCGCTCGAGCGAGGCCGCGATCGGCGACTTGATCCGGCACGATGCCGCGACTCTCGAGGAAGGCGCACGTTGTCGGATCGTCGACGACGGCGACCGCGCCGTCCCAGAGCGCGAGGACCTCGGCGCGCGGAGGTGGGGTGCGCTCCGGCTTCGAGCTCGGCCATGGGATCGCAGCGGCCGCCTTCGGCGGCGCGCCCGGCACGATGCCCGCGATCTTCTCGGCGATCTCGACGACGCGCCCGAACGCCTCTCCGCGGAGCTCGAGGCGGTGAAGCGCAGCCACGACGTCGAGCGCCGAGCCGCCCTTTCCGCAACCGAAGCAGTGGAACAACAGCCGACCGCGCGTGACGGCGATCGAGAGGCTGCCGGTGCGCTCTTCGTGCCAGCAGCATCGAGCTTTCCATCCACGCCCGTCTCGGATGAGGCTCTCGAGTCCGAGCGCCGCGGGGTCGACGAGCTCGCCCTTCACGCGCTCAGCGCGATCGGCGAGCGGCGCAGGGACGCTCACCGACGGCGTCTCCGTCGATCGCGATGCTCGGACTCGATGCGGAGAACGCGCGCGTCAAACCATTCGACATCGCGAGGGTCTCGAGCGGAAGCGAGTCCGTAGACGGCGCGCGCCCATTCGCGGCGCAGATCCAGCGCGCTCAGGCCAGCGAGATCGAGATGCTCGAACCGATCGGCCTCGCGCTCGCCGTGAAGCGGGTTCGGTGCGCGGGCGAAGTGTCCCGCTGGTCCATCGGGAGCGACCGACCGCAATTGATGCGTGCGCACCCACCGTCGGTCGCGGCCATTGCGGATCTCGGGCCGCGCCGACGGGCCCGCCGCATTGCGAGCGACGTCTGAGCGTAATACGGTCTGCTCGTCGGTCCTGATTTCGGGCGCGCCTTCGTCGCGGGGGGCGCGCCTTTCCTTTGTGTGAATCACGGCGCCGCCGCTGCCAACGGCATCTCGGTCACGACCGGCGCCGACGCTCCGTCCTTTCGGTTGATCGGCTCACGCCGCCGCTGGCCCGGGCCCATCGCCACTCCCCTCCCCTCCTCGCAACGCCGCCTCGCGCACCGCCGCTTCGCACGCACGCGCGATCGGCAGACCGCCGTCCGACCGCGGCGAGCGCTCCCACTGAACGACGCGATTTTCGTCCGACAGCAAGAACTCGCCGGCCAGCTCGCCCGAGGTGGTCACGCATCGACCGCGGCCGCGCTCGTCGACGGTCGCCCGGTACTCGTAGAGACCCACGGCGAAGCGAACGTTGAGCGGCTTCATCGGACGAGTCTCCGGATCGTGCGCGAAACGGGCTTGCTCCGCTGTCGAACGCGGTCGTTCTCGAGTGCTCGCTCGAGGCGCTCGATCGTGCTTGGGCGGTGCGCGAAGCCTCGCGTGGCGACGTTGCGGAGCTCGCCGCGGAGTTGATGCGCAATCTCTCGCTCCGCGGGGTCTGAAATGCGCTTCGCGCCCCGCAGCTGATCGGCTGTACCGACCGGGAACAGGTAAGCGTGTCTGGGCAAGATCGAGGCGAGGCGCGAACGCAGCTCTTCGGGCAGGAGGTCGGGTCGGCTGAACACGACTCCGCCGTGCTCGCTCTCCCGAAAGCCGCGAACACCGTACGCCGCCGCGTCGAGAACGAATCGCTGTGCGAGTGTCATGCGACGTCTCCCAAGACCTCGCGGCGCCGCGCCTGGAGCCAGCGCTCGAGCTGAACGTGGTCGCCGATCGCGTGCCACCTCCCATCCGCACGTTGCTCGATGACCCCCGCGTCAAGCAACGCACCCGCCGGCGTGTTCGGCGAGAACTCCGATGCCGGCGCAGTTGCGAAGGGCCGCCATTGCCGGATCCGCTCGAACTCGCGGCGGATTTCCCAACAACTGCGCTGGAAGACCGCGCGTGCCGTGCTGTTCACCTCCACCTCCACCACCTCCTGCAGCCTGCATGGGCTGCTTTTCACGCGTCAAGTACGGCGCGCAGTCTCTCGGGTAGCCGCTTCACGCGACACGCGGAGCAGACTCCCACGGTCGTGAGGCCGTCCAGCTCACCGTCGCAGCGAACGCAGCGCCCGGGTCGACATGTGAGTCGACCGAGGATCCTTCGCAGTCGCGGTGGCCGGCGCCGGCAATCGGGATCGGTGCAGCTCCGATCGGAATCGGAGATCCAATCGCTCCATCCCGGCACGAAACCGTTGCTGCGGAGCGCGGACAGCGCGGAATGATGCACGCCGAATGGACCGACCTCGAGGACGCGCCACAGCGGTTCGCAGGCGACATGCGTCCACGTTCGAAAAACGATGAGCCCAGGCGGTATTCCCGCGAGGCCCGTCAAGACGAGACGGAACGCGACAGACCAGCGCTCGTGGTCGTCCGGATCGTTCGGCAGCGGAGGCACGATTGCGCGCAGGCCGTCGATCATCGAGCGATAACGATCGGGCTCGTCCCTGAACCGAGCGAACCACTCGGAGACCTTCATTGCTTCGGTCGGCTTAAATCTCGACCACCCCTCGACGACGGCGGCCGCCGCAACGAAGCGCTCCGCCGACGGACCGAAGGCCGCCTCAGGCTCTGCGACCGGCCGATCAAGTCGCCGCTCGAGCGCGCGCTGGATGATCGAGATCGCTCGCGCGCGGTCGGTGCCTTGGAGGGCGTCGAGCTCCGCCATCAATTCGACGGCATGAGATTCGAGCGACGAAGCGGCCGGGTCGCCGCGATGGGGAACGGACGTCATCGGCGCGCTCGCTCCACGAAGCCGCATGGGCGGCCGCACTTCGCGCACCATGCGCCACCGACCTCCGCGTGAAGCCGGCGGGGATGTCGACATCGCGCGCATACCGCCTCGGGCCCGGAGCTGCGGTTGGAATAGTCGGCGAGCGCCGCCTCGACCCGTGCGTGAGGATCGTCGAGCACCGGGTCCTCAACGCCGCCAGGCGACGTCGATTGATCGGCCGATGCGCGCGTCTCGCTCACGGCTTCGCACCACCACGAGCCGGACGCGACCGCTGCGAGGGTCGTCGGCCGGCCGGCCGATGGTTAGCGTCCGAAGCGGCGGTGCGCGGTCGAACGGCAAGCTCCGCACCTCCGTTCTCGATGAACTGGCTCAGGGCAGCCGGATGAATTCGCACCTGCCTTCCTAGCTTGACCGCAGGCAGAATCTTGAGTCTGACGAGTTCGAAGACGCGACTCTCGCTGACCTGGAGGATCGGCCGTGCGACTTCGCGGACCGTGAGGAGTCGCGGAAGGCAGATCTCGCCTGCGATCGATTCCTGGTCGTCGCGCGCGACGACCGCTGGCATACCAGCCATCTTTTTCGCCTCATCGGAATGGGACGCGCCTAACGACGCGGCCAACCAAGCGCCTCTACTCGCCGCTTTGTCGCCACGTGACCGGAACCGCTCCGGGTTCGGCCACTTTCGTCGTCGGGCTCGCTTAGGTTGGGATCGAGCCCTGCCGCCCCATTCCGAGGCGACGCCGATCGACTCCCATCGATCAGCGCTGTCGCCTTCTTGCACACTGGAACCAACAACTCAATCGGAGCCGGCGAGAAGGAAACGGCGCCCAGCGTAGTGCACGCATGCGCGAGGCATGCTCCCACTTGATCAAGCGGACGCGCGCCCAACGCGCCGGGCCCGCGGGCGACTGGTCGGCCCTGCATCGCTCTCCACGGTCATGGTCGCGCCCGGCTTGGTGGTGTGCCGGTCGGTGTGCCAACTCAGCCGCACGGGGCGATTCGCCATGCACTCAGACGAACAAAAGCCCGAACGCAGCCAAGAAACACGTAGGGCACGCTCTGAGCTGCTGACAATCCAAAGCTACACCCTCTACCACTCGCCCAACGCGTACCTCGGCGCGGTGCTCGCTGAGCGGCGCCTCGCCGGGCTTCCGGTCGCGGTCGAGCGCCGGCCGATCTTCGTCCCGCGCGCGCGCGGCGTGAAGGTCGCGGACCTCGTGGGCGGAGTCGAGACCGCCGTCAAGTCGTCGTACCACCGCGAGGACTGCACGCGCTGGGCGCGCCGGCTCGGGGTCGAGCTGTCGCTTCTTCCGTCGGGCGCGTTCGAGGAGCGCGCGCGGCGGTGGGCGGCGTCGCGCTGGGAGCGCGAGGAGCTGCCCGCGCGCGCCTACTACGCCGCGCTCGGAAGCGGCCGCGAGGCGGATCTCGATCGGGCGCTCTTCCGCGCCGCGTGGGTGCTCGGCGCGGACGTGAACGACGAGGACGTCGTCCGCGACGCCGCGGAGGCCGCCGGGCTCGACGGCGATCGACTCCTGGAGCAAGCGCGCGGTGACGACGCGCGCCTGCGCCTCGAGGACGCGCTCGCCGCGTTCGAGCGCGACGGCTGCCCCGGGGTGCCGACCTGGGTCGTGCGCGGCGAGCGCTTCTGGGGAAAGGACCGCGTGGACCTCCTCGCCGAGCGGATCGCCGAGATCGCGCGCGAAGACGCGGACGCGTGCGACGAGTCCGGCGCCGCGCTTCGCGTCCGGCCCTACGCGCGCGGCGATCGCGATGCCGTGATCGCGCTGTGGCGCGCGGCGTTCCCGAGCGAGGCCGCGCGCAACGAGCCGTCGGGCATCCTCGAGCGGGCGCTCGCGCGCGATCGCGACGCGCTTCTCGTCGCGGAGCGCGCGGGCGCGGTCGCCGGCGTGGTGATCGCGGGCTGGGACGGCCACCGCGGCTGGATCTACCACCTCGCGGTCGACGAGACCCTTCGCCGGCGAGGCATCGGGCGCGCCCTCCTGGCCGAGGCGGAGCGGCGCCTGCGCGCGCTCGGATGCCCGAAGGCGAACTTGCAGGTGATGCCGGAGAACCGCGCCGCCGTTCGGTTCTACGAGCGCGTCGGCTACGCTCGCGAGGACCGGATCAGCTTCGGAAAGCTCGTGTGATCCGACTTGGAGCGGTGGCGGCTGCCCGACCGCGGTGACGACCGCGCGCTCGCGTGGGGGCGAACGCCGGCGTATCGTCGGCCGCGCGATGAGCATCGAGTCGGAGGATGATCTCCGCGGGCTTCGCCGCGCGGGGCGGATCGTCGCGCTGATCCTGCGGCGCCTCTCGGCGGAGGTGCGGCCGGGCCGCGCGACGGGCGAGCTCGGCGACCTCTGCGAGGCGCTCCTCGCGGACCACGGGGCGCGGCACGCGCCGCGCGACCGCTTCGGGTTCCCGGGGGCGATCTGCATCAGCGTCGGCGACGAGGCCGTGCACGGCGTTCCCGGCGGCCGCACGATTCGCGCCGGCGATCTCGTGAAGCTGGATCTCGTGGTCGCCAAGGACGGCTACGTCGCGGACGCCGCGGTGACGGTCGCGGTCCCGCCGGTGGCAGCCGTCGCGCGCCGGCTCGCGACGTGCGCGGCGCGTGCATTCGCGCGCGCCCTCCCCGAGATCCGCGCCGGCGCACGCATCTCGCACGTCGGGCGGGCGATCGAGCGCGAGGCGCGGCGCTCCGGCTTCTCCGTCCTGCGCGACCTGTGCGGCCACGGCGTCGGGCGCGACGTCCACGAGGCGCCCGCCATCCCGAACTTCGCCGACCCGACGAACCGCGACTGCTTGACGGAGGGGCTGGTCATCGCGGTCGAGCCCATCCTCGCCTCCGGCGGCGACGCCGTCGTGCAGGACGGCGACGGCTGGACGATCCGGACCGCCGACGGAAGCCTCGCCGCGCACCACGAGCACACGCTCGTCGTGACGCGCGGCGCACCGATCGTGGTCACCGCGTGACCGGACGATGAGCGAAGAGCGCGCCAAGGAGACTCTCCTCGGCCAAGCGATCGACAGCGACGCGCACGTCGGCGAGCCTCCGGGCGAATGGATGGAGCGCCTCCCGGCCGAGCTCCGCGAGCGCGCGCCGCGCGCGCTTCTCGATCCGGACGGCCGCATGCGCTGGCAGCTCGACGGCCGGACGACGCCGCCGCTTCCGCGCTGGACCGCGCCGCGGCCCGACGGGTCGCGCGAGCCGTACGTCCCGCGCGAAGGGCTCTGGGACGCGCGCGCGCACCTGCGCGACATGGACGCAGAGGGGATCGGCCGAGCGGTCCTCTATCCGGGAGTGGGCCTGGTATTCGCGGGCATCGGCGACCCGGCGCTCGCGACCGCCTGCTGCCGCGCGTACAACGACTGGCTCGCCGAGCACTGCCGCGCGGACAGGACCCGCCTCCTGGGCGCGGCGGCGGTGCCGATGCAGGACGTCGGCGCCGCGGTCGCCGAGCTGACGCGCGCGGTCGAGGCGCACGACTTCCACGCCGCCTTCATCCGGCCGAACCCGCAGGGCGGCTGGCGCACCCTGCACGACCGCGCTCTCGACCCGCTCTGGCGCCGCGCCGCCGACCTCGGGGTCGCGATCGCGGTCCACGAGGGGACGACGCGGACGTGCCCGACCGTCGCCGAGGACCGCTTCGGCGACGACGAGTTCTTCTTCCTCCACATGATGTCGCATCCGTTCGAGCAGCAGCTCGCGTGCCTGTCGTTCCTCGCGGGCGGCGTGCTCGAGCGCTTCCCCGCTCTGCGAGTCGCCTTCCTCGAGTGCGGGACGTCGTGGGCGGTCTACTGGCTCGCGCGCCTCGACGAGCACTTCGAGCACTGGGGCTACACGCTGCCTGCCCTCCGAACGCGCCCGAGCGAGCTCTTCCTCCGGCAGTGCTTCGTCTCGACCGATCCCGAGGAGCCGGCGCTCGCCGCGACGCTCGCGCACGTCGGCGAGGACTGCGTGGTGTGGGCGTCCGACTATCCGCACCCCGACGCCGTGTTCCCGGGCGCGGTGCGCGCGACGCTCGCGAACCCCGCGCTCTCCGTCGAGCAGGCGCGGAAGATCCTGATCGACAACCCGCGCCGGCTCTACCGCCTGTAGCTCCGCGCGCGCGTCACGCGGCTCCGAACGCGCGCGCGAGGCGCCGGTGGCGGTAGCGGAAGACGAGCCGGAACACGCGCGCGAGAAGGGGCCCGGCGAGCGCGAGCCGCGGCTCGAAGCGGACGCGATCGACGACGCGGCAGCCGTTCGGCAGCGGCTCGAGCCGCCGCTCGTGGTCCCAGCGCCGCTGCGTCAGCATCGTCGACGTCTCGAGGAAGCCACGTCCCGGCTCCACGCGCGCGAGCGTGATGTCGTCCCAGTCGAACGGGAGGACGCCGAAGAGGAGGAGCCAGCTCCGGAACGCGCGCCGGCCGATCGGGACGAGGTCGGGGTCGAGCCGATCCGCTCCGCGCGGGTGCGTCATGCGGACGAGGGGCCAGAGCTCGTCGTTGATGCCGGCCATCGTGGACACGCGCTGCCAGACCGCCGCGGGCGGCGCGGCGACGGACGAGCTCACCTCGAAGCGATACGTGCCGTCGCCGGCGGCCATGCTTCCAGCGGAAGGCATTCCGGGCGTGGCCGCCGGGGAAGCCGCTACGCGCCGGCGACGACGCCCGCGACGAGGCCGACGAGGAGCAGCACGCCGGCGGAGCGCGCGAAGCGCGTCGCGCAAACGCCGTACGGCGCCGCGGCCGCGCTCGTCGCGAGCGGAGCGTTCGGGCCGCCCGCGGCACCCGCGACCGCGAGCCGACGGAAGCGCGGCAGCGCGAGCAGGACCGCCAGCGCGGGCGTTGGCGCGAGCCCGCACACGACGAGCGCCGCGACCACCAGGAAGAACGCCTGCGCGAGCGCGACGGTGGCGCCGCGCGCGCGCTCATCGATCGCGGAGCCGAGCGCACCCACGGCGATGGCGATCGCGTACGCGCCCGAGCACGCCCACGCGGCGGGCGGCGCGTCGCCGCGGAGCGCGTAGAAGGCGCCGACGACGGCGATCGGGCCGGCGGCGAGCGCCGCGACCGCCTCCGGGAGACCGCGCTCGCGGAGTGAGACCGGCGCCAGGACCGAAGCGATCGACAGCGCGAGGCCCGCGCCGGCGAACCAAGCGATCCCGGGCCCGGCGATCCCGGCCAGCGCCAGGACCGCGGCCACGGCGGTCGCATGCGCGACGGCGGCGGCGACCCGAAGCCGCGGACGGTCGGCGGCTTCCGCGGCGCGCGCGCGCGCCGCGAGGTCGGCGCGCAGGAGATCGTGTCCGGCGTGCGCTGCGAGAGCGGCGAAGGTCGCCAGCATCGCGACGCCCGCCTCCGCCGTCCCGAAAGGACCCGCTCCGGCCGCGAGCACGACCCCGATCGCGATGCCGGCGGCGGTCGCGCAGAGCCCGGCGGGCCGGAGAGCGTCCCGCCACGCCGGCGCGCTTTCGATCCCGCGCGAGCCGGCGCGCGCGATCGCGGTCAGGAGCCGCCGAAGGCTTCCGGCGCGCCGCCCGCGCGGGGCGTCTCGCCGGAGCGGGTTCGCGCCTGCGTCTTCGTCCGCGAGCGGCGGCAGCACGTCGGCCTGCTCGTCGTCGAAGAGGAGATAGGGGCCGCTCCGATCGTCGACGTTCGGGTCGTCGGCCAGCTGCCGGTCCATCGTCACCTCACTTCACCGCCACCCCGCCGCCCTGCGAACGCGGCATCGGTACGAAGACGTTGTACCTGGTCGGCGTCTCGAAGCCCATCCGGGCGTAGAGCTTCTCGCCGAGCGGCGACGCCTGGAGGTTCGCGAGCGCGAGCCCGCGCCGGAAGCCCTCCTCGACCACGCGGGCCGTGGCCGCCTCGGCGAGGCGTCGGCCGAAAAAGCTCGGGAGCGTCCCCACCCAGCCGACTCCCGCGACGTCGCCCGAGACGTAGAGCGCGGCCGCGGTCACGGGCACCCCGTCGATCCACCCGAGAAACCCCTGGACCGCATCGCCCGCGAGGCTCTCGCGGCGCGTGAAGAACGAGCGCACGGCGGCGCGCGCGACGCCGTAGACGCTGAACGCCTCGGCGACGACCTCGCCGTACGCGCGCGCGTCGTCGAGGGTCGCGACCGGACGGATCTCGAGGCCGGGAGGCGCGACGGCTTCCGGCGCCCGCCAGCGCTCGCGGCGGAGCGCCATGCCGGGCGTCGCGATGAGGCCGAGATACCCGGCGGCCTCGAGGCCCGGGCGGAGGTGCTCGTCGGCGTGCGCGCGCGTCACGATGGTGAAGCGCTCGCCGATCTCGTGCCGGCGCCCCTCTGCGGCGGCCAGGACGTCAGACAGCGCGGCCGGCCCGTGGACGAGGATCGGGTTGTGCATCGCATCGCCGAGCGGGACGTGGAAGATCGTGAACGAGCCGCGCTCGCGCACGGCGCCGCCGTCGACGTGGCGGGTGTGCTCGCGGTACGCCGCGACGAAGTTCTCGTCCATGCGGCGGAGGAGGTCGCGGTCCTCCACGGCTCTCGTGCTCCGCGCGACGCCGCCGGCCTCGCGCCCGCAACCTCAGTCGGGCAAGCCGAGGACGCGCTTCGCGATGATGTTGAGCTGGATCTCCGACGTCCCGCCCTCGATCGAGTTTCCGCGCGAGCGGAGCCAGTCGCGCGTGACGCGGATCTCGTCTTCGTCGAAGCCGGCGCCGTCCCAGCCGATCGCCTGCGGGCCGGCGATCTGCACCATGAGCTCGCGCCGCCGCTGGTTCAGCTCGGTCCCGTAGAGCTTGAAGAAGGACGTCTCGGGGCCGGGCTTGTGGCCGGCCTTCTGCCCGTCGCGGGCGCGCGCGAGGGTGAGCTCGAAGCACTTCCGATCGAGCTCGATCTGCGCGATCCGGTCGCGCACGACCGGGTCCGCGATCGCGCCCCGTTCGCTGCCCTCGATGTAGCGGCGCGCCTGGTCGACCAGCGAGTCGCCCTGGTTCCGCTCCGTTCCCATGCCGGCGATCATCGTCCGCTCGTGGCCGAGGAGCGCCTTCGCGATCGTCCAGCCGCCGTTCACACGGCCGACCACGTTCGCGCGCGGGACGCGCACGTCGGAGAGGAAGGTCTCGCAGAAGGGCGATTTGCCGCTGATGAGCCGGATCGGGCGCACGCTGACACCCGGGGTCGCCATGTCCATCAGCAGGAACGTGATGCCCTCGTGCTTCGGCGCGTCCGGGTCGGTACGGACGAGGATGAACATCCAGTCGGCCTGGTCGGCGTACGAGGTCCAGACCTTCTGGCCGTTCAGGACGAAGTCGTCGCCGTCGAGGACGGCGCGCGTCTGGAGGCTCGCGAGGTCCGAGCCGGATCCCGGCTCGGAGTAGCCCTGGCACCAGCGGATCTCGCCGCGAATGATCGGCGGCAGGTGCCGGCGCTTCAGGTCCTCGGATCCCTCCTGCAGGAGGAGCGGGCCGATCATGCTGAGGCCGAAGCCGATGAGCGGCGGCCGGAGCCCGAGCTTCGCCATCTCCTGCGAGAGGACCCGCGCCTCGTTCTTGTCGAGACCGCCGCCGCCGTACTCCTTCGGCCAGGCGGGAGCGGTCCAGCCGCGCTCCGCCATCACGTCGAGCCATTGCTTGACGCCGGGATCGCCGTAGCGCGCCTTCAGGCCGCCCCAGCAGAGCTCCTCCATCGACGCGACCGGCTCGAACGCGACCTTGGGAGCGTGGTCGACGAGCCACTGGCGGGTTTCGCGCCGGAACTTCTCGAGATCGGCCATGGTGCGGTCCTCGTGGGCTGCGGAGGGACGTCGCGCGGCTCGCGCACGCCTACGCGCCCAGCTCCTTCACGGCGGCGAGCACCTGCTCGGGATGCTTCTCCGCGTTCGCGACCTTCGCCCAGTGCTTGACGACCTTGCCGTCGCGGCCGATCAGCGCGGTCGAGCGGATGACCCCGACGGTCTTCTTGCCGTACATCATCTTCTCGCCGTACGCGCCGTAGGCCTTCATGACCTTCCGGTCGGGGTCGCTCAGCAGCGGGAAGTTGAGCTTGTACTTCGAGATGAACTTCTTGTGGGACTCGCCGGAATCGGCGCTGACGCCGAGCACCGCGACGCCCGCCTTCTGGAGGTCCCTGTTGAAGTCGCGGAAGCCGCACGCCTCCTTGGTGCATCCCGGCGTGTCGTCCTTGGGATAGAAGTAGAGGACGACCGCCTGCTTGCCCTTGAACTGCGACAGCGAGACGCGGTTCCCGTCCTGGTCCTCGAGCGTGAACGCCGGTGCGGCCTTGCCTTCGTCGATCGCCATGCGCGCGAGCTCGCCTCCCTGGTGATTGGGTATCCCGCGCGCGGAAACGGCGCGGCTTCGCGGATTCTGCTGCGCGCGAATCGGCTGTGCAAGGTGCGCGGCCCACTCGACCGCTCGGCGGTCGATGCTAGGGTGCCGCCGTGGCTTCCGACGCGTGGAACCCGGCGCAGTACGCGCGCTTCGGCGCCGAGCGCCGCCAGCCGTTCGACGACCTCGTCCGCCTCGTGCGGCCGGCGCCCGCGATGCGGATCGTCGACCTCGGCTGCGGCCCGGGCGAGCTGACGGCCGAGCTGCACGACCGGCTCGCGGCGCGCTCGACCATCGGAATCGACAGCTCGCCCGCGATGCTGGAGCGCGCGGCTGTGCACGAGCGTCCCGGGCTCGCCTTCCGCCAGGCCGACATCGCGCACTTCGCCGAGCCGGGCGCCTTCGACCTCGTGTTCTCGAACGCCGCGATCCACTGGGTGCCGGATCATCGTGAGCTGCTCGCGCGCCTCGCCGCCGCGCTCGCTCCCGGCGGGCAGCTCGCCGTCCAGATGCCGGCGAACTTCGATCACCCGTCGCACACGGTCGCGCGCGAGATCGCGGGCGAGCAGCCGTTCGCGCGCGCGCTCGCGGGCGTCGATCTCGGGCGGTCCGTCCTCCGCCCGGACGAGTACGCCTCGCTGCTCGACGGCCTCGGCTTCGTCGATCAGCACGTCCGCCTGCAGGTCTACCCGCACCACCTCGAGTCGCCGGCCGAGGTCGTCGAGTGGATCCGCGGGACCGGCCTCACCGCGTACGAGAGCCGGCTCACGCCCGAGCGCTTCCAGGAGTTCCTCGCCTGCTACCGCGACCGGCTCCTGCCCCGCCTCGGCGATCGCCGGCCCTACTTCTACCCGTTCAAGCGCATCCTGTTCTGGGGCCGTCTCGCGGGCGCGCCGGCGGGAGCGGGCGCCCCGACGTGAGCGCCGAGGTTTCGTTCCACCTGGTCGATCGCATCGTCGAGATCGACCTCGAGCGCTCCGTGCGCGGCACGTTCGCGATCCCGCCCGACTTCGGCCGCTTCCCCGCCTGCCTCGTGGTCGAGGCGATCGGCCAGCTCGCGTCGTGGGTCGCGATGCGGCGCACCGATTTCACCCGCCGGCCCGTCGCGGCGCGCGCCGGCGAGGTGCGCGTCCTCGGCACCGTCGCGCCCGGCGCGGAGCTCGCGCTCGACGCGAGGATCCGGAGCTGCAAAGGCGTCGCGATCTCCTACGACGGCGTCGCGCGCGCCGGAGGCCGGACGATCGTCGAGCTCGAAGGGGCGGTCGGCGCGCTCGTGCCGATGGCCGAGTTCGAGGCGCCCGAGGAGGCGAGCGCCCGCTTCGCGGCGCTCTGCGGCGACGGCCTTCCCGGGCGGCGATTCCCCGACCCGGCGGCGCTCGCCCCGCGCGTCGTCGAGCGCGAGGCGACGTCGGCGCGCACGCTCCGCGCGGTGCTCGAGGCGCCGCCGCCCGGCGCGATCTACGCCGACCACTTCCCGCGCCGTCCGGTCTATCCCGCGACGCTCCTCCTCGACGCGCAGCTCGCGCTCGCTCTCCGCCTCCTGGACGGCGACGCGAGCACCGACACGCGCGTCTGGGACGAGCGCTTCGTCGGCATGCGCGCGCGCGACATCAAGGTGCGCTCGTTCACGCCGCCGGGCGGCCGGGTGACGATCTCGGCGGAGATCGGCCGTGACGGCTCGAGCGACGGGGTGCCCCTCTCCGCCGAGTGGGACGAGGTCGCGATCGCGGCGACCTCCGGCGACAAGCGCGTGTCGAGCGCAGCGCTGCTCGTTCCGCGCACGCCGGCGGCGCCGAGCGCAGCATCCTGACCCGTCGCGCACCCGCACCGCGTCGCGCGCCGGACGACGCCATGGCGCGCGCGCTGTCCGGCGGCGCTCGGCCACTTCGCGTTTGCATGCGGCGAGGCGAGGCGGCAACGTCGCGCCCGTGGCACCCGCGCGCGAGCACGCGATCGGAGTCGACGAGGGCACGACCGGCGTCCGCGCGGTGGTCGTGCGCGGCGACGGCGCGATCGCCGGGCTCTCCTACGCCGAGATCGGGCAGCGCTATCCCGCACCGGGCTGGGTCGAGCAGGACCCGAGCGAGATCTGGGCGGCGACGCGCGCGGTGACCTCGCGGGCGCTGGCCGACGCCGGGATCGCGCCCGGCGACGTCGCCGCGATCGGCGTCACGAACCAGCGCGGGTCCTCGGTCCTCTTCCGCGCCGGCGAGCCGACGGCGCTCGGCCCGGTCGTGACCTGGCAGGACCAGCGCACCGCGGCGCGCTGCGAGGAGCTCTCGAGGGAGGGCGTCTTCGCGTCGCCGCTGCTCTCGTCGACGAAGTACGCCTGGCTCGTCGAGCACCACGGTCAGGGCGAGCCGCGCGCGCGCCTTCGTTGCGGGACGATCGATACCTGGCTCCTCCACTGCCTCTCCGGGGGAGCGACGCAAGCGACCGACCACTCGAACGCGTCCGCGAGCGGCCTCTACGACTGGGTCGGGGGCGGCTACGACGCTCGAGCGCTCGAGCTGCTTCACCTCGAGCCCGCGTGGCTGCCGCCCATCCGCGACACGAGCGAGATCGTCGGCGAGACGGCGATCGAGGCGATCGGCGCGCGCGTCCCGGTCGCATCGCTCTCGGGCGACCAGCAAGCGGCGATGTACGGCCTCGCCTGCCTCGCCGCCGGCGACGTCAAGCTGAGCCTCGGCACGTCCGGGATGATGACGCTCAACTCCGGCCCCGGCCTGTCCGGCGCGGGGCCCGGGACCTATCCGCTCATCCTGTGGTCGCTCGACGGGGCCCGCTCCTTCTGCCTGGAGGGCACGACCGTGACGGCGGGCGCCGCCGCGCAGTGGCTGCGCGACGGGCTCGGCATCGTCCAATCGCTCGAGGAGCTCGAGCCGCTCGCGCGCTCGGTAGCCTCGTCCGAGGGCGTCTGGGTCGTGCCCGCCTTCCAGGGGCTCGGCACGCCGTACCTCGACGCCGCCGCCCGCGCGGCGATCGGCGGCCTCTCACGCGCGGCGACGCGCGCACACGTCGCGCGCGCCGTCCTCGAGGGCGTCGCGTGGCGCTGCCGCGAGGTCTTCGACGCGCTCGTCGCGAACGCCGAGCGTCCGCCGTCGGTCCTGCGCGTGGACGGCGGCGCTGCCGGCAACCTTCTCCTCATCGAGATGCTGGCGGACGCGCTCGGCATCCCGATCGAGACGCCCGAGATGCTGGACTCCGCCGCGCTCGGCGCCGCGCTCCTCGCCGGGCGAGCGGTCGGCCTCTTCCGCGACGCCGACGTCGCCGCGCGCTGGCGTCCGCATCGCCGCGTCGAGCCGCGCCTCGCGCCGGACGCGCGCGCCGAGCGCTTCGCGCGCTGGCAGCGCATCGTCGCCGCGGTCCGCGACCTCGGGACGTGAGCGCGCTCCTCCGCCCGTCGCTCGTCATGCTCGACTGCGACGGCACGATGTTCGACTCGTACGAGGCGAACCGGTCCTTCTACGACGCGATCCTCGAGGACCTCGCGCTGCCGCCGCTCGATGCGGAAGGCCGGGAGCTCGCGCACCGCATGTCCAGTCCGCAGCTCTTCGCGCACCTCTTCCGCGACGATCCCGGGACGCTGGCGCGCGCCCTCGAAGCGGCCCGGGGACGCGACTACACCCCCTTCCTCTTCCGCATGACGCCGATGCCCGAGCTCTTCGAGACGCTCGAGTGGCTCCACGAGCGCTACAAGACCGCGCTCGTCACGAATCGCGGCAGCACCATTCCGCGCCTCCTCGAGCACTTCGACCTCGCGCGACACTTCGACCTCGTGGTCGGCATCCACGACGTCGCGCATCCGAAGCCGGCGCCGGACATGCTGGTGCGCTGCCTCGAGCACTTCCGGGTTCCGGCGGGGGACGCGGTCTACGTCGGCGACTCGCCGGGCGACCTCGAAGCTTCGCGTGCCGCGGGCGTCCGCTTCGTCGCGGTCGGCGAGCTCGCGGGCGCCGCCGACCACAGTCTCGAATCGTTCGCGGACCTGAGGCGTGCGCTCGCGTAGGCTCCCAGGCGGCTTCGGTGGACACGGGTCCTCGGCGGAGGCACGCTGAGCGGGCGCGGCGACGAAACGAACGCGGAGGAGGCCGTCATGCAGCTCGGAATGGTGGGGCTCGGTCGGATGGGTGCGAACATGGTCCGCCGGCTGCTGCGGGGCGGACACGAGTGCGTCGTGTACGACGTCTCGGCGCAGGCTGTTTCCGAGCTCGCGAAGGAGGGTGCGCGCGGGTCGTCCGCGCTCGCCGACTTCGTCAAGCAGCTCGCGAAGCCGCGCGCGGTGTGGCTCATGGTCCCGGCAGCGATCGTCGACAAGATGATCGCGGACATCGCCCCGCTGCTCGAGCCCGGCGACGTCCTCATCGACGGCGGCAACTCGTACTACAAGGACGACATCCGCCGCGCGAAGGAGCTCGCGCCGAAGAAGATCCACTACGTCGACGTCGGCACGTCGGGCGGCGTGTGGGGCCTCGAGCGCGGCTACTGCATGATGATCGGCGGCGAGAAGGACGTCGTCGCGCGCCTCGACCCGATCTTCAAGACCCTTGCGCCGCCGTTCGAGTCGGCGCCGCGGACGCCGGGTCGTGAAAAGGCGTCCGCGCGCAGCACCGCGGAGCACGGCTATCTCCACTGCGGCGCGAACGGCGGGGGGCACTTCGTGAAGATGGTGCACAACGGCATCGAGTACGGCCTGATGGCCGCGTACGCCGAGGGCCTGAACATCCTGAAGCACGCGAACGTCGGCAAGCAGACGCGCGACGTCGACGCCGAGACGACGCCGCTCCGCAACCCGGAGGAGTACCAGTACGACTTCGACCTGCCCGAGATCGCCGAGGTGTGGCGCCGCGGCAGCGTGATCGCGTCCTGGCTGCTCGACCTGACGGCCATCGCGCTCCTCGACAGCCCTTCTCTGGACAAGTTCGGCGGGCGCGTGTCCGATTCGGGGGAGGGTCGGTGGACGGCGCTCGCCGCGATCGACGAGGGTGTCCCGGCGCACGTGCTGACGGCCGCGCTCTTCGACCGCTTCGAGTCGCGCGCCGCGAGCGAGTTCGCGAACCGGCTTCTCTCCGCGATGCGCTACGAGTTCGGCGGGCACCTCGAGAAGCCGGCGAAGTGACGGGGACCGGCGTGCCGAGCCAGCGGCCCCTCAAGTTCGCGCCCTCGATCCTCGCGGCCGACTTTCTCGTGCTCGGCGAGCAGCTCGCGGCGTGCGAGGAGGGCGGCGCCGAGCGCTTCCACGTCGACGTCATGGACGGCCTCTTCGTCCCGAACCTGAGCCTCGGCATCCCGATCGTCGAGGCGGTGCGGCGAGCGACCAAGCTGCCCGTGGAGGTGCACCTCATGATCGATCGCCCCGAGCGCTACGTCGACGAGTTCTCGGCCGCCGGCTCGGATCGCATCATCGTGCACCAGGAGGCGACGGCCCACCTCCACCGCGTCGTCCACAAGGTCAAGGACGATCTCGGACGGAAGGTGAGCGTCGCGCTCAACCCCTCGACGCCCGACGCGGCGATCCTCGACGAGCTCCTCGTCGAGCTCGACTCGGTGCTGGTCATGACGGTGAACCCGGGCTTCGGCGGGCAGTCGTTCATCGAGAGCATGCTCCCGAAGATCCGCCGCCTGCGCGCGCGCCTCGATGCGAGCCACCCCGCCGGCGAGATCGAGGTCGACGGCGGCGTCGACGAGCGCACCGCTCCCCTCTGCGTCGAAGCCGGCGCCGACGCGCTCGTCGCGGGCACGTCCGTCTTCCGGGCCCCTGGCGGGCCCGCTGCGGGACTTCGCCGGCTCATGTCCTGCTGCGGAGGGCTCGCCGCGCGCGTCTGATCGTCGGTGCGAGCGCGGCCGGCGCTCGCGTTCGGCGACGCCTCGTCCCGGACGATCAGCGCGGATCGGTCGAGCGGCGTCTCGGCGCGGAGGCGTAGCCGCTCGCGGCGGAGGCGCGGTAGGCGCTCTCGCGCGGCGAGCGGGTGCTCGAGCGCTTGGCCGACGCTTCCGCCTTCGACGGCTTCCGCTTGCTCTTCGCGACCGCGGCCGGCTTCTTCGCGTGGCTCGGCTTGCCGGATCGGACGGCGGCTCGCTTCCGCGCCGGGGCGTCTGCCGTCGCGAACTGGACGCCGGACGCGGCGTCCGGCGCGACGGCGCCGAGGCCGTACGCGATCAGCTTCCGCGAGTCCCCCCAGACGTTGCTCGAGCCGAGGACCGCGATGATGACCTCGCGTCCGTCGAGCGACGCCGCGCCCACGAAGCAACGCCCCGCCGCGCGCGTGTAGCCGGTCTTGCCGACGACCGGCACGACGTAGCTCCCGAGCAGGCGGTTGTGCGAGTGCACCGCGACCATGCGCACGACGTTCGCCCGCGCGATGATCGGGATCTCCGTCATGCGGGTCGCGGCGATCCCGCGAAACCCGGGGACGGTGAGCGCATGTCGCAGGATGAGCGCGAGGTCGTGCGCGCTCGACACGTGCGCGTCGTCGGGGAGGCCGTTCGGGTTGCGGAAGTGGCTCGACGTCGCACCGAGCTCGCGAGCGCGCTGGTTCATCCTCTCGGCGAAGCTCTCGACGCTGCCGCCGAGCCCTTCGGCGACGACGACGGCCGCGTCGTTCGCCGACTTGAGCATCAGCGCGTACACGAGGTCCATCAGCCGGACGCGCTGGCCCGCGCGCAGGTCCAGCTTCGAGGGCGGCTGGAGCTGCGCGTTGAGGCTCACGACGAGCTGGTCGTCGAGCCGGCCGCTCTCGAGGGCCATGAGCGACGTCAAGACCTTCGTCGTGCTCGCGGGCGGAAGCGGGACGTCGCCGTTCTGCTCCCACAGCACCTGCCCGGTCTGCGCGTCCATGACCAGACCGGCCCGCGCCGCGAGCCTCGGCGGCTCACCCGCTCTGGCGGGCGCCGCCGCCGCAGCCAGCGCGAGCGCGGCGAAGAGCATCGCCCATCGACCAGTCGTCCGTCGCCCGGCTTCACGCGTCTCCATCCCGAACCTCCGCCGCCCTGCCCGCACGCGCACCGAAAACCCATACCGGACCCTGCGGCGAGGGGAAAGGAATGGCGACCGCCGAGCGTCTTTCTTGTCTGGCCCGGATTCCGCCGATACGCTGAAGGCGTGCTGAGGTTGGGGGGAAGGGGACTTCGCGTGACGAGACATCCGAGGCTGATCGCGTTCGCCGCCGGCGTCCTCGTCGCCGCATGCTCGCTCTCCCCGCGTGCCGACGCGCGCGTGTGGGACGAGCAGGACTTCTGGCGGAACCCGCCGAAGGTCTACACGTTCGCGCCGCCGGGCCAGGCGGGCCCGGACGGCGTCGTCACGGTGATCGGCCAGAACCGCACGTACGTGCCCGAGAAAGGGGACACCTTTCTCGACATCGCGCGCTACTTCGACCTCGGCTTCAACGAGATCGCCGACGCGAACCCGCATTCCGACGAATGGATCCCGGCCACGGCCGGCGACCCGCTCGTGATCCCGCAGGAGTTCGTGCTGCCGGCGGGGACGTACAGCGGGATCGTCATCAACATCCCGGAGATGCGGCTCTACTACTATCCGCCGCGGAAGAACGGCGCTCCGGCGACCGTGATCACGTTTCCCGTCGGCCTCGGCCGCGAGGACTGGAAGACCCCGATCGGGAAGTTCACGATTCGATCGAAGGACGTGAACCCGGCCTGGGTCATTCCCGAGTCGATCCGGAAGGAGCGCATCGCCGACCGAGGCTACAGCGAGCAGATGATCCCGGGCGGCGACCCGATGAACCCGCTCGGCAAGTACCGCATGCGGCTCACGCTGAACCTGTACGGCATCCACGGGACGAACATCCCGTGGGGCGTCGGCATGCTCGTGAGCCACGGCTGCGTACGCCTCTACCCCGAGGACATCGAGCATTTCTTCCCGATGGTCCCGGTCGGCCAGGCCGGGGAGTTCGTCTACCAGACGGTCAAGGTGGGAGAGCGCGACGGGCGGGTCTACGTCGAGATCCACAAGGACCTGTACGGAACGCAGCCGGGCCCGTGGCGACAGGCGGCCGCGATCCTGCGGCAGCGAAACCTCATCGACCGCGTGGACGAGAAGAGGCTCATGGCCGCGGTCGAGGCGCAGAGCGGCGTCCCGGTCGACATCACCCGCGACGCGCGCCGCGACGGAGCGGCGCGCGAGGCCGTGCCGCGGGAAGTGATGTCGCGCGACGTCGATCCGCGTGGCGCGATGCCGCGCGACGCCATGCCGCGCGACGGAATGCCGCGTGACGGAATGCCGCGCGATACGATGCCGCGCGACGCGGCGCCGCGCGGGGCGGTGCCGCCGCCGGCCGCGGTCGACCCGGTCTCGCAGCGCGTCGAGCGACCGGCCGACCGCCCCGCCGCCGGCGTCGAGGTGCTGCCGTCGCGTCCGCCGAGCCGCGCGACCGACGCGCGCGCCCCCGAAGTGCCGCCGGGACCGAATCCACCCGAGCGCCGGGCGCAGGACGTCCAGGCGGCCGATCAGCGTCCTGCGGGCGGCACCCCGCCGGCGACGAGCGTCGAGATCATCCGCCCACGGCAGGGCACCGCGGTTCGATCGATCGCCGAGGAAGACCTCGGCGAAGAGTGATCGCGAGCGTCGCGCGCCGAGCCCCGGCCCGGCGCGCGACGCCGTTCGCTACGCGCTCGCGCTCGCCGGCGTGACGGCGACAGCCAGCGCGGCAGCCTCCGCGTGCTGCGCGCGCCAGCGCTTCAGCCCCTGCCGGATGTAGTCGGGATTCATGTCGACGATCTGGCAGATGTTCTCGAAGGAGAACAGCCAGCGCTTGTCCGGCGACATGATCCAGTCGACCGACTCGGCGAACAGCTGGCGCCCGCGCAGGTCGTTGGTGTGCGCGTACTTCTGATAGCAATCGATCGCGTCCTCCAGGACCGCCAGCATCAGCCGACGTTCGCGATCGAAGCCCGCTTCCTTGCGAAAGAACGAGAAAAACTGGCCTGGGAGAAGAACGTCTGGTTCGAAGAGCCCCCCCGAGCGATCCTGCATGGCAGAAGTCCTCGTCCGCATCTTCCCTTGCATTGCCACTCCTTCCACGCGCGGGGGTCCCCACTTCCCCCGCCACCGCGCCGCTGCGGCGCGCGCAAGCTACCGCGGGTCGGTCGATCGAACAAAGCAAAATGCGCTAACTGCTTTTCATAAGAAGCGTTAATCACGCGGAAGAAGCGGCGCGCACGCGCCGACCGCCGGCGTCGAGACCCGCACGCGGCGGGCGGAGGGGTGCTTGACGGCGGTGGCAGCCGAGTCGGCGAGGAAGCGGCCGACCGTCAGGCGTCGCGATCGGCGGGTCGGGCGTACGCGGTCGCGGCGACGAGCTTCCGCGGGTCGCGGTTCCAGCGACCCTGCCAGCCGTCGGCGACGTCCTCGGCCAGCGTGCGGCCGCGCTGAACGACGTCGCGCGGGCGCTCGAGGTACATGCGCTCGTCGCGCCCGCACTGGTCGCGACATGCTTGACGGCGAAGGCCTTCCTCGGCGATCGCGACCAGCTCGCGCGCGACGTCCTGCATCGCGTAGCGGCGCACCCGCGCCGCCAGCGCGGCGCGGTGGACGTGATCGCCGATCCGCTCGCGCTCCTCCATCGTCCAGTCCTTCACGAGGTCCCACGCGGCGAGCATGCAGTCCGGCTCGTAGAGGACGCCCTTTGCGATCGCCGACAGGCCGAGCATCGACTCGGGCGGCTGGCTGTCGGCCGTCCGAAGCTCGATGTAGGTCTTGAGGCGGACGTCCGGGAAGAGCGTCGACAGGTGGAGCGCGAAGTCCCCGACCGTCGCGCGCAATCCCGCGACACCTTCCTTCCAGAAGCGCCGGAACGGAATCCCGGTCATGTCGCGGTACTGGCCGCGGCGCTTGACGAAGTACATCGGCGCGTCGAGCGCCCACTCGGCATAGTCGACGAAACCGGCGCGCGGCGAGAAGACGAACGGCAGCAAGCCGGAACGCGCCGGGTCGGTGTCCGTCCAGATGTGGCCGCGGTACGACAGGAATCCGTTCGGCCGACCGTTGCTCAAGGAGGAGTTGGCGAAGATCGCGTTGATCACCGGACCGATTGCCATCGCGACCCGCATCTTCTGCATCGCGTCGGCTTCGCTCTCGTAGTCGAGGTTCACCTGGACGGTCGCGGTCTGCTTCATCATGCACTGACCGAGGCGGCCCACCTTGGTCATGTACGGGCCCATGATCGCGTAGCGGGTCTTGGGCACCCACTCGATCTCGTCGACGGTCGAGATCGGCTGGATGCCGAGCCCGAGGAACGCGACGCCGAGCGCTTCGCCGACGGTCGTGATCTCGTGCACGTGCTCGTCGAGCTCGTCGGCCGCCTCGTGCAGCGTGACGCACGGCCGACCCGAGAGCTCGACCTGCCCGCCAGGCTCGAGCGTGATGTCGCCGCCCGGTCGACTGAGTGCGATCACCCGGCCGTTCTCGTCGTGCGGCTCCCACCCGAAGCGGTCCGCGAGCCCCTTCAGGATCGCCTCGACGCCGCGCTCGCCGGAGAACGGCAGGGCGCGAGCGGTGTCGGGCTCGACGGCGACCTTCTCGTACTCCGTCCCGATGCGCCACGCGGAGCGCGGCTTCGCCCCGCGCTCGAAATGCTCGACGAGCTGCTCGAGCGTTTCGATCGGGAGCGCGTCCGGACCGCTCTCGTCCTCTATGTAGTCGCTCATCGGGGAAAGCGGAGCCTAGAGGGCGCCCCACCTTGAGACAAGGCACGCTCGCCGACCGCTCGCGCTTCTCATGCGAGCCGGCGCGATCACCGACATTGCGGTAGATGGCGCACGAAGCCTTCCCCGCGACCGCTGCCGACGCGGCGCGCCCGGCGGCCGGCGGACGCACCCGGCCTTCGTTCGCGCGCCTCGCGCGCTGGCTCTTGCGCGACGCGGAAGGCGCGGCCGCGATCGAGCGCGCCGTCCGCGTCCCGTTCAACCGCGCGGCGATCGCGGGCGACGAGCTCCAGCACGTGCGCGACGTCGTCGCGCTCGGGCGGCTCGCCGGCGACGGCCCGTACACGGAGCGCTGCGAGCAGCTCCTCGCGCGCGAGATCGGCGCCGAGCGCGTGCTGCTCACCGGCTCGGGGACCGCCGCGCTCGAGATGTCCGCGCTCCTGCTCGAGCTCCGGCCGGGCGACGAGGTCGTCGTGCCCTCGTTCACCTTTCCGACGACCGCCGGAGCGTACGCGCTCTTCGGCGGCCGGCCGGTGTTCGCCGACGTCCGGCGCGACACTCTGAACGTCGACGAGGCCCGCGTCGAGGAACGCTTGACGCCGCGCACGCGCGCGATCGTCGCCGTCCACTACGGCGGCGTCGCGTGCGACCTCGAGCGCCTCGGCGAGATCGCGCGCCGGCACGGGATCGCTCTCATCGAGGACAACGCGCACGGTCTCTTCGGTCGGTGGCGCGGCCAGCCGCTCGGGTCGTTCGGCGAGCTCGCCACGCTGAGCTTCCACGAGACGAAGAACGTGAGCTGCGGCGAGGGGGGCGCGCTGGTCGTGAACGACGCGCGCCTCAAAGACCGGGCCGAGGTCCTGCGCGAGAAGGGCACGGACCGCGCGCGCTTCCTCCGCGGCGAGACCGAGCGGTATTCCTGGATCGATCTCGGGTCGAGCTACGTGCCGTCCGAGATCTCGGCGGCGTTCCTCCTCGGGCAGCTCGAGGTCGCCGACCAGATCCAGACGCGGCGCCGGCACGTCTGGCGCGCGTACCGCGACGCGCTCGCCGACTGGGCGGCCGACATCGGGGCGAGCCTGCCGTCGATCCCCGGCGACTGCGAGTCGGCGTACCACGTCTTCCACGTGCTCATGCCGACGGCGGCGGATCGCGAGGCGCTCCTCCGCCACCTCGACGCCCGCCGCATCGAGGCGACGCGACACTACGAGCCGCTCCACCTCTCGCCGTTCGCCAAGCGCCTCGGGCCGCAGGCGCCGTGCCCGGTCGCGGAGGACGTCGCCGCCCGCATCGTCCGCCTGCCGCTCTTCGCCGCGCTCAGCGCGACGGCTCAAGAGCGCGTGATCGATGCGGTGCGATCCTATCCATCGTGACGAGGGGGCTCGCGCCCCTCGCTCCACGCGGCAAAGCCGCGCGGAGTCTCACTCCGCGCGCTCGCTTCGCTCGGCCGCGCGCGAAGCGCGCGGATACTTGACGGCGGACGTTCCGTCGCTCACTGCCAGTTGAAGACGCGGAGGGCGTTGCCGCGGAGGTACTTCTCGAGGACGCCTTCGCGGAGCGGCAGCTCTTCGGCCTCCTTCAGGCAGCGCTCGAACGACAGCACCGGGTGGTCGGATGCAAATAGGATCTTGTCCTGGCCGCGCGTGTTCATGAACTGGATCAGCTCTTGCGGCAGATACTTCGGCGCGTAGGCCGAGGTCATCATCGTCAAGTTCGGATACTTGAGCAGGAGACGGATCGCCTCGCCCCACCACGGGTCGGCGCCGTGCGCCATGATGAGCTTCAGCTCGGGATAGAAGAGGCACACCTCGTCGAGATACAGCGGGCGCTGCGGCTCGGCGGGCATCGGCGGGCCCGGGATGCCGGTATTGATCGACACCGGGATGTCGAGCTCGATGCACTTCGCGTAGACCGGGTAGTACACCTTGTCGTTCGGCGGGCGGTTCACGAGGAACGGGATCATCCGCACGAGCCGGAGGTCGTGGTGGGTCGCGAGCTCGTCGATCTGCCGGAGCGCCTGCATCCCGGACGTCGGGTCGACGACGGCGGCGCACAGGAACTTCCCCGGGAACGCCTTCGCGATGCCGTGGATCGGGCCGGGATCGCTCGCGTCCATCGTGACGACGGCGCGCTCGACGCCGGCGTCGTCCATCTGGCGGAGCAGCTCCTCGATCGGCGTGTGCTCGAAGATCTCCTTCTCGCGCTTGAAGTAGTCGCGTGCGACCCGCACGAGGAATTCGGGGCGGTACTTCGAGACGCCGGTCGACGGGTTCAGCCAGCAGTCGATCGCGAGCGGACGGCGGCGCGGCTCCGTGGGCGTGCTCATCGGGTCGACGCGCGGCGCTCGGCCGTCAGTCCTCGATCAGGACGAGCGTGCCGTCGGGCACGAGGTCGTACAGCTCGTTCACGTCTCGGTTCATGAGCGAGACGCAGCCGAACGTCCAGTCGACTCCGAGCTCGTTGAACCGCGGCTGATCGGTGCCGTGGATCCCGACCTGCCCGCCCGCGCTCGGCGGGGCGGCGCCCGCCACGTACGCCTCGCGGTGCACGACCTTGTCCTTCAGGTTCGGGTAGTCGAGCAGGAGGAAGCGCGACCAGCGCGGGTGCTGGCGCCGGCCGACGATCCGGTAGAGGCCGCTCGGCGTCCGGCGATCGCCCTCGTACAGCTTCGGCCCGGACTCGCGCCCGAACGAGACGTGACCGTACGTCCGTAGCCAGTCGCCGTGGTGGTACACGCTGAGCGTCCGGCACGTGCGGTTGACGACGATGAACATGTCCTCGTCGCGCGCCCACTCGAGCGGAGCGCGATCGTCGGGGACGGGAGGCGTCGGCGGCGGCGCCGCCGCGACGCCGCGCTGTGCGGCGCAGGCCGACAGCACGACCGCCGCGCACATCGCCGCGAAGGAGGCGCCCCGCGTGCGGGCGCGCCGCGCGCCGCGTCCGCGCCGACGGCCGTCTCTGCCCGCAAGCCCCATCCCTGCCGCCACGGCGGGCATTGTTCCGAGCTTCGGGTCGGTTTTCAAATTGCCCCCGCGACCGCGAGCGCCGGTCCGCGGCGCGACGCGGCTGCCCGGTGGGATCGCGGCGCCGCGCTCCGCGTTGGCAAGGCGGCGCGGCGCAGGTAAACACGGGTCGCCCGATCGGCGGCGCCTCCGCACGCGATCGCGCGCGGAGGCTTGCATGCTCGACCAGTCGGAGTTCCGTCGCGTCATGGGGCACTTCGCGACCGGCGTCACGGTGATCACGACGCACGACGGCCACGGGAAGCTGACCGGGCTCACCGCCAACGCGGTCGCCTCGGTGTCGCTCGAGCCGCCGCTCGTGCTCGTCTGCGTCGACAAGTCGGCCGAGAGCTATCCCTCGTTCGACGCTTCCAAGGTCTTCACGATCAACATCCTGAGCGAGCAGCAGGAGGCGATCTCGCGGCGCTTCGCGAAGTCGGGAGGCGACAAGTTCACCGGCGTCGGCTACCGCCTGGGCTCGAACGGCGCGCCGCTCCTCGTCGACTCGCTCGCATGGCTCGAGTGCGAGGTCCGGCACGCGTTCGACGCCGGCGACCACACGATCTACGTCGGCGAGGCGACGGGGGTCGCGGTGGCCGACGGCGAGCCCGACCCGCTGCTCTTCTTCCGCGGCGGCTACCGCAACATCGCGCGATGAGCCCTCCAAGCCGGCCGGTCGCGGCCCTCGCCCTCGCGGTCGCGATCGCCGCGCTCACCGGCGCGTGCCAGCAGAGCGGCTCGCCGGGCAGCCCGGACGCCTTCAAGGTCGCGCTCCTCACGCCCGGCCCGATCAGCGACGGCGGCTGGAACGCCAGCGCCTACGACGGCCTCATGCTCATCAAGAAGCAGCTCGCCGCCGAAGTGAGCAACGTGCAGACCGCGAATCCGGCGGAGTTCGAGCAGGGCTTCCGCGACTACGCCCGCCAGGGGTACGATCTCGTCATCGGCCACGGCTTCGAGTACCAGGACGCGGCGCTGAAGGTCGGCGCCGAGTATCCCGAGACCGACTTCGTCGTGAGCTCGGGGAGCGTCTTCGCGAAGAACGTGGCGTCGCTCACGTTCCACCTCGACGAGGCGACCTACCTCGCCGGCATCGTCGCCGCCTCGATGTCGAAGACCGGCAAGGCCGGATGCGTCGGCGGCATCAAGCTGCCGGTCATCCTGTCGACCTTCGACGGATTCGTCGCCGGCGCGAAGAGCGTGAAGCCGGACTTCTCGGTGGCGACGGTGTACATCGGAAGCTTCGAGGACGTCGCGGCGGCGAAGGCCGCGACCGACGCGCTCGTGGCGCAGGGCGCCGACTTCGTCCTCCACAACGCCGACGCCGCGGCGCTCGGCGTGTTCCAGTCGGCGAAGGAGCACGGGATCTACGCCTTCGGGACCAACCGCGACCAGAACGACATCGCGCCGGAGACCGTCCTCGCGAGCGCGACGATCGACATCCCGCGCTCGTTCCTCCAACTCGCGCGCGAGGCGAAGGACCACGCCTTCGTCGGACGCGTCGTCGCGCAGGGGCTCGCCAGCGGCTGCGTCGGGTTCGTCTGGAACCAGCGTCTCAAGGATCGCGTCCCGCCCGAGGTGCAGGCGCGCGTCGAGCAGGCCGACGCCGGCATCCGGAGCGGAGCGGTGAAGGTGCGTCCATGAGCGCGAAGAAGGGCGCCGAGGAGCGACCGCTCGCCGTCGTGGTGCTCGCGGCCGGGCAGGGCACGCGCATGAAGTCGGCGCACGCCAAGGTCCTCCACTGCCTCGGAGGCCTACCGCTCATCCAGCACGTGCTGCGCGCGGCGGAGCCGCTCGGCGCCGATCGCATCGCGGTCGTGGTCGGGCACCAGGCGCAGGCGGTCGAGCAGGCGTGCGCCGGGTTCGACGCGCAGTTCGCGCTGCAGGCGGAGCAGCGCGGCACGGGGCACGCGGTCGCGATCGCCGGGTATGCCGAGCTCGGGGACTTCGACGGCGACGTGCTCGTCCTCTACGGCGACGTGCCGCTGCTCACGACCGAGAGCCTCCGCCGGCTGATCGCGGAGCACCATGCGCGCGACGCGACGCTCTCGCTCCTCACGACGATCGTCGAGGACCCGACCGGCTACGGACGCATCGTGCGCGACGCGGCGGGCGCGCTCGTCGGGATCGTCGAGGAGCGCGACGCGACCCCGGAGCAGCGCCGGATCCGCGAGATCAACCCCGGCATCTACTGCGTCCGCTCGCGGTTCCTCTTTCCCGCGCTCGAGCGCCTGCGGCCCGACAACGCGCAGGGTGAGCTATACTTGACGGACATCGTCGCTGCGGCCAAGCGCGCGGGCGAGCCGATGGCGACCGTTCCGGTCCCCGCCCAGGAGGTGCTCGGCATCAACTCGCGCGCCGACCTCGCCGTCCTCGAGCGGCTCGTCCGCACCCGCACGGTCCAGCGCCACATGGCGAACGGCGTCACCTTTCTCGACCCGGAGACGGCGTACGTCGACGTCACGGTCGAGATCGGCGCCGACACGATCGTCGGGCCCGACGTGCACCTGAGCGGCAAGACGGCCGTCGGCCGGGACTGCCGCATCGACGGGGCGGCCTTCGTGGCCGACAGCGTCGTCGGCGACGGCGTGCACCTGAAGCCGATGGTCGTGATCGCCGAGTCGCGCATCGAGGGCGGCGCGGTCCTCGGCCCGTTCTGCCAGCTCCGACCGGGAGCGCACCTCCACCGCGACGTCCACATCGGCAACTTCGTCGAGGTGAAGAAGTCGGAGATCGGGCGCGGCACGAAGGCGAACCACCTCGCCTACATCGGCGACGCGACGATCGGGGAGGAGTCGAACATCGGCGCCGGGACGATCACCTGCAACTACGACGGCTTCGACAAGCACCGGACCACGATCGGCGATCGCGTCCAGATCGGCAGCGACAGCCAGCTCGTCGCCCCCGTCAGGATCGGCGACGACGCGTACGTCGCCACCGGCACGACCGTCCGCCACGACGTCGAGCCCGGCGCCCTCGCCTTCAACCCCAAGCCCGACCAACGCCGCCCCGGCTGGGTCGAAGCCTTCCGAAAGAGAAAGCGCGCCGAAAAGAAGCGCTAGGCGAGCACGCCCGCGATCCCTCCCAGCACCCACCACCCAAGCGCTGCCCGAACGGTCGCACTGCACCGCGGATCGCGGACCCACCCGTCCACGCGGCGACCCCAGGCACCCCGTGAGCCGGGGGCGTGTGCCAAGGCCAGGGAGCGACTCTCGAGCGCGCGCGACAACGACCCGCGCCCACCGAAATCCATGAGACAACCGGCGCGCTCCACCCCCGCGCGCGCGAGAGCCGGAGCGAGTCGGCCTTGGCCCACGCCCCCGGCGCCACCGGCACAGCCCTAAAGCCGCCCTCGACGGACGGCTCGACGACGCGCCCAAGAACGCGCGACCGTTAAAGCAGCGCGTTGCCCGCGCCGATTCAGGCAAGGTAGCCTCATCCGTCCCAAGGGGGTGGTTCGCGTCATGTGCGGGATCATGGGTTACATCGGCGAGCAGGAGGCGAGCCGGATCCTGGTCGACGGGCTCCGCCGCCTCGAGTACCGGGGCTACGATTCGGCCGGCCTCGCGACCGTCGTGAACGGCCACGTCGACGTGCGGCGCTGCGTCGGCAAGCTCGACAACCTCGAGAAGCTGCTGCGCGAGAAGCCGCTCACCGGCTCGATCGGCCTCGGCCACACGCGCTGGGCGACGCACGGCCGGCCGTCGGAGCAGAACGCGCACCCGCACCGCGCCGGGAAGGTCGTCGTGATCCACAACGGGATCATCGAGAACTTCCTGGAGCTGAAGGGCGAGCTCGAGGCCAAGGGTCGCCGCTTCGCCTCCGAGACCGACACCGAGGTCATCTCGCAGCTCATCGACGACTACATGGCGCAGGGAAAAGAGTTCCTCGCGGCCGCTCGCGCCGCCGTGAAGCGCCTCCACGGATCGTTCTCCATCGTGGTCCTTTCCGAGGAGGACCGCAGCCGCCTCCTCGCCGCCAAGACCGCGACGCCGATCGTCATCGGGCTCGGCCAGGGCGAGAACTTCATCGCCTCCGACATCCCCGCGATCCTCGACCACACGCGCGACGTCCTCTTCCTCGAGGACGGCGAGATGGCCGAGGTCACGCGGGATGCCGTGAAGGTGACGACGTTCGACGGCGAACCGGTCGACCGGAAGCCGCGCCACATCACCTGGGACCCGATCACCGCCCAGAAGGGCGGCTACAAGCACTTCCTCCTGAAGGAGATCCACGAGCAGCCGCAGGCGATGATCGACACGATGCTCGGGCGGATCCAGCAGGAGGAAGGGAACGTCGTCCTGCCGGAGCTCGAGCCGCTCGCACGCGATCTCGGCTCCGTCCGCCGCATCTACTTGACGGCGTGCGGGACGGCCTGGCACGCCTGCCTGGTCGGAAAGTTCCTCATCGAGGAGCTGGCCCGCATCCCGGTCGAGGTCGACTACGCGAGCGAGCTGCGGTACCGCCGGCCCCTGCTCGGCCCCGACACGATGCTGGTCGCGGTCTCGCAGTCGGGCGAGACCGCCGACACGCTCGCCGCCGTCGATGAGGCGCGCGCAGCGGGCTCGAAGGTCCTCTCGATCTGCAACGTCGTCGACGCGTCGATCCCGCGCAAGGCGGACGCCGTCCTCTACACGCATGCCGGCCCGGAGATTTCGGTCGCCAGCACGAAGGCGTTCACGACGCAGCTGACCGCGTTCTACCTGCTCGCGATCCACCTGGGCCGCCTGCTGCGCCGGCTCGACGAAGGGAAGGGCCGCGCCCTCGTCTCCGACCTCGTGAACCTGCCGAGCCACCTCCAGGAGACGCTGTCGCGCGAGAAGCAGATCGACAAGATCGCGAAGAAGTACGGCCACGCGACCGACTTCCTCTACCTCGGGCGCGGCATCAATTACCCGATCGCGCTCGAGGGCGCGCTCAAGCTGAAGGAGATCTCGTACATCCACGCCGAGGGCTACCCGGCGGGAGAGATGAAGCACGGGCCGATCGCGCTCATCGACGATCAGCTTCCGGTCGTGGTGCTGCTGCCGCGCGACCCGATGTACCCGAAGACGCTCTCGAACCTGAAGGAGGTCGAGGCGCGCGGCGGGCGCATCATCGCCGTCACGGACGCGCCGTCGCCGGAGCTCGAGGAGATCGCCTGGGAGACGATCGTCGTGCCGCAGGTCGCGCACCAGCTGGCGCCGATGCTGATGGTGATCCCGCTTCAGCTGCTCGCGTACTACATCGCGGTCTATCGCGGCAGCGACGTCGACCAGCCGCGGAACCTCGCGAAGAGCGTGACGGTCGAGTAGCGGTCGGACGTCGCGCCGCTCGTGCGCGGCGACGTTGGAGCGCCGCGACGTTCGCGAGGTGGAGCGCGGCGGGTGCGGGTGGCCGCTCGCGCGGCTCGCCGCGCGTCGCTGCGGCAGGCACATTTGCTGCGCGTGCGTCCGCGCTGGAGCGCGTCCTCGCTCGACTAGAACGGGGTCGCGGAGAGGGCGGAGACGGCCTCGGGCGGAGCGGTCGACAGGGCGGACGTGGTCGCGGTGGGATCGATGGCGCGGAGGATGGGGGCGAGGAAGGCGGCGTCGTCCCAGCTCGCGGGGGCGAGGGTCGTCAAGTAGTTGCCGCCGGTGCGGACGGGCTCGGTGCCGATGCGGTTGTAGATGCCGTTTCGCACGACGACGAGGTCGAGCTCCGGGAAGACGTAGACGTTCTGGTCGGCGAGGCCGCGCGCCGTGAACTCGCGCACCGCGGTGCCGTTCACGATGAGGCTGCCCTGCAGGTCGACCCACCATTGGAGCGCGTAGAACGGCAGATCGGCGGGCGGGGTCGTTGCCTCGTCGACCCACTCGCGGCTCACGATGCGATGCCCGTTCCACTCGCCCTCGCGCGCGAAGAGGAGGCCGAAGCGCGCGAAGTCGCGCGTCGTCGTGTCGATGCAGCAGTAGGTGAGGGTGTGGCCGCCGCCGTCGATCCACCAATCGGCGCGCATCCCGATCGGCCCGAAGAGCACCTCCTGCGCGAAGTCGCCGGCCGTGCGCCCGGTCGCCTGCTCGATCACGCCGGAGAGCAGCATCGAGTCGGCGCTCGAGTAGTTGAAAGCCGCGCCGGGCGGACGCGCCGCCGGTCGCGCCTCGGAGGCCGCGAGCTGGTCGCCGTTCGAGATGTGGAAGGCCGCGACGTCGCGGGTCTCGTTCCAGGCGAGCCCGGATCGCATCTCCATCAGGTCGCGCAGCGCGATCGCGTCGCGCGCGTCGCGGCGCCAGTCCGGGTAGAAGTCGGAGAGCGGGACGTCGACGCCGGCGAGGTCGCCCCGGTCGATCGCGATTCCGATCAGCGTGCTCGCGAAGCTCTTCGCGGCCGACCAGCTCGTCGCTAGGCTCGCCGCGCCGTGGTCGGGCGCGTACCACTCCGCGACGATCGCGCCGTCCTTGACGACGACGACCCCCTGCGTGTTCCTGCCGTCGGCGAACGCGTAGCTGCGCGCGCCCTCCAGCACGGCCGGATCCATGCCCTCGTCGGCCGGGGAGACGACGTCCCAGTCGGGGTCCGGCCAGCGCTGGGCCGAGGCGCCCGACGAGCTCGAGTCGCCGCAGCCGTGGAGAGCCGTTGCGAGCGAGATCAGGAGAAGGGCCGCGAGCGCGGGTGCGGACGGGGATCGGGGTCGGCCGGCGATCATCGGCGCAAAGTAGCGCCGGGACGCGCGATCACGCGAGCGACGAAGCCAGCTCGTCGGCGCGGCGCGCCAGATCCGGTGCCCGAAGCGCCTCGGCGAGCGCGCGAAAGGACGCGGTCGGCCCGCGCCACCGCCAGTCCGGGGGTCGTCCGACGTCCGCGTCCGTCCGGAGCGTCGCGAGCTTCCGGAAGAGGAGCGCGCGCTCGCGATTGCCCGCGAGCACCGCGGCGAGGCGCTGCGCCGCGCGCACGTCGACGCCCCAGAGGCCGGCATCGTCCGGGATCGCGTCGATCCGCCGGAAGCGCCCGAGCACGGCGGCCGACGACCGCGCGCCCCAGCCCGGCAGGCCCGGGTAGCCGTCCGCGCTGTCGCCGACGAGCGCCAGGTAGTCGGGGATCGACGTGGGCGGGACGCCGAAGCGCGCCGTGATCCCGGCCTCGTCCAGGAGGAGCCGCCGGCGCCGATCGAGCTGCACGACGCGCTCGCCCACGACCGACTGCGCGAGGTCCTTGTCGGGGGTGCAGACGAAGACGCGGCGGACGGCCGGATCGGCCGCCGCGAGCACCGCGGCCGTCGCGAGCGCGTCGTCGGCCTCGAGCTCGATCATCGGCCAGACGGCGACGCCCATCGCCGCGAGAGCCTCCTCGAGCGGCTCGAACTGCGCGCGCAGCGCCGGGTCGATGCCGTCGCCGGTCTTGTAGCCGACCCAGAGCGCGTTCCGGAACGACTCGATGACGTGGTCGGTCGCGACCCCGACGTGCGTCGCGCCCTCGCGCAGGAGCGAGAGCAGCGACGAGAGCACCCCGCGCACCGCGCCGACGTCGCGCCCGCGCGCATCTTCGTGCGCCGGCACCGCGTAGAAGTGGCGAAAGAGCTCGTACGTGCCGTCGACGAGGTGCACGTCGTGGCGGCGCGCGGCGACCGACGGTGCGCCGCCGTCCGCCGGGCGCGCGCCGCGGCCGCCGCCTCGAGCGCTGTCGTCCACCGAAGCCATCGTGACGCTCGCGATGCCTACGAGCGCCGCGGCGCACCCTTCGGGCGCTCGAAGCGCGGATTCGGAAGCCGCACGATGCCGCGCTCGCGGAGGAGCGCGTCGTAGGCGGCCTCGTCGTCGGGGACGGGGCGCGGGTCTCCGAACCACACCTCGAGAAGCGCGCAGCCGTGCTGGCCCGCGACGAGCGGCCCGAACACGGCACCGCGCTCGAGCACGACGAGCGTACCCGCACGGCACGTGCGATCGCCGATCGCGAGCTCGCCCTCGAGGAGGTACACGAGCTGGTCGCTCGCGTGGCCGTGGCGCTCGATCACGACGCCCGCGTCGTAGCGCGTGAGCGCGACCATCCGCTTGTCGGTCCACTCGAGGAACTTGTTCCGAACCGTGACGCGCCGATCGCCGTGCATCTGTGCGATCACCTCGGTCCACGGCACGTCGTCGACGTGGACGAACGCGAGGCGGGGAGCCGCTTCGGCGGGCGGCGTGCTGGAGCGATCCATGCCGGCTTCTCCTCGTTTCCGTCGCCGATCCCTATACGATCGCCCGGCCCGAGGGCAGTGCGGATCGCGAGCGCTCGCGGTTGCGCCGCGCGCGGCGTTCGTGTTCTGCGTCCGGGCATGAACGAATTCCAGGGTCGGGTGGCCGTCGTCACCGGAGCGGCGAGCGGCATCGGACGGGCGCTCGCCGAGCGCCTCGCCGGCGTCGGCATGAACCTCGTCCTGTCCGACGTCGAGGAGCCGGCGCTCGCGACCGCCGCGCGCGAGCTGGAGGCCGGGGGAGCGCGCGTCGCCGCGGTCCCGACCGACGTGTCGAAGCCCGAGCAGGTCGACGCCCTCGCGGAGCGCGCCTACGGCGCGTTCGGGGCGGTGCACGTCCTCTGCAACAACGCCGGCGTCAGCTCCGGCGGTCTCACCTGGCAGGTCCCCCTCGGCGACTGGGAGTGGGTGCTCGGCGTCAACCTGTGGGGCGTCATTCACGGCGTCCGCGCGTTCGTCCCGCGAATGCTGGAAGGCGGGCAGGAAGGGCACGTCGTGAACACGGCGTCGATGGCTGGGCTCGCCACCGCGCCGGGCATGGCGCCGTACCACGTGAGCAAGTTCGGCGTCGTCGCGATCTCCGAGTCGCTCCACTACGAGCTCGCGATGCTCGGCGCGAAGGTGAAGGTCTCCGTCCTCTGCCCGGGTTGGGTCAACACGCGCATCGCGGACGCCGACCGCAACCGCCCCGCCGATCTCCCTCCGCCGGCGCTCGCGCCCGATCAGGAGGCGCTGCGCGAGCTGGTGCGCGGTCTCCTCGCTTCGGGCCTCGCGCCGAGCCAGGTCGCGGACCGCGTTCTGGAAGCGGTGCGCGAAGAACGCTTCTATATCTTGACGCATCCCGACTTCACGCCGATGGTGCGCCAGCGCATGCATGCGATCCTCGAGCAGCGAAACCCCGCCTTCACCGGCTTGGCGCGCTGACCGCATCCGGCGCCGGCATTCGGCCCGCGACGGTTCAGCGGGCCGGCTCGATGGAGACGCCGACGTCCGCCGGCACCGCAAGCGGGCGCGCGGGTCGTCCGGCGATCCGCTGCGCGACTTCGAGCCGCACGACCCAGCGACCCGGCGCGCGCGGCGCGGGAACGAGCAGCGCCTGGCGAAGCACGTCGCCGGGCGACACGTCGCGCCGCAGCCCGACGTCGCTTCCCCACGCCGCTGATCCGCCGCGTGCGGCGCCTCCGGTCGGCGCCGGCCACCACCGCACCGCGACGAACGCTTCTCCGGGAGCGCCGCCGTTCCCGGAAAGGGCCCCCGGCCAGGTCCAGGCGCCGCGGTTCGCGATCGCGATCGGGAGCGACAGGAGATGCCCCGCCGTCGTCGCGGCCGCGGCCGGCGCCGTGATCTCGCCGCCGGCCGCGCCGGCCGGCAGCGGCTCGTACGGCGCTCCGAGGAGGCTCGTCCCCGGCACGTAGCCGCGCCGGAGCGCGTCGGCCCACTCGCCGTGCGCCTGCGGGCGATCGACATGGAGGAGGACGAACCCGTCGAGCGGCCGGCGCGCGTCGGCGGGGACGTCGAGCCGCGCCGCCATGTCGTCGCGCGCGGAGGCGGTCGGCCAATCGCGCTCGGGCCGCAGCAGGATCCAGCGCAGGCCCGTCATGTCGACCAGCTCCTGGAGCGCGTCGGGCGCCGGCAGGCGGTCGATCGCCGACGCGACGAGCGGCCAGTGGAGCGGGAAGACCGGTCCGAATCCGGTCACGAGCGGCAGATCGTGCACGGTGCTCGCGACCATCGCGTCGGTGAAGAGCATGTCGCGCTGCGGCCCGCTCGCCGGCAGCTCGAGCAGCGGGCCGCCGCCCTCGCTCCCGGCGACGCGCGCGAGCTCCCGGTAGACCGCCGCGTCGCGCGTCAGCGGAGCGACGGGGTCGAGCGTCGGGCTCACGACCTCTCGGCCGCGCGTCGCGACGAGGATCCCGGCGACGGCGAGCGCGGCGAGCGCGCCCACGGGTCGGCGGGTCGCGGCGCGCGCCGCCTCGAGCGCGGCGCCGGAGAGGAGCGCCACCCCGAACCCGGTCACGGCCGTCAATCGAAACGGGTTCCGGAAGAACCCGAGGAAGCTCGGGAGAGGCGTCAACGTGCCCGTCAAGATCACGAGGAGGAGGCCGGCGCCGAGCGCGACGAAGACGACCCCGCGCGCTGCCAGCGCCCGGGCGACGCGCGATCGCGACGCGAAGGCCGCGAGGCCCGCGATCGCGACCACGAGCGACACGTCGATGCGGGGCGGCCAGAAGAGGAGGACGACGAGCGGGACGTCGCCGGCGGAGCGCTCGTCGGGCCGCGCGACCGAGCCGCTCGTGGGCGCCGGAGGAACGCCCGGCGCGGCACCCGCCGGGCCCGGCGCTTCGCCGGCCGGCTGCGGCGCCACACCTTCCGGCCGCGTCGCGCGCGCCGCCGCCCGCACGCTCGCCGCGTGCACCTCGGCCGCGTGGCGCTCGAGGTACGGTCGCGAGATCGCGACCAGCGCGAGCGCCACGACGGCTCCGGCGGGCACCACGCGCGCGACGAACGTCCCGCGCCCCGGCCTCGAAGACGCGAGCTCGATCGCCGTCCATCCCGCGGCGACGAGGCCCGCGAGCACGGCCATGTAGTACGAGCTCGTGACCGCGAGGAGGAAGACGACCGCGAAGAGGCATGCGCGCGCCCATGTCGGCCGGTCGCGCAGACGCCGCAGCACGAGCGCAGTCAGCGGCAGGTAGAGGGGCAGGTACTGCGTGATCTGGATGTTCGCCGGGACGGCCATCGGTCCGAGCGCGAAGAGGAGGCCGGTCACCCAGGCGACCAGCGGCGCCGCACCGAGCGCCAGTAGAAGCCTCTCCATCGCCAGCGCACCGATCGGGTACGAGGCCAGGATGACGGCGTTCGCGGCCAGCACGGCGTTGCCGGTCGCCCAGAACACCGGCCCGAAGACGATCTGGTTCGAGAGGTAGCTCTCGGCGCCGGCGAGCTGGTCGGGAGCGGGGTGGAAGATGGGAGCGTCGAAGAGGGAGCGAGGCGCGTCGCGCAGGCTCCGCGCGACCGACGCCTGCGTCCAGGTGAGGAGGCGCGCGTCGACCGGGTTGTTGCCGCGGCCGTAGGAGGTCCCGGAGGCCGCGATGAGCCGCGCGAGCAGGACCGCGAAGACCACGACGTAGGCCGCGATCGAGAGCCGGAGGCGCCCCCGGACCGCGGTCGGCGCGTCTCCCGAGGCATCGGTCGCCCGGCCGCCCGCGGCGGCGAAGGGCGGACGCGGCCGGACGGAAGCGCCCTCCACGGGCGCGCGAAGTACCACCCGCGAGCCGCGCGAGAAAGCTCGTCGCGGGAGCGGTCGGCGCCTCCGTGGGGGGCTGCCGCCACCACCGCCGTGGAACGCCGTTTAGTTGACGATCGCCCTGTCGGACTTACCTTCCTCCGACAATGGAACGTCTACGACTCATCCCTCTCGACGACACGGTGGTCTTCCCGAACATGACCGTGACGCTCGCGGTCGACGTCGGGGACGAGCAGCGCGTCTTTCTGGTCCCGCGCCACGGCGGGGACTACGCGAAGGTCGGCGTCATCGCCGACGTGGCGGAGCGCGTCCGGATGCGCGGCCACGCCACGGCCGCGGTGGTCTCCGGCCTCCACCGGGGCATCGCCGGCGCCGCGTCGCCGGGCTCGGACGGGACCCTCTGGGTCGAGGTCGAGCCCCGGCCCGACGAGACCCCGCCTCCGGTCCGCACCCAGAACCTCGAGCGCGAGTTCCGCGCGGTGGTCGAGGAGATCCTCGAGATCCGCGGCGACGACGGCCGGGCGCGCGCGTTCGTGCGCTCGATCACCGAGCCCGGAGCGCTCGCCGACGCGTCGGGCTACTCGCCCGACCTGAGCTTCCAGCAGAAGGTCGAGGTCCTCGAGACGCTCGACGTCGTGCAGCGGCTCGAGCGCGCGCTCGGCCTCCAGCGCGAGCGCCTCGCCGAGCTGCAGGTGCGGAAGAAGATCCGCGAGGACGCCGAATCCGGCGCCCAGAAGCAGCAGCGCGAGTACCTCCTCCGCAAGCAGCTCGACTCGATCCGGAAGGAGCTCGGCGAGGACGATTCGGCGAGCGCGAGCGACTACCGGAAGAAGATCGAGGAGGCCGGCATGCCGGACGCCGTCCGGCAGCAAGCGGAGCGCGAGCTCGCGCGCCTCGAGCGCGTCGGCGACTCGAACATGGAGTCCTCGATGATCCGGACCTACCTCGACTGGCTCGTCGCCGTGCCGTGGTCGAAGCGCTCGGAGGAGCGCCTCGATCCCGGGCACGCGCGCCAGGTGCTCGACGCCGACCACGCCGGCCTCGAGGACGTGAAGGAGCGCATCACCGAGTACCTCGCGGTGCGGAAGCTGCGCCACGAGCGCGGCGTCGCGGACGACAAGCGCTCGGGCGTGATCCTGTCGCTGATCGGCCCGCCGGGCACCGGCAAGACCTCGATCGGCGAGTCGATCGCGCGCGCGACCGGCCGGAAGTTCGTCCGCATGTCGCTCGGCGGCGTGCGCGACGAGGCGGAGATCCGCGGCCATCGCCGGACGTACATCGGTGCGCTGCCGGGTCGGCTGGTGCGCGCGCTGCGCGACGCCGGCACGATGAACCCGGTCATCCTGCTCGACGAGGTCGACAAGATCGGCGCCGACTGGCGCGGCGATCCATCGTCCGCGCTGCTCGAGGTGCTCGACCCGGCACAGAATCACTCGTTCCGCGACCACTACCTCGACGTCGAGGTCGACCTCTCCCAGGTCCTCTTCATCGCGACCGCGAACGTGGCCGACACCATCCCCGGCCCGCTCCTCGACCGCATGGAGGTGATCCGCTTCGACGGCTACACGCTCGACGAGAAGATCGCGATCGCCCGCGGCTATCTCTGGCCGCGTCAGGTCGAGCGGAACGGCCTCCGGCTCGACGAGGTGACGATCGACGACGCGACCCTGCGCACGATCGTGACCGAGTACACGCGCGAGGCGGGCGTGCGACAGCTCGAGCGCGAGCTCGGGACGATCCTCCGGAAGGCGGCGACCCGCGTCGCCTCGGGGGTGGCGACGCCGATCGCCGTCGACCACGCCTGGGTGCGCGACGCCCTCGGCAAGCAGAAGTTCTACCAGGAGGCCGCGATCCGGACGTCGACGCCGGGCGTCGCCACGGGCCTCGCCGTGACCGGCACCGGCGGCGACGTGCTGTTCGTCGAGGCGGCCGCGATGACCGGCAGCGGCGGCGGGCTCGAGCTGACGGGCCAGCTCGGCGACGTGATGAAGGAGTCGGCGCGGATCGCGCTCACCTGGGTGCGGAGCCACGCGAAGGAGCTCGCCATCGGGGAGGCGGAGTTCCGCCGGCGCGACTTCCACGTCCACGTCCCGGCGGGCGCGATCCCGAAGGACGGCCCGAGCGCGGGCGTCACGATGGTGACCGCGCTGACGTCGCTCCTCACCCACCGGCCGGTGAACCCGACGGTCGGGATGACGGGCGAGGTCACGCTGCAGGGCCGGGTGCTGCCGATCGGCGGCGTGAAGCAGAAGGTCCTGGCCGCGCACGCGGCGGGCCTCCGCGACGTGATCCTGCCCGAGCGCAATCGCGCCGACCTCGACGACGTGCCGTCGGAGGTGCGGGAGCAGCTCCGGTTCCACCTCGTGGAGACGGTGGACCAGGTGCTCGCGATCGCCCTCGCCCCGCGCGACGACGCCCTCGCGGCGTAGTGGCCCGGCGACAGGCCGTCGCCGGAATTCCAGCGAGCCCGCGACACGTTGGTGTCGCGGGCTCGCGCTCTTTCCGCCCTTACGGAATGACGCCCCGCTCCTTCAGGGCGGCGATGTCGTCCCACGTGTGCCCGAGCTCGAGCAGGACCTCCTCGGTGTGCTGCCCGACCTCGGGCGCCGTCCGGCCCGGCTCGGCCGGCGTCCCCGCGAAGTCGACCGGGGTCGCCAGCTGCTCCGGCAGCCCACGTTCGACGTCGAACGGCACGACTGCGCCCGCGGCGCGGACCTGCGGATCGCCGGCGATGTCGTCGCAGTCCTGCACGGGCGCCCACCAGACGCCCTCGCGATCGAAGATCTCCGCCCACTCGGCGAGCGGGCGCCGCGCGAACTCCTCGTCGAGCATCGCGACCACGGCCGGGCCGTTCTCCCGCCGCACGACGATGTTCGACGTGCGGGGATCGGTCACGAGGTCCGGACGCGCGATCGCGCGGCAGACGTCCGGCCAGTGCCGGTCGGCTTCGAGGCCGATCAGCCAGAACCACTTGCCGTCGCCCGCCCGATAGCTGTTCACGATCGCGTTCGGCGAGGCCGTCCGCGTGGAGGCCGGCGCGACGTATCCGTACCGGAGCCGCGTCGCGACGTCCCAGCCGACGACGTAGAGCCCGGTCCGGAGCAGCGAGGCGACGACGTGCTGCCCGCGCGCGGTCCGCTGGCGCGCGACCAGAGCGGCGGAGACCGCGCCCGCCGCCGCGATCGCGGTCGTGTGGTCGCCCATGCCGCCGCGCTGGACGGGCGGCTCGGCGCCGGGCGGCGTCAGCATCGCCGCGACCCCGCCGCGCGACCAGAACGCGCCGACGTCGTAGGCAGCGCGGTCGCGGTCGGGACCAACGACGCCGTATCCCGTGACCGAGCAGTAGACGAGGCCGGGGTTCCGGGCGGCGAGCGTCGGGTAGTCGAGATCCATCCGCTCGAGCGCCCCCGGCCGGAGGTTCGACACGAAGACGTCGGCGCGGTCGACGAGCCGGCGCGCGAGCTCGCGACCCTCCTCCGTCCGGAGGTCGATCAGGACCGAGCGCTTGCCCCGGTTGTCGAGCTCGAAAGGCGGGTTGAACGGTGCGTCGATGCCGACCGCGGAGAGGAAGATCCCGCGAAACGGATCGCCGGCGGGCGGAGGCTCGATCTTCACGACCTCCGCGCCCCAGTCCGCCAGGATGCCGGCGGTCGCCGGCCCGGCCACCCAGAACCCGATCTCGACGACCTTGATGCCTTCCAGCGGTCCCGGCATGTCGACCCTCCCGGGGCAGCGAGCCCGGACGAGGCATGGACCGCCGCTTCGCGAGCGTCAACCGCGGGTGTCACGGGCCGGCGAGCTTGCGTGACCCGGGCGCTGGACGTTTACTCCAGGCGGATGTTCGGCCAGCTGCCGCAGTCGGTGATCGACCAGGCCACCCGGAGGAGCTCGGTCGCGTCCATCGAGGAGGCGATCGCCGAGTACCGCGCGGGTCGCATGGTCATCGTCATGGACGACGAGGACCGCGAGAACGAGGGCGACCTGTGCATGGCCGCCGAGAAGGTGACGCCCGAGGCGATCAACTTCATGGCGACCGAGGGCCGAGGCCTCATCTGCCTCCCGCTCACCGCGAAGAAGCTGCAGGAGCTCGGCCTCCCGATGATGGTGTCCGAGAACACGGCGCCGCTCGGAACCGCGTTCACGGTGTCGATCGACGCGCGCCACGGAATCGGCGCCGGCGTGTCGGCGAGCGACCGCGCCCGCACGATCCTCGCCGCGGTCGCCGACGGCGCCGGGCCGCACGACATCCGGACGCCGGGCCACGTCTTCCCGCTGCGCGCGCGCGACGGCGGGGTGCTGGTCCGGACCGGCCAGACGGAAGCCGCGGTCGACCTCGCGCGCCTCGCGGGCCTCAAGCCGGCGGGCGTCATCTGCGAGATCATGAAGCCCGACGGCACGATGGCGCGCCTGCCGGACCTCAAGAAGTTCTCGCAGAAGTGGAACGTCAAGCTCGTCACGATCGCCGACCTGATCCAGTACCGGCTCCGGCACGACTCGGTGGTCCATCGCGTCGCGGAGGCGCGCATCGCGACCCGCTTCGGCGGCGAGTTCAAGGCGTACGTGTACCGGAGCGACGTCGACGGCGGCGAGCACCTGGCGCTCGTGAAGGGCGACATCCGCCCCGACATCCCGACCCTCGTGCGCGCGCACGCCGAGTACCTGCCGGGCGACGTTTTCGCGTACGTCCGCCGCAACACCGGCGAGCTCCTCCACCGCGCGATGGCGATCATCGCGGACGAGGGCCGCGGCGTGATCCTGTACCTGAAGCGCGAGCACGGCTCCGAGATGTTCGCGCCGCGCGGCGACGCCGCGACCTCGCAGGACGGCGACACCGACGCCCGGAAGCCGAGCACCATGTCGAGCGCGCGTCTGAAGGAGTTCCGCGAGTACGGGATCGGAGCGCAGATCCTGCGCGACATCGGGGTCGGGAAGATCCGCCTCATCAGCAACTACGCGCGCCGCCTGGTGAGCCTCCCGGGCTACGGGCTGGAGATCGTCCAGACGGTCCCGCTCGACGTGCCGGACGGCTCGGCGTCCGCCAGGGCGGACGGCGCGGAAAGCAGCCCTGCCCGCGCCGCCGGGCGGCGCGCTCGCCTCGATCGCAAGGTCGGCGGCAGCGCCGGTTGAGGCCGGCGCAAATCTCGAGCGCGCGCGGCGCGGCGCCGCGTGGTATCGTCGCCGGTCGGATCGGACGTCCATGATCCCGACGTGGCGACACCCCCTGCTCGCGGCTCGAGCCGCCGTGCTCCTCCTCGCGGCCGCCGTCTTCGCGGTGATGAGCACGGCCGCGGCGACGGCCGCCCCGCCGCCCGCGAACGTCGTGAAGCTCGGCGGGACCGTCGAGCGGCGCGCGTCCGGCGGGATCGAGCTGGCCGCCCGGGTGGAGATCGCGCCCGGCTTCCACATCAACGCGAACCGCCCGGATGCCGACTTCCTGATCCCGACGGTGCTGACCGTCACGGCTCCCGGCGCGCAGTTCGACGCTCCGTCGTATCCGGATCCGGTCGCGAAGGCGTTCGCGTTCTCCGAGGGGAAGAAGCTCCTCGTCTACGACGGCGCGATCGACATCCGCGCGCGCTCCGCTTCGGTCCCGACCGGCCCGATCCGCGCCGCGCTCCGCTACCAGGCGTGCGACGAGGAGCGCTGCCTCGCGCCTCGCACGATCGACGTCACGCTCGCCCTGCCCGACGAGGCCGGCGGCGCGGGCGCGACCGCGTCGTCGCCCGGCGACGGCCGCGGCGCCGACGAAGCCAGATCCGGGCTCTCCGATCCCCCGGGCGGACCGGCGAGCGGGGAGCGCACCCCGTGGCTCGCGAAGTGGCTCGAAGGCGCGAGCCTGCCGGCCGCGATCGCGATGACCCTCGTCCTCGGGCTCGGCCTCAACCTCACGCCCTGTGTCTACCCGCTCATCTCCGTGACGGTCGCATACTTCGGCGGACAGGCGCGCCCGGGCGCCAGGGCCTGGCCGATCGCGTCGGCGTACGTCGCCGGAATCACGCTCAGCTTCGCGATCCTGGGGCTCAGCGCCGCCCTCTTCGGCGGGCTCGTGGGCGCGCCGCTCCAGCACCCGGTCGTTCCCGTGGCGCTCGCACTCGTCTTCGTCACGCTCGCCGGGGCGAGCTTCGGGCTCTACGAGATCCGCGCGCCCCGGTTCCTGCTGGAGCGCTTCGGGAAGTCGTCGGCGGGCATCGGCGGCGCGCTCCTCATGGGGCTCACCATGGGAATCGTGGCCGCCCCGTGCATCGGGCCGGTCGTCCTCGGGCTTCTCGTGTACGTCGGAGCGCGCCACGACCTCGCGCTGGGATTTCTTCTGTTCTTGACGATGGGCCTGGGCATGGGGTTGCCGTACGTCGTGCTCGCTTCGGCCGCGGGCTCGATCGCGCGCCTGCCGCGCTCCGGCGAATGGCTCCGCTGGATGAACCGGCTCTTCGGCGTCCTGCTGCTCGCGATGGCCCTCTACTTCGTGTCGCCGCTCGTGCCGGACGGCGCGATGCGGGTCGTCGTGCCGGTCTTCCTCGCCGCCGCCGGCGTGTACCTCGGCTTCGTCGAGCCGTCCGGGCGCAGCGTGCCCGGGTTCATGACCGCGCGCCGCTTCGTGGGAACGGCCGTCGTCGGCTTCGCGGCGTGGCTCGCGTTCTTCGCCGCCGAGCCGACGGCGCAGGCGCGCGCCGGCATCCGCTGGGAGCCGCTCAGCGTCGCAGCGCTGGACCGCGCGATCGGCGCCCGCCGTCCCGCGATCGTCGAGTTCGCGGCCGAGTGGTGCCTCCCGTGCGGCGTGATGGCGCGCACGACCTTCGTCGATCCCGACGTGACGCGAGAGGCGGAGCGCTTCTCGATGCTGCAGGCCGACGTCACCGAGAGCACCCCGGCGACCGAGGCGCTGCTCGGCCGGTTCGGCGTGATGGGCGTGCCGACGATGATCTTCTACGACGGGCGCGGCAACGAGGTGGATCGCATCGTCGGCTACGTCGACGCGCAGAAGCTGACGGCGATGATGCGTCGGGTCGCCGGTCCGGGACGCGGCGGCCAGAACGACGCGCCGCCGGACCGACCACCGAGGGCACCGGCCGAGCCCGCCGCCGCCCATCCCGCGGGCGCGACGCGCCGGGCGCCGCCCGAGCCGGCCGATCCAGGACCGGCGCCGCGCGGCGCGTCGTCGACTTGACGCTCGACGACTACTCCTTCCTCGACCCGCGCGTCGCGCTGATCCGCGCGGAGCAGCTCTCCCCCTTCGGTCTCGCGCCCGAGGGCCGCGCGATGCTCGCCGCGCGCGCGGGCTGGGGCGCCGAACGCCTCGACCTCTTCGACGAGGGCTTCCGCCGCTACTGGTCGCGTGCGAGCGCGCTCGCGCGCCGCGCGCCCGAGCTCCCGGAGCCGCGGCTCCGGAACGTCGCGGTCGTGGGCGAGCCCGAGAGCGTCCGGCCGTTCGGGCAGATGCTGAACCAGAGCACGTGGACGATGTTCGACGCCGACTTCGATCCCGCGCTCTCGCACCCGGAGCTCGTGGCCTATCTCCTCGTGCACGGCGATCGGCTCGTGCAGATCGGCGAGGTCACGTTCGCGCCCGTCCACCTGGCGCCCTACTGGTTCGAGCGAAGCCCGGCGGAGCGCGACGCCTTCGCGCGCGCCGCGGCGCTCTCGCCGCGGCCCGACGCCGGGACGTATCGCGCGATCGCGGCCGCGCTCGGCTGGCTGCGCGAGCTCCGCCACGAGCGCGTCCGTCCGCCGCGCCGGCCCGCGGGCCACCGCGCGATCCCCGGCACGGGCCTCCTCGTCCCGCGCGCGCTCGAGCGCGAGCCGGAGCGGCTCGTCGAGTCCGCGCGATCGTCCGCCGAGGAGGCGTTGCGCGAGTTCTATGCGCGCTGGCGGACGCCGCGCGGCGACGCGGAGGTCCGGCGGCTGCTGGACTGGCTCGTGGCGACGGCGCCGCCGCTCGTCGTCGCGGCGGGCGAGCGCGCCGTCTGGGACCCCGAGCGGCCGCACGACGTCGCGGCGCTCGCCCGGGAGCTGTCCGACGTCGGCCAGGCGGCGGCGCGCGACGTGCGCGAGGACCTCGCGGTCGTCGCCGAGCGGAGCACGCGGTTCCTCCGTGCGACGGTCGCGGCCGATGCGCTTCCCGTGCCCGAGCACTCGCTCGCGCAGTCGGGGTACGTCTACGTCCAGCGCGGGCGCCGGCTCCTCGCGTACAACCTGCACGAGCCGGCGGTGGAGCGGCTCGCCGGGCCCGCTTTGCCGTACGCGCGCTCGATGCTCGGAGCGCGCGCGCTCCACGAGTGGGCGCACCTCGCGGTGGAGGCCGGCTGGGTCCCGTGCGCCGACGAGAGCGCGCGCGGGGACGCGCTCCGGCGGCTCGCGGAGGAGCTCGACGCGGCCGTGGCGCGGGCACCGCGCGCCGTCCGCGAGCGCGCCGACCGCGGCCTCCAGTCGCTCTCCGGCAGCGGGTCGGCCGGCGAGCGCCTCGCCGCCCTCTTCGCGACCCGGCTTCCCGATTACCAGGCGAACGTCCTCGCCCGCCGGTTCTGGAGCGACGACGAGCGCGAGACCTACGTGCGCCAGAACGTCCGGTCGCTGCGCGGCGAGTATCCCGCCGAGCGGCTCTGGGCGCTGCTCGTGCGCTATGTCTACGAGCTCCAGTACCTCGAGTTCAGCCAGGTCGCCGACCGGCGCGCCTACTTCGTCGAGATGACGGGCTTCGAGCGCGACTTCGCCGCACCGCGCGTCGTGAGCGACCAGGCGTTCGAGTCGCTGTGCGCGGCGGCGCGCGCCGTGTGCCGATCGTACGCGGTCGACGAGTCGCGCTTCCGAGCGTCCGTCGCGGCGACGTGACGGCCGATTCGAGCGCCGCCCGGGCGCGGCCGGGACGCGATCCCCGGCGGACCGGGTTGCCGGCCTCCGCGGGGCGTGCGAACCCTTGGGCGCATGGGCACTTCGGTGATCGGCGCCGGATCGTGGGGGACCGCGCTCGCGATCCAGCTCGCGCGCGCAGGCCACGCCGTGACGCTCTGGGCGCGCGACGCCGGGCACACGCGCGAGATGGCCGAGACGCGCCAGAACCAGAAGTACCTCGCAGGCTACAATCTCCCGGTCGCGATCTCGCCGACGTCGGACCTCGAGCAGGCGGTCCGCGCCGGGACGAAGCTCCTCGTCTGCGCGGTCCCGTCGCACGCCGTGCGCGAGACGATGGCGATGGCCGCCCGCTTCGTCGCTCCCGACGCCGCGATCGTCAGCGCGACGAAGGGGATCGAGGAGGGCACGGCGCTCCGGATGAGCGAGATCATCCGCCAGACGACGTCGTGCGGCGAGCGCGTCGGCGTCCTGGCGGGGCCGAGCTTCGCGAAGGAGGTCGCCGCGGAGATGCCGACGGCGGTCACGATCGCGTCCGCAGTCGAGGACGTCGCGCGCTTCGCGCAAAAGGCGTTCGCGACCCCGATGTTCCGTCCCTACGTCGTGCGCGACGTCGTCGGCTGCGAGATCGGCGGGACCGTCAAGAACGTGATCGCCATCGCCGCGGGCGTGAGCGACGGGCTCGGCCTGGGGCACAACACCCGGGCCGGCCTCATCACCCGCGGCCTCGCCGAGGTGAACCGCCTCGCGATCCACCTCGGTGCGGATCCGCTGACGGTGACCGGGCTCGCCGGCCTCGGCGACCTGGTCCTCACCTGCACGGGCGAGCTGTCGCGGAACCGCTCGGTCGGTTTGAAGCTCGGGCGCGGCGAGAAGCTGAACGACGTGCTCGGCGGCATGACCCAGGTTGCGGAAGGGGTCCGCAACACGCTCGCGGTCGACGAGCTCGCGCGCTCGCTCACGATCGAGATGCCGATCACGGCGCAGATGCGCTGTCTCCTCTTCGAGGACAAATCGCCACGCGAGGCGATGGTCGACCTCATGACCCGCTCGCTGAAGAGCGAGTTCTGAACACCGGCCGTCGCCGGGCAAGCAAGGAGTCGAAGGAATGCGAAGCAAGGGAACTTGCAAGGCCGACGCCTGCGACAAGGACGCCGTCGGAAAGGGCTACTGCGAGCGCCACTACCGCGCCTGGAAGCGCGGAGGGCTGCCGAAGGCCCGCTACAAGACCTGCAAGACCGAGGGCTGCCGGAAGCGCCAGGTCCGAGCCGCCCACTGCGAGGAGCACCAGAAGCTGAAGCCCGCCGCCGCCGGAGGCGCCGCCGGCACGACCGAAGCGCCCGCCCCCGCCCCCGCCCCCGCCGAGCCGCCCGCCGCGCAGGCGTGAACACCGCGCCGCAATAGAGCGGCCCGACAGCGGAGAAGCGACGAGCGCAGGCTTTGCCTGCGCGACGAGGCCCATCGGAGGAGCGCAGCCTGGCGAGCTCGGCTCGCCAGGCGAGCACCGCACGGGGGCGAATGGCATTTGACAGCGGGGACCTCGCGTGGTTCCGTCGCGGATTGCTTTGCGCGTCCCGGCTCCCGGCCGGGCGCCGTTTCGCCAGGACGAACATCCCAGGACGGACGGGCGGGAGAGATGAAACGAACCTACCAGCCGAGCAATCGCCGGCGTAAGCGGGTGCACGGGTTCCTCGCCCGCATGGCGAGCCCGACCGGGCGCGAGGTGATCAAGCGCCGGCGCCGCAAGGGTCGAAAGCGCCTCTCGGTCTCGATCCCGGCGAAGCAGCCTGGCTGAGCACGCTCGTGGGGGGCAAGACGGCACGCTCCCGCTCCGAGACGCTCCCCACGGAAGCCCGAGTCCGGCGGCGCCCGGAATTCCTCGCGATCCAGCAGTCGGGACGGAGGTTCCCGACGCGCCACTTCCTGGTGGTGCATGCGCCGGCCGACGCGGCGCGGGCCGGCTCGAGCGCGGGGACGGCGCGGATCGGCATCACGGTGACGCGGAAGATCGGGAATGCGGTTCTGCGAAATCGCGTCAAGCGTCGCGTCCGGGAAGCGTTCCGGAGGCGCAGGCGCGACCTCGCAGCCGCCGGATCGTTCGTCGTGATCGCGCGCGACGGCGCCCCGACGCTCGGCGCCGGCGCCGTCGAAGCGGAGCTCGACCCGGTCTTCGCGCGCTTCCGCACAGCGGCGTCCCGCGATCCGAGCGTCGCGGCTCGCCGTTCCGAGTAGCGATGAGCCGAGCGATCGCCGCAGCGCTGCGCGGGGCCATCCGCGCCTACCAGCTGCTCGTGTCGCCCGTGCTCGGGCCGCACTGTCGCTTCGCTCCGAGCTGCTCGGAGTACGCCCGCGAGGCGATCGCCCGGCACGGCGCCGCGCGCGGCTCGTGGCTCGCGGTCCGCCGCCTGACCCGCTGCCATCCGTTCCACCCGGGCGGTCACGATCCCGTTCCGGCATCCGGCGGCACGCTCGTGCGGAGAACGGCCTGATGGATCGGCGGACGCTCCTCTTCATCGGGATCGCGATCACGATCATCGTCGCGTACCAGGAGCTCGTCCTGAAGCGGTTCATGCCGTCTCAGCCGACCGATTCGGCGAGCCGGTCGGTCTCCGAGCCGGGCGAGACACAGCCGTCGCCCGACGCCGGCAGCGCGAAGCCGCCGGCTCCGGCGCCCGAGCCGGAGGCGCGGACCGCCGAGCCCGGCGCCCGCATCGAGGGCCGACGGATCCGCGTCGAGACGGACCTCTACGCTGCGACCGTCAACACGGCGGGCGGCCGGATCGAGAGCTTCACGCTCAAGAAGTTCCGCTCCCTGAAGGATCCCAACAGCCCTCCCCTCGACCTGATCTCACCGGGCGGCGACGCCGAGCTGCCGCTCGGGCTCGAGCTGCGAGGCGAGCGCGTCTGGTCCGACGCCCGCTCCCTCTACGAGACGACCGCGTCGGACGTGGTCGTGAGCGGGACCGACCGGGCGACGATCGAGCTCCGCACGTCTCTCGGCGGCCAGCCGATCGTGAAGCGACTCACGTTCCAGGGCAACCAGTACCCGATCGAGCTCCGCGTGGAGACGCCGGCGGCCGGCGCGCTCGCGCGCGAGCTCACGAGCCCGGGGCCGGACGGACAGCCGGCAGGCGTCGCGCTCGTGTGGAGCAAGTCGGTCCAGCGCCACGCGGACGCGGGCGGCGTCTACGAAGGGGCAGCCGCGCTCGTCGACACGAAGCTCGTCCAGATCCCGATCTCGAAGCTCGAGAAGCCCGACAACTTGACCGGCGACATCCGCTGGGCCGGGTTTCAGGATCATTACTTCCTCTCCGCGGTCGCGCCCGACCACGCGACGCTGGTCGCGCTTCGCCCGCACGGCGACACGATCGAGAGCAAGATCGTCACGCCTCGTCAAGGCCAAAGTCCTCTGGCCATCGACTACACGCTCTTCCTCGGGCCGAAGGAGAGCTCGGTCCTCGAAGCCGCCGATCACGGCCTCGATCGGAGCCTCAATCTCGGCTGGTTCGGTCCGATCTCGCTGTTCCTGCTGTGGGTGCTGAACCTGTCGCACCGCGTGACCGGCAACTACGGCGTCGACATCATCCTCCTCACGATCCTCGTCAAGATCGCTTTCTGGCCCCTCACGCAGAAGAGCTTCCAGTCGATGCGCGAGATGCAGAAGCTCCAGCCCGAGATGGCGAAGCTGCGGGAGAAGTACAAGGACGACCCGAAGCAGATGAACGCCGAGGTGATGGAGCTCTACAAGCGCCACAAGGTGAACCCGCTCGGCGGGTGCCTGCCGATGGTGCTCCAGATGCCGGTCTTCTTCGGGCTCTACCAGGCGCTCTCGAGCACGATCCAGCTGCGGCACGCGCCCTTCCTCGGCTGGATCACCGACCTGTCGACTCCCGAGCGCCTGCCGATCCTCGGCTACGGAGTGCCGATCCTGACGATCCTCCTCGGCGTTTCGATGTTCCTGCAGCAGCGCATGGCGCCGCCCGCGGGTGACCCCGCGCAGCAGAAGGTGATGATGTTCATGCCGCTCATCTTCACCTATATGTTCATCGGGTTCCCCGCCGGCTTGACGCTCTACTGGCTCACCAACAACCTCCTCACGATCGCGCAGCAGTACTTCATCATTCGGCGCGTAGCGCCTTCGACGGCGTAGCGGTCGGCGGCACGACGGACGGCGCCGCTGGCATGGTCGTCTCGCGAACAATGTTTTATTATAAAACGCTCGCAGCGTCTCCTCCGGGAGCGACCGCGCGGCGTAAAGCGAATCGTTGGCGCGCGCGGTCGGCGGGCGGATCTGGTATGGCGCGTGGGTGCCTGCCTACGTCGAGGACACGATTGCGGCCGTAGCGACCGCACCGGGAGTCGGCGCAATCGCGGTGCTCCGGGTGAGTGGACGCGAGGCGCGCACGATCGCGTCGCGGGTGGTGCGGGGTCGGCGCGGGTCGAAGCTCGATCTCAAGGAATCCCACCGCGCCCGCGTGGCGGACCTGGTCGATCCGATCACCGGCGAGACCGTCGACGAGGTTCTCGTCCTGCCGATGCTCGCGCCCCGCAGCTACACGGGCGAGGACACCGTCGAGATCCACTGCCACGGCGGAAGCCAGGTTCCGCGGCTCGCCTTACGTGCGATCCTGCACGCGGGTGCCCGGGCCGCCCGCGCCGGCGAGTTCACCGAGCGTGCCTTCCTCAACGGCCGCCTCGACCTCTGCCAGGCGGAAGCCGTCGCCGACCTGATCGGCGCAGCGAACGAGACCGCCGCTGCGGTCGCCCGGAGCCAGCTCGGCGGGCTGCTATCGACCGAGGTGTCCGGACTCCGCGAGGCGGTGCTCGACGCGCGGGCGCTGTGCGAAGCACACCTCGACTTTCCCGAGGACGACCTGCCGCCCGCGGCGCTCGCCGACCTCCGATCCGCCGTCGCCGATGCCCGCCTCCGTACGGCGTCTCTCGCGAGCACGTACGACCGCGGTCGCCTCCTTCGGGACGGAATCCGCACCGTGCTCGTCGGAAAGCCGAACGTCGGCAAGTCGTCGCTTCTGAACGCGCTCCTCGGACGCGAGCGGGCCCTCGTGAGCGAGGAGCCCGGGACGACGCGCGACTTCCTCGAGGAGCCGGCGGCGATCGGGGACGTCGCCGTCCTCCTCTGCGACACGGCAGGCATGCGGCCCGCGAGCGATCGGGTGGAGACGGCGGGAATCGACCGAACCCGCGAGCTCGTCAATGCCGCAGATCTGGTCATGGTCGTGCTCGACGGCTCGCGGCCGCTCGACGAGCTGGATGCGCAGGTCCTTTCGGAAACCGAGGCGAGCACAGCCCGCATCCTCCTGCGGAACAAGAGCGACCTCCCGCCGGCATGGGAAGCATCCGATGGCGCTGGAGTACGGCGCCGGGTGAACGGTGGGGACGTTGCCGTGTCGCCTCCGATCATCGACGTGTCGGCGCTCGCCGGCACCGGCATCCCGGTCCTCTGCGAGGCGATCCGGGACGCGGTCGCGCGCGGCGGTCTTGAGGGTCCCCGCGAGCGACCGGTGGTGACGCACGAGCGTCAGCACGCGGCGCTCGGAGAGGCGATCGGCTTCCTAGCCGGCGCCGAGGACCTGCTGACCGGGCCGGAGGCCGAGCTCGAGATCGTCGCGCTTCACCTCCAGCACGCGTCATCCGCATTGGAGGCGCTCCTCGGCCTCGCGAGCGACGAGGAGATCCTCGACCGGATCTTCCGGCGCTTCTGCATCGGCAAGTAGCGCGGATGTTTCACGTGAAACACGGGGTGATCGTCGTGGGGGCAGGGCACGCGGGGATCGAGGCGGCGATCGCAGCCGCGCGATTGTGCGGCGGCGCCCTTCTCCTGACTCAGAATCTCGATCACGTCGGCCAGATGTCCTGTAATCCCGCGATCGGTGGCGTCGGCAAAGGCCACCTCGTGAAGGAGATCGACGCGCTCGGCGGGGAGATGGCTCACGCGATCGATTCGACCGGGATCCAGTTCCGGACGCTCAACACGCGGAAGGGGCCGGCGGTTCGAGCGACTCGCGCGCAGGCGGACAAGGCTGCCTATCGGCGCTTCATGAAAGCCCTCGTGGAGCGCGAACCGGGCTTGACGGTCCGCCAGGCGTCGGTCGAGCGCCTCATCGTCGAGGGCGACCGGGTGGTCGGCGTGGAGACATCCCTCGGTGAGGCGTTTCGCGCCGAGGCCGTGATCCTCACGACCGGAACGTTTCTCCGCGGCCTGATGCACGTCGGCGAGCGTCGACAGTCGGGTGGCCGGGCCGGAGACGCGGCTTCCGAGGGACTGAGCCCCCAGCTGGAGGCTCTGGGGTTCCGCGTGGGCCGCCTGAAGACCGGCACCTGCCCGCGGCTCGACGCTCGGACGATCGACTTCGAGCGTCTCGAAGTCCAACCCGGCGATGATCCGCCCACCCCCTTCTCGTATCGCACCGACCGGATCGAGCAGCCCCAGGTTCCCTGCCACATCGCGTACACGACCGCCGAGACCCATGCCCTGATTGCAAGCAACCTCGAGCGATCCGCGATGTTCGCGGGCCACATCCGGAGCCGGGGTCCCCGCTACTGCCCATCCATCGAGGACAAGATCGTCCGCTTCGCAGACAAGCCGCGTCACCAGATCTTCCTGGAGCCCGAGGGCCTCGACACGGTCGAGGTCTATCCGAATGGCCTCTCGACGTCCTTGCCGCTCGACGTCCAGCTCGCGATGGTCCGGTCCATCGCCGGGCTCGAGCGCGCCGACATCATGCGGCCGGGCTACGCGATCGAGTACGACTTCGTCGATCCCCTCGAGCTCGACCCGAGCTTGGCGACGAAGCGCCTCCGCGGCCTCTACCTCGCCGGCCAGATCAACGGCACGACCGGCTACGAGGAAGCCGCGGCACAGGGGCTCGTGGCCGGGATCAATGCGGCCCGTGCCGTCCAAGGCCAGCGTCCGATCGTGCTCGGGCGCTCGGAGGCCTACATCGGGGTCCTGATCGACGACCTCGTGACGAAGGGCATCGGCGGCGAGCCCTATCGGATGTTCACGTCGCGCGCGGAGCACCGACTGCTGCTCCGCGAGGACAACGCGGACCGCCGCCTTTTCGCGGTCGCGCGCGAGGTCGGGCTCCTGAGCGCAGCCGATGCCGGACGGGCGGAAGCGCGCTCGCGCTCCTACGACGCCGCGCTCGGAGCGCTGCGCGAGCTCCGGGTTCACCCGACGGACGAAACGAACCGGATCCTCGCCGAGCGCGGCTTGCCCGCGCTCCGGCAGGCGGCGACCGGGGCCGAGCTCGCGCGGCGGCCGCACGTCGGATGGGACCTGCTCGAGCAGCTCGGCTTCGCGGCTCCCGCCGACGACCGGGTGCGCACCTCTCTGCTGCTCGACCTCAAGTACGACGGCTACATCGCCCAGCAGAACGAGCTCGCCGCGCGCGCGGCGCGTTTCGAGAACGAGCCTCTCCCGCTGGGGGAGGACTTCCTCGCGATTCCCGGGCTGTCGACGGAGGTGCGGGAGCGTCTGGCCGCGGTTCGGCCGCGAACGCTCGGGCAGGCATCACGCATCCCGGGCGTGACGCCGGCCGCGCTGTCCCTGATCGGGATCCATCTCCGGCGCATGCGCCGGGCTGCAGAACGGCCGGCTCCTTGACGCGGGCCACGCGCACCTCGAAGCGGATGCGCGTGGGAAGGTCGCCGGATCGGAGCCACGCCGAGCCGGTGCCGGACGCGACCGACCACGGCGTTGCGCGCGGGAAGGCACCTCCAGGCGCCCAAACCGAGCGCGCCGCCGATCTCGAACGAGAAGACGCCGCGCTTCTCGCCGACGGCGCTCGCGCGCTCGGCATCTCGCTCGACGAGAGTGCCATCCGGACCACGCTGTCGTACGTCCGCGAGCTCCGGACGTGGGCTCGGCGCGTCGATCTGATCTCGACGCGGGACCTGGACGATGTGATCGCTCGCCACGTCGTCGATTCGCTCGCCGCCGCGCCTCCGCTCCGCGCGCTGGGCGCGGGGCTTTCGATCGCCGACCTCGGGAGCGGCGCCGGGCTCCCCGGGATACCGCTCGCGATCGCGCTCCGACCCGATCGGATGTTGCTCGTCGAATCACGCCGGCGGCGGGCGCACTTCCTCTCCGCGGTCGCGCGCGCACTTCCCGACGTTCCGCTCGTCGTTCGGAACGAGCGCATCGAAGTCCTGCCGTCGACGCTGGATCACACCTTCGACGGCGTCGTGACGCGCGCCGCGTTCGCTCGCGAAGCGTTCCTCAACGTTGCCGCGCGCCTTCTGCGAAGCGGCGGACTGGCGATCGCCTTCCTCGGTCCCCGGCAGGTGCGCTCGTCCGGAGACGCGGGCGTCACACCGCTCGGCTTCACGCGTGTCCAGTCGATCGCGTATCGCCTTCCTGGGCGCCGCCACGAGCTCCACCTCGCGGTATGGCAGCACGGCGAGCGCTGTTTCACGTGAAACAACTCGACCGCTTGAACGCACTCACCTCCGATTTGCCGGCTTCCTTCGATCCTTGGCGACCCGCACATTCCCCCGCGTAGAGAAATCTGGTACGCAGCCGCGCACCTCGCATGGGACGCGTCATCGCCATCGTCAACCAGAAGGGTGGAGTCGGCAAAACGACGACGGCGGTGAACCTGAGTGCCGCCCTCGCGATCAGGGGCAGCTCGGTCCTGCTCGTCGACGTCGATCCGCAGGCGAGCGCGACGAGCGGCGTCGGCATTCGCCTGTCGCTCGGCGAGCCGTCGACGTATGAGGTGCTTCTCGGACAGACCTCCGCGGAAGAGGCCGTTCGGAAAACGATGCTTCCGACGCTCCAGGTTCTTCCGGCGAGTCGCGATCTCGTCGGAGCGGAGATCGAGCTCGTGGGGCTCGAACGCCGCGAGCAGCGTCTGAAGGAGGCTCTCGCCGCCCTCCGGTGGCGCTACGACTACGTCGTGATCGACTGCCCGCCGTCACTCGGCCTGGTGACGCTTAACGCGCTCACCGCGAGCGACTCGCTTTTGATCCCGCTTCAGTGCGAGTACTACGCGCTGGAGGGCCTCACCGCGCTGCTCGAGACCGTCGGGCTCGTCCGCGAGAGCCTGAACCCGGACCTGGCGATCGAAGGCCTCCTCCTGACCATGTTCGACGGCCGGAACATCCTCTGCCGCCAGGTCGCCGAGGACGTGCGTACGCACTTTCCGGACAAGGTCTTCGGAACGATCGTGCCGAGAAATGTCCGCTTGAGCGAGAGTCCGAGCCACGGCTTGCCCGCACTTCTCTACGACCCGTCGTCACGCGGCGCGGTTGCGTACACGGAGCTCGCCCGCGAAGTCCACTCGCAGATCAGCAGTTGAATCAAACGTAGTTCTATCGGAGGTGGGGCATGCGGCAGGCGCTGGGAAAGGGAATCGGAGCCCTGATCCCGACGGCGCGCGAGCGTTCGCGGGTTGGAGAAACACCCGGGCCGGCGGCGGTCGCCGACTCGACCGCGGTCGTGGCGGAAGCGACGCCACGCGGCCACCTCGTGCGCGAGATCCCGGCGGAAGCGATCGCCGTGAACCCGCGGCAGCCGCGCGGCACGTTCGACGAATCGGCCCTCGCGGATCTCGCGCGCTCGATTGCGGCGCACGGCGTCCTCCAGCCGATCCTCGTGCGACCCACGTCGGAAGGTCGCTTCGAGCTGGTCGCGGGCGAGCGACGGCTGCGAGCGTCTCGCCAGGTCGGGCTCGCGACCGTCCCCGCGCTCGTCAAGTCGGTGGGCGAGGAGGACAGTCTCGTGCTCGCCGTGGTCGAGAACATCCAACGCGCGGACCTCTCGCCGCTCGAGGAGGCGCGCGCCTATCGCGGGCTGATCGACGACTTCGCGCTCACGCAGGACGAGGTCGCGAACCGGGTCGGGAAGAGCCGGCCGGCGATCGCGAACGCGCTTCGCTTGCTCTCGCTCCCCGAGGACATCCAGTCGGAGATCACCGCCGGGCGAATCACCGCCGGTCACGCTCGCGCGCTGCTGGCGCTCGAGAGCGACCGCGCGCGGCATGCGCTGGCGCACGAGATCGTGCAGCGGAAGCTGTCCGTACGCGACGCGGAGGCGGCCGCGCAGAGAGCCCGTACGTCGCCCAGCGATCCCGCGACGACGTCCTCGGATCCCGACGTGCGGCGCCTCGCGTCCGACCTCAGCCGGGCGCTCGGGACCAAGGTGACGATCCAGACCGGCAAGGGCGGCGCCGGCCGCATCGAGATCGCATTCTATTCCAATGACGATCTGGCGCGCGTCTGCGATTTGCTCGCGCGCAGCGGGCGACCGACCGCGGCGGCCGCGACACGCGGGTGAGGGGTACCCGAGCGCGCCCTTGACCTGAGCGCGATCGCGCTCGCGCTGCTGAACGGCCGCCAGCGGCTCGAGCGCGATACGCGGCCGCGCAGGCGAGCCGCCTGCCCGCGCGACGCTCGACCGCCTCCCACCGATCCTCGCCGCGAACGTTCGTCCACCTAATAGACCGCACCTCATTTTGACAACCCAACTCAACGGTGGTAGCGAGGCGCGTTTGGGCGCGTCGCGCCGATCCGCGCACGCTGCGCGGTCGGCAGAGCGCCCTCGGCTGGGACGCCTCTGATGGCTTTGTTTCGTAAGGATCGCGATCGCGACGTGCTGCGCAGCCCGCACGCCGACGATCGCCGGGAGTCGAGCGAGCGCGCGGCCGAGACCGGGAACTCGCACGGCACGGACCTGGAGCGGGGGAGGTCGAGCATGGCGACGTCCTATGCGTCGAGCGCCGAGAAGGCGCCCGACCTGAATTCCTCACAGGCGAGCGCGTTCCTCGGACGCGGAACTCGCGTCTCCGGAAAGATCATCTTCGAGGGACCGGCTCGCATCGAGGGACAGGTCGAGGGCGAGGTGGCCGCTAGCGACTCGCTCCTCGTCGGCGAGTCGGCCGTCCTGAACGCGCAGATCTCCGGCGGCACGATCGTCATCCACGGCAAGGTCACCGGCGACATCAACGCTTCGAAGCGGCTCGAGATCCGCGCTCCCGGCCGCGTCTATGGCAACGTCACCACGCCCAGCCTCGTCATCGAGGAAGGCGTCGTCTTCGAGGGCCACTGCTCGATGGGCGCGGCCGAGAACCGCGGGAGCAAGGTGACGCTCCTCGCGAAGGAGGAAAAGCCGGCGGCCATGTCTCCGCCGGTGCCGACTGCGCTCAAGGCACAAGGCGACGTCAAGTAGCAGCCGACGCCGCGAGGGTCGCGCGAAGGCGTCGTAGACCGCAGCGCGCGCCCGCGCAGGCTCGTGATCGGAACACCGGACGCCGCGCGTTCCGCGCGGTCCATCTTCCGAAGCGGCGATCGCTCGGCTCGCTGGCCTCGCGCCTCATCGAAAGACCAACATGCTCGAGATACCGCCGCACGTCTCCTATCTCTACGAAGTCGTCGCCTTCTTTCTCTTCGCGGTCATCCTGCACCGGGTGATCTGGGCGCCGACGCAGAAGCTGCTCGCGGAGCGCGCGCGCCGTACCGTCGGCGCGCAGAGCGAGGCGCTCGAGATGCGCGAGGAAGCCGCGGCCCTGGAGCGGCAGCTCGAAGCCACCGTGGACGAGGCGCGGCGCGCCGGCGGCGACGCCGGTGAGCAGGTCCGGCGACAAGCCGAGGCCGAGGAGCGCCGCGTCCTGGACGCGGCGCACGAGCAGGCGGCGCGTCTCCTGGACGAAACGCGCGCGAGGGTCGCACGCGAGATGGAGGACGCCCGCCGCGCGATGCAGACCCAGGTCGAGAGCCTCGCGCGCATCGCGGCCGAGCGCATCCTGACGCGGCCGGTGACGTCGTGAAACGGCGCCGAACGACGCGGGCGCTCCCAACCGCAGCCGCGGTCCTGAGCGTGGCCGCGCTCGCGCTCCGCACGACCGCTGCCCTCGCCGCCGAGGCCGGCGCGGAGCACCACGCTCCCTCGGTCGGCCTGCTCGTCCTGAACTTCGTCAACTTTGGGATCTACGCGTTCATCCTCTATCGCTTCGCATGGCCGCCCACCGTCAAGTACCTGAAGGGGCGGCGCTCGGCAGTCGTCGCAGCGCTCGAAGCGGCGCGGCGCGCCCGTGCGGAAGCCGAGGCGATGAAGGCGGAGTACGAGGCGAAGCTCCGGACGCTCGAGGCGGACGCGGAGCGGGCGCGCGCCGAAGTCCTCGCCATCGCCGAGATCGAGGCCAAGAATCTCCTCGAGGAAGCGCGGCGATCGGCCGAGCGGATCGCGAACGACGCCCGTCTCGTCGCCGAGCAGGAGGTGACCCGCGCGCGCCACGTCCTGCAGGAAGAGGCGGCCGCGCTCGTCGCCCGGATCGCCGGCGACCTCATCGCCAAGCAGCTCACCACGCAGGACCAGGCGCGCTTCGTCGCCGACTTCGTCGCGCAGGCGCGGGAAACGGCGGACGAGCCGCGCGAGAGCGCGCGATGACCGGTGCGGTCGCGAAGCGCTACGCGCGAGCTCTCGCTGCGGTCGCCACGGAAAGCGGCCGGCTCGAGGAGGTCGCGGGCGAGCTCGACCGGGCGGTCGCGTGGCTGGAGGACCCGGAGCTCGCGAGCGCGCTGTCCTCGCCGGCGCTCGGCGCCGCCGCGCGACGCGCGCTCCTCGGCGAGATCACGCGCTCGCTCGCGCTCTCCGATCTGACGGACCGCTTCCTGGGCGTGCTCGCCGACAAGAACCGCCTGCACGAGTTCCGCGTGATCGCGCGCGCCTACCAGGCGCTGGTCGACCGCGAGCTCGGCCGCGTCCGGGCGACGATCCACAGCCCGCAGCCGCTCGACGACGAGAGCCTCCGCCAAGTCGTGTCCGCGCTCGAGAAGATCTCGGGCAAGCAGGTCCTCGCGCGCGTCGAGATCGATCCCGACCTGATCGCCGGCCTCACGGTCGAGATGGAAGGCCGCGTCTACGACGGCAGCGTCCGAACGCAGCTCGCCCACCTCGCGCGCATCATGGCGCGGGAGGAGACGGCGGGCTGAACGCTCGCCGGGCCGTCTCGACGGCTCCGCCCGGCCCGTTCGCGAAGCAGATCCACAAAGGAGAACCAGCAGATGGCGATTCGCGCCGCAGAGATCAGCGACATCATCCGCCAGCAGCTCAAGGACTATACGAAGTCGCTCGAAGTCCGTGAGACCGGCACGGTGCTGTCGACCGGTGACGGGATCGCGCGCATCTACGGCCTCGAGCGGGCGGCCGTCGGCGAGCTGCTCGAGTTCCCGCACGGCATCTTCGGCATCGTCCTGAACCTCGAGGAGGACAACGTCGGCGCGGCGCTCTTCGGCGAGGCGCAGGCGATCGGCGAGGGCGACGAGGTCCGGCGCACCGGTCGCATCGCGGAGGTGCCGGTCGGTCCCGAGCTGCGCGGCCGCGTCGTGAACGCGCTCGGCCAGCCGATCGACGGCAAGGGGGAGATCAAGTCCGCGCACACGCGCCGCATCGAGATCAAGGCGCCCGGCATCGTCGAGCGCCAGCCGGTGCGCGAGCCGCTCCAGACCGGCATCAAGGCGATCGACGCTCTCATCCCGATCGGACGCGGCCAGCGCGAGCTCATCATCGGCGACCGCCAGACCGGCAAGACCGCCATCGCGATCGACACCATCATCAACCAGCGCGGCGGCGACGTGAACTGCATCTACGTCGCGATCGGCCAGAAGCGCTCGACGGTGGCCCAGGTCGTGGAGCGGCTCAATCGCTACGGCGCGATGGAGTACACGACGGTCGTCGCGGCGACGGCGTCCGACGCGGCACCCCTCCAGTTCATCGCGCCCTACGCCGGCTGCACGATGGGCGAGTTCTTCCGCGACAACGGCCAGCACGCGCTCCTGATCTACGACGACCTTTCGAAGCAGGCGGTCGCGTACCGGCAGCTGTCACTGCTCCTCCGCCGCCCGCCCGGCCGCGAGGCCTATCCGGGCGACGTCTTCTACCTGCACTCGCGGCTCCTCGAGCGCGCCGCGAAGATGTCGAACGAGCGCGGCGGCGGGTCGCTGACCGCGCTCCCGATCATCGAGACCCAGGCCGGCGACGTTTCGGCGTACATCCCGACGAACGTGATCTCGATCACCGACGGTCAGATCTTCCTCGAGACCGACCTCTTCTACTCGGGCGTCCGCCCCGCCGTGAACCCCGGCATCTCGGTGAGCCGCGTCGGCGGCTCGGCGCAGGTGAAGGCGATGCGCCAGGTCGCCGGCACGCTCAAGCTCGACCTCGCGCAGTACCGCGAGCTCGCCGCCTTCGCGCAGTTCGGCTCGGATCTCGACGCCGCCACCCAGCGCCAGCTCGCGCGCGGCGCCCGCATGATGGAGGTCCTGAAGCAGAAGCAGTACGAGGCACTGCCGGTCGAGAAGCAGGTCTTCATCATCTACGCGGCGACGAACGGCTTCGTCGACGACCTGCCGGTCGAGTCGGTCCAGCACTTCGAGCGCGAGCTCTTCGCGTACGTCGACAGCCGCCAGCACCAGCTTCTCCAGGACATCGCCGCCCGGAAGGAGCTCACCGACGACCTCCGCCAGCGCATGTCGAGCGCAATCGAGGAGTTCAAGAAGGTCTTCGTCAAGTAATGGCGAGCCTCAAGGCCATCCGGAAGCGCATCGGAACGGTGCGCAGCACCCAGCAGATCACCAAGGCGATGAAGATGGTCGCCGCGGCGAAGCTGCGCCGCGCGCAGGAGGCGGCGGTCGCGTCGCGACCGTACGCGCAGAAGCTCGAGGCGATGGTCGCGCACCTCGCGAGCCGCGTGGACCCGGGCTCGCACCCGCTGCTGCGCGTCCCGGAAGGCGAGCACCGCCTTCTCCTCATCGTCATCACCGGCGACCGCGGCCTGTGCGGCGGCTACAACGCGAACCTCGGCCGGACGACCGAGAACTTCCTCCGCGAGCGCACCGAGGGCGGCGCCCTCTCGCGGCTGACCGCAATCGGCCGGAAGGGCAACGACTACCTGAAGCGGCGCGGCTTCCCGCCGGACACGCGCTTCCCGATGCCCGTGGCCGCGGACGCGGCGCCGATCGCGCGCGAGCTCGCGCGTGTCGCGACCCAGGCGTTCATCGAGGACGAGGTCGACGCGGTGTACCTCGTCTACAGCCACTTCCGCTCCGCACTCTCCCAGGTTCCGACGATCGAGCGGCTCCTTCCGTTCGAGCGCCTGGCCGCCGCGGACGGAGACGCAGCGGCGCCGCACGCCGACTACCTCTTCGAGCCCGACCCGCAGACGATCATGGCGTTCGTGCTGCCGCGGCTCGTCGAGGTGCGCATCCTGCACGGGCTCCTCGAGGCGGGCGCGAGCGAGCAGGGAGCGCGCATGACCGCGATGGACTCGGCGACGCGGAACGCCTCCGAGATGATCGACCGGCTCACGCTCGAGATGAACCGCGCGCGCCAGGCCGCGATCACGAAGGAGCTCATGGAGATCATCGGGGGCGCGGAGGCGCTCAAGGGCTAGACGCGCATCCGCGCGCGTCGCGATCGCGCCCCCGGGCGCTCGCAACGGACGGAGAACACGACAACCATGGCGACGGAGAACATCGGACGCATCACGCAGGTCATCGGCCCCGTGGTCGACGTGGAGTTCGACGACGGGAAGCTGCCGCCGATCTTCAACGCGCTCAAGATCACGAACCCCGCGATCAGCAGCGAGGACGGGAACCTCATCGTCGAGGTCGCGCAGCACCTCGGCGAGCGCACCGTGCGCTGCATCGCGATGGACGAGACGGAAGGCCTCGTCCGCGGGATGTCGGCGAAGGACACCGGCGAGGGGATCACGGTCCCGGTCGGCGATGCGACCCTCGGCCGCATCATGAACGTCATCGGACAGCCGGTCGACGAGGCCGGGCCCATCCAGGCAAGTAAGCGGTGGGCGATCCACCGCCCGACTCCGGAGTTCGTCGATCAGGCGGTCGAAGTGCAGATGTTCGAGACCGGGATCAAGGTCATCGACCTCCTCGCCCCCTACTCGCGCGGCGGCAAGATCGGCCTCTTCGGCGGCGCCGGCGTCGGGAAGACGGTCATCATCCAGGAGCTCATCAACAACGTCGCCAAGCAGCACGGCGGCTACTCGGTGTTCGGCGGCGTCGGCGAGCGCACGCGCGAGGGCAACGACCTCTGGCTCGAGATGAAGGAGTCGGGCGTCATCGAGAAGGCCGCGCTCGTGTACGGCCAGATGAACGAGCCGCCCGGCGCGCGCGCCCGCGTCGGGCTCTCCGCGCTGACGGTCGCCGAGTACTTCCGCGACGAGGAAGGCAAGGACGTCCTCCTCTTCATCGACAACATCTTCCGCTTCACGCAGGCGAACTCCGAGGTGTCGGCGCTTCTCGGGCGCATGCCGAGCGCCGTCGGCTACCAGCCGACGCTCGCGACCGACCTCGGCGAGCTCCAGGAGCGGATCACCACGACCCGGAAGGGATCGATCACGTCGGTGCAGGCGATCTACGTCCCCGCCGACGACTTGACGGACCCCGCGCCGGCGACCACCTTCGCCCACCTCGACGCGACCACCGTGCTCGACCGCAAGATCTCGGAGAAGGGCATCTACCCGGCCGTGCACCCGCTCGAGTCGACGTCGCGCATCCTCGACCCGAACATCCTCGGCGACGAGCACTACTCGGTCGCGCGCCAGGTGCAGGAGATCCTGCAGCGCTACAACGACCTGCAGGACATCATCGCGATCCTGGGCATGGACGAGCTGTCCGAGGACGATCGTCTGACGGTCGCCCGCGCGCGCAAGATCGAGCGCTTCCTGTCGCAGCCCTTCAACGTCGCGTCGCAGTTCACGGGAGTCCCCGGGCAGTACGTCAAGCTCGCCGACACGATCCAGGGCTTCAAGGAGATCGTCGCCGGCAAGCACGACAACATCCCGGAGCAGGCGTTCCACATGGTCGGCACGATCGACGACGCGCTCGCCAAGGCGAAGAAGCTCGCCGCCGGCTGAGACCGGACGGACCACCATGAAGCTCGTCGTCGTCACCCCCGAGCGCCAGCTGCTCGAAGCGGACGTGGAGGAGGTCTACGCGCCCGGCATCGCCGGGCAGTTCGGCGTGCTGCCGCTGCACGTGAACTTCCTGACGGCGCTCGTGCCCGGCGAGGTGCGCTATCGCGAGCACGGCGTCGATCATTACCTGGCGATCGGAGGCGGGCTCTGCGAGGTCGTGAACGACGTCGTGACGATCCTCGCCGACAGCGCCGAGTTCGCCGGCGACATCGACCTCCAGCGCGCGGTCGCAGCCGAGAAGCGCGCGCTCGAGCAGATCGCCCTCGTCGCGGCGGCGTCGGTGGAATACACGGAGCTCCGCGCCGCGGCCGATCGCGCGGCGGCGCGCCGGCAAGTCGCCGCGCGCGGGTAATCAAACGAGGGGCATCGCTCCCCTCGCCCCCTTTGGCAAAGCCAAACGGGGCCCCACTCCCGGCGGGCTCGCCTCGCTCGCGTCTTGAATCGATCTCCTAGTGTCCCGTTCCCGAAGTTCGGCGAAATTCGGCTGCCGAGGCGCCCCGATGGCGAGTCGCGCGACCGAGGCGTATCGGGCAATACGCCGCAGGGAGCGCGGCGAAGCCAGCGGGGATGCGTCGGCAGCCGAATTTCGCCGAAC